>OOBP01000321.1_pt1 | contig 43447 bp, 32 predicted proteins | sample 1671681 | NCBI WGS metagenome assembly OOBP01 (sample SAMN06348181, study PRJEB24527) | human gut metagenome
TCTTGCCGTTGTACCAGTCCGGCCATAAGGGGTTGCGGGAAATGTTTTTCTTCATGTGGTGGTTCTCCTTTAAAAAAGTAAAGTGGTGATTATCATAATGATAAGCACCACTTCAGGTGAATCAATCGTCAGGCGCACTTTGCCAGAGCAAGGCGGTCGGTGCGCTCCTCCAGCATCAGCAGGTACGACCCGGACAGCAGCCGTGCGGCGGCATCAGCCTTCTGCTGGGGTGTTCCAAATGCAACGCAGTCCGTCAGGTGCTCGATGGTCTCGGTCATGTGGAGAGCTTCCACGAACCGCTCGTCCAGCGGTTCTTCCGGGCTGGCGGGCTTGTAGCGCTCCTGCCAGTCGTGCAGCAGGTCAAGATAATCGGTCAGCACCCGCAGGCAGTAGGCGATGTCTGCCCACTGCTCGTCCGTCAGGCCACGCTTGGGCGGCGGCAGGGCGATGGCATTGGCGGGCGGCTTGTCCGGGTCAAGCCCGAAGTCACTTGCGAGCTTCTCGGCGGCTTGCCGGGGGTTCAGGTCGAACAGCTTGGCGGTGAGGTCGATGGCATCTCCATTGGCCCCGCAAGCGAAACAGTAATAGTAGGATTCGTTCAGCATCATACTGGGGTGGTTGTCGGAGTGGAACGGACAGCACACCATGCCATGGCGGTCGGGCTCCATGCCGTACATCTCTCCCACCTGCCGAACGGTGATGGCGGACTTGATCTTTTGATATAAACTCAAAATTTCTCCTTTGGTCAAAGGTTTTGACACGGATCATTTTGATCCCTGCCACGTTCAAAGCCGGTCTCCCTTGCTGCCTCCCGACAGGAAATCTTTTTGGACTCTGTGTCGGCCCTATGCAGGGCGCTCGCTCCCCCGATGGGAGGTCTTGGCGGTCTGGGCAGTTCGGACGGTCATTCTGTTGTCAAGATTCTGTTATGAAAGATATTTCAGAGGGCTTTCGCGGGAAGCCCTTAATATGTTCGCTGCTGGGGAGCTACTATGTTTTCTTTCTGTCTATAGGATAGCACCTCCATGGTCGCTGTGCCGTATATCCATAATGTCGGAAAACAGGTGCAGAAACTGCAAAAATCCACGCTTATGGACAGGAATCGCTGGAAGTGGTATACTGTGCAAAAAACATCGGAGGTGCGACCATGAACATCAAGCTGACACTGGGAGAACGGCTCAAAGACCTGCGTGTGGAGCGGAATCTGAAGCTGGAAGCTCTGGCAGAGCAGACGGGTCTGTCCAAATCGGCGCTGTCGAAATACGAGAGCGACGATGTGACCGACCTCAGCATTTATGCGGTGACAACACTGGCTGAGTTCTATGGCGTGACCACGGACTATCTGCTGGGTGTGACGGAAAACAAAAAACGCCCAGATGCAGTCCTTTCGGACTTGCATCTGAGCGATGGCGCAGTGGACGTATTAAGGAATGGAAAATTCAATCATCGGCTGCTGTGTGAGCTGATCGTGCATGAGAATTTTCAGAGGTTCATGACCGATCTGGAGATCTATGTGGACGGATATGTCAGCGCAAACATTCAAAACCTCAATGCTGGTCTGGAAGCGACCCGGCAAATGCTGAAAAAGAAGTATGCAGCAGATGAAAACGATCTATACATGAGCACCTTGAAGCTGGGGCAGATCGATGAAGATGAGTACTTTGGTCGGGTCTTGTATGACGAACTGGTGGCTATCCTGAAGAACATCAAGACGGAACACCGCAAGGACAAGACCACTTCGGATGGTGCAATGGTCGATAACTTGATGAAGGAACTGGAGGATGCACAGAAACTTGAAGGGTCTGCGGATGAAAAGAAGATCCGAACGGCATTGAAGGCAATCGGCATCAACTACGATAAGCTGACAGAGGATGAAAGAAAGCTGATAAAGAAGATTCTTTATAAAACGGCAATGCTAAAACCGGGGACACTTGCAGGCAACCGGGGAAAGCACAGACGTTGATCATTTGCCTTGCGGCTTATAGAAGAAACGCTGCTGCGGCAGGAAGGAGAACGTACACCATTGGTTCCTCTGAAAGCCTGCGCTGGGTGGGCAAAGACCGTCAACTGCCACGCCCATCTGCGCATCCTTCTGCCACAGAACAGGTGCTTGCCGGAACCTCTCGCAGCCCCTTTTCCGCGTCAGCCGGAACCAAGGTGTAACACACTAGACTTTGCAGGCAAAGTCGTGTGCCAACGAGCGTTCCGCCGCTCTTTGGATTCTTCCCGGCAGGGCACTGGAAAATGGGGTGCCCTGATTCAGAGGCTCCGTCTTGACTGAGTGGGAAAATACCTGGGCACACGTCCAATCATAATTGGAAATACTGCACAAATGTGTTATACTCAGACAAAGGATTGCGCAAGAATCATAGGGAGAGTAGCATGTGGTCCGCTTTTTGGGATGAAGAGTGTGTTACAATAAGAAAAAACAGCGATGGAGGAAGTCGAGATGCCTGAGAAAAAAGTTGTTGATGTCATGTGGGATGACAGTCCGGTGGATGTATCTGCCGAAGTGAATTTTATCTGGTCCATTGCAAATAAACTGCGCGGACCGTATCGCAGCGACAAATATAAGGATGTTATCATTCCGATGACAATCATCCGTCGCTTTGAGTGTGCCCTTGCACCTACCAAGCAGAAAGTAGTCGATCAGTTCAAAGCAAATCCGAATTTTCCGGCAAAGGCGATGTACCGTATTTCCGGCTTCCAGTTCTACAACACCAGTGAATTTGACCTCGCAGAGCTTGTAAATGACGCAGACCATATTGCCGCCAATTTCAAGAGTTATCTGCAGGGATTTTCAGCGAATGTGCTGGAAATTTTGATGTCCAAGGAGCGCGGTTTGAACTTCGGAGAAGAAATCGACAAGATGGACAAAAACAACCGGCTGCTCTCTGTCGTTAAAGCATTTTCTGAACTTGACCTTGATCCTCGCACCATCGACAATGTGAAGATGGGGTATATTTTTGAAGATCTGATTCGCAAATTTTCTGAAAACGCTGAGGCTGGCGACCACTACACTGGACGAGATATCATCAAGCTGATGGTCAATATTCTTCTTGCTGAAGGGTGCGATGATATCTTCGATGACGGTAAGGTCATCACAATATTGGATCAGGCTTGTGGTACGGGTGGTATGCTGTCCACCGGCTTTAATTTTATTAAGCGCTATAATCCTACTGCCGATGTGCGCCTGTTCGGGCAGGAAATCAACCCGGAATCTTACGCTATGTGCCTTGCCGAAATGCTCATCAAGGGACAGAATGCCGAAAATATCTGCTATCAGGACACCATGAAAGCCGACCGTTTCAAGTCCACCCAAATGCGCTTTGTGCTGGAGAATCCCCCATTTGGTCAACCTTGGGGCGGAAAAGATGCAGCCGAGGGTGTCGAAGATGCGGTTAACGAAGAATATAGAAAAGGTTTTGATGGCCGCTGGGGCGCAGGACTGCCCGGTTCCGGTGATATGCAGATGCTGTTCCTTCAGTCTGCCATTGATAAGATGGACGATAACCTTGGCCGTGCTGCCATTATTGAAAACGGCAGTCCTCTTTTCTCCGGTGGCGTAGCGTCCGGTGAGAGCCAGATCCGCCGCTGGATGCTGGAAAGCGATCTGATTGAGGCGATTATTGCGCTGCCTACTGACCTGTTTTATAACACCGGAATTGCTACATATATCTGGGTCCTCTCAAAGAACAAGCGCCCGGAGCGAAAGGGCAAAATTCAGTTGATTGATGCTTCTACGTTCTTCAAAAAACTGCGGAAAGCACTGGGTGATAAGAAAAATGAAATTTCTCCTGAGGATCGCAGCGCCGTTACAAAACTGTATGCGGATTTTGCAGAGAATGAATATTGCAAGATTTACCCTAACGAGGAGTTTATTTATCGTGAGTACACGGTGATGCAGCCGCTTCAGCGCAGCTATGCTATTACGGAGGAACGCATTGAAACCATGCTTTCCAAGGGATCGCTATCTGCCTTGTATGACCAGTCCAAGGTAGACGAACTGGAAAATGCCGAAGAACTGACCGGCAAGGATCAGAAGAAGTTGGAGGCATATCAGGAAAATAAGCCGGTTTATGATGCCATTGTCGTCACACTGAAAGCGGCAGTTTCGGAGCAGATTTATAATTGCCCGGCAGAGTTTACTCCGGTGCTGTTCAAAGCACTGTCTGCGGTGACTGCCGACAAAAAGTTGCTGGAAAAGATTGCAGACGGCCTTTCCGTTATGGATAAAAAAGCTGAGATTCAGCGGGATCGCAAGGGCAGCATCATCTACGACAAAGAAACCAAGGATACCGAACAGGTAAAATGGGAAGAGAACATCGAGGACTATATGGCAAGAGAAGTCCTGCCGCACATCCCGGATGCCGCCGCATTCTTCGAGGAGAACCTTAGCGCCAAGAAGCCTGTTATCAAAACCGGTGCAGAGATCCCGTTCACACGGTATTTCTATAAATATCAGCAGCCGACAGCAAGTGAAGAACTGGAAGCAAAGTTTTCAGAATTGGAACGGACTGTCTCCAAGCGTGTCGCTAAATTGTTTGGGTAAGGCGGTAAAACTATGCGTGAAATGAAGGATAGTGGGATTGAGTGGATTGGGGATATTCCGGTATCTTGGAAGATTATGCCTAACAAGTACTTGATGCGGAAGGAAAAGAAAATATGCCCAGTTTATCATGGCGAAGATATTTTGTCCTTGACAATGAAAGGTGTTATTGTCAGAGATTTAGATGCTGGTGGAAAAATGCCTACTTCCTTTGATGGATATCAGAGGCTGGAAGCTGGCAATCTTCTTATGTGCCTTTTTGACATAGATGTGACACCACGTTGTGTTGGCTTAATCAAGCAGGCAGGAGTGTCGAGCCCGGCGTATAGCCAGTTTGTGCTTCGTAAGGGGGCAGATGCTGCATATTATTGTTACTATTACACGATGCTTGATAACGACAAGACGCTACTTCATCTGGCAAAAAATCTTCGACACTCATTAACAGAAGATCAGCTGGGAGCAATTCCTGTAATTGTTCCCCCTATAGAAGAACAACAGCGCATTGCTGACTTCCTTGACACCAAATGTGCCGAGATTGACGCACTGACCGCCGATATTCAAACCCAGATTGATACGCTGGAGCAATACAAGCGGTCTGTCATCACTGAAACCGTCACCAAAGGGCTGAATCCCGATGTTGATATGAAGGACAGCGGGATTGAGTGGGTCGGTGCAATTCCAGCGCATTGGTCTATCCACCCTGTTTATACTTACTTTGGTGAACGTAAGAATAAGAACAGTTTTGGTCGTGAGGACAATTTGTTGTCGCTGAGCTATGGCAGAGTTATCCGCAAAGATATTAATACAAGCGATGGCTTGCTGCCGGAGAGTTTTAACACCTACAACATTGTTGAAGCTGGTGATATTATTATTCGTCCCACCGATTTGCAAAACGACAAACGCAGCCTGCGCACTGGGCTTGTAAAGGAACACGGTATCATTACTTCTGCATATATTGATCTTTATCCGCTCAAGAAAGTTGATTCGAGGTATTTCCACTTTCTTCTTCATGCGTATGACACCATGAAGGTGTTCTATAACATGGGGAATGGTGTTCGCCAAGGACTGAATTACTCCGAATTTTCTCGGCTTATGGTTTTTGAGCCGCCTTATGACGAGCAGGTAGCGATGGCTGATTATTTGGAGGCCAAAGTTGAAGAAGTGGATGTTGTTATCTCCGATAAGAAAGCACAGCTTGCAACACTCGACGAATACAAGAAATCTCTGATTTTTGAGTATGTAACGGGCAAAAAGGAAGTGAGTGAGGGTGCTGATTGATGTTTCAAGACCAGAAACGATACCGTGTACAATTAAAGATGCGATAATTGGTTATGTGAAGTCACTTCCGAATAGAGCGATAGAAGAAATAGAAAGTTATGACAGGAATATTCAATATAAAAATGATGTAATATGCGCTGTAGAACGATATTTGAACCCAACAAAGGCAGAGTCTCTTTATCAAGAAATAAAAAAGGATTTGAGTGATTGCGACTTGGACCTTTTTCATGCAACGAGGGTGTTATGTGAGGACGATATCAAAATAAACGGTCTGTTGACAAATGAACGTACTAGATATTTGGATTACCTGTATCGGGCGTTCCAACATACGAATCTGTCGGAGATATCTATAAATAGAGCTATTCATAATGTGGAAAACGAATACGATCGAAAATATACCGAAAGAAAATCTGTCCTGTGTTTTTTTGCGCCGATGAGTTTGGCAGAATCGAGTGGCATAGCTGGATATGACAAGTACTGTGCTAATATTGGTGGGGAATTGGCTGAATGGGGACTTAAAGAAAACCAACATGATGTATATGAGGCTCTTAGAAAAATAGGTATACCTGTAATTGTAGAATTTCGGATGCCATTTGAACAAATAACGGATTATGCGCAAGAGAAAATAATCTATCAATTTATCCTGTACTATGCTGGACAGCTTTTTTGGAATAAAAAGTTCCCAATGCAATTAGAGGGAATGACAGAAAACGATGTGGCGGCATCAGAGATTATTGCAGTTCATCATTACAACAAGGAAGTAGATTATGAATAATATCCTCTCCGAAAAAGAATATCAGCATTTCATCATGGACAGGCTTGTGCAGGACAATGGCTACATTGTCCGTAAGGCAACAAACTATGACCGCTTCTTTGCTATGGATCGGGAACTGCTGTTTCGATTTTTGAACGATACACAGCCGGATGAGATGGATGCACTCCGCAAGATCTATAAAACGGATCTGAAGGATACGATTGTTGGCTTCATCAATGCCGAGGTCACCAAAGCGCGCGGCAGCTTGTTGGATGTGCTGAAGCACGGCATTGAGATTTCCAACATGAAGCTGGAGCTTATGTACACCAAGCCTGCAACCACCTTCAACCGTGAGCTGCTGGCGAAATACGAAAAGAATATTTTCTCCGTCATGGAGGAAGTCTGGGCAAGCGATGATGAGCGCATTGACCTGGTTATTTTCCTGAATGGTCTCGCCATCATGTCCTTTGAACTGAAATGCAATGCCGCAGGTCAGTCCTATCAGGATGCCATCTATCAGTATCGTGTTGACCGTGACCCGAAAACCCGTCTGTTCTGGTTTAAAGCAGGTTGCCTTGTGAATTTCGCTATGGACCTGGAACAGGTCTATATGACCACTAAACTCGCAGGCAACGCCACCTTCTTCCTGCCATTCAATATGGGCAATGGCGAAGGAGTAAATGCAGGTGCAGGCAATCCCACTTTCAAAGACAAGTACAGCGTGTCCTATATGTGGGAGGATATTCTGACAAAAGATACCGTTCTCGACCTCATCAGCAAGTTCATCTTTATCGAAACCAAGGAAAGTAAGGACGAGTTGACAGGAAAAACGAAAAAGTCCGAGAATGTCATATTCCCTCGGTATCATCAGCTTGATGTGATCCGCAAGCTGCTGGGTGATGTCCGTGACAATGGTACCACGCAGAACTATCTGATTCAGCACAGCGCAGGCTCCGGCAAAACGAACTCTATCGCATGGCTGGCGCACCGCCTGACTTCTCTGCACGATGCAGACAACAAAATTATCTTTGACAATGTCGTGATCATCACTGACCGAGTTGTGGTTGATCGTCAGCTGCAGAAAGCGATTATGGGCATGGAGCATAAAGCGGGGCTTATCCGTGTTATGGATGATAAGTGCAACTCTGCAGACCTTGCCATTGCTCTGAACGGCAATACGAAAATCATCGCCACTACAATTCAGAAATTCCCGTATATTGTAGACAGTGTTGCCGGGCTGAAAAACAAGCATTTTGCGGTTATTATCGATGAGGCACATTCCTCCACGGCAGGTAAGGACATGGCAGCGGTCACAAAGTCGCTGGGTGCAGGAGAACAAGAAGGCGTCGATGTGGAAGATATGATTACGGGTGAAATCCGCAGAAATGGCAAACAGGCGAATGTTTCCATGTTCGCTTTCACCGCCACCCCCAAGCCCACAACGATTCAATTGTTTGGTCGACTGAACACCAAAGGGCAGCGTGAGGCGTTTCATATCTATTCTATGAAACAGGCCATTGAGGAGGGCTTTATCCTTGATGTGCTTCAGAACTATACCACTTATGATACCTTTTATCAGCTGAACAAGGAGATTGAAGAAGATCCTCGATGCAAGACTGCTGATGCAAAGCGGCAAATTGCGCGGTTTGTGGAACTGCACGAGACGAACATTGCACAGCGTGTAGAGGTTATCATTGAACATTTCCGCACAACAGTGATGCCGGAACTTGGCGGTATGGCAAAGGCAATGGTCATCACTGCTTCCCGGCAGGGCGCGGTCAAATACCGTCAGGCGTTTGAGAATTATACAAAGAAAAAAGGCTATACCGATATCAAAGCTTTGGTTGCATTTTCTGGCAAAGTAAAGCTCCCGGACGATGAAACCGAATATTCCGAGGCTTCCATGAACGGTTTCCCGGAGGATCGTCTGACAAAAGAATTTGATAAGGACGAATATCAGGTACTTCTGGTTGCGAATAAGTATCAGACCGGGTTTGACCAGCCGAAACTCTGCGCTATGTATGTTCTCAAAAAGCTGAAGGGCGTATCTGCTGTTCAGACGCTTTCCCGCCTGAATCGTATTTGCCCGCCGTTCGAGAAGAAAACCTTCGTGCTGGACTTTGCAAATACATACGAAGATATCAAAGCGGCATTTGCACCGTACTATACGACTACGCTGCTCTCCACTTCCGTAACGCCGACGGCGATTTATGATCTGGAAGCTCAAATCGATGCGTACACCGTGCTTGACCCGGATGATATCGAAAAAGCCAACGAGCTGCTGTATAAGAAGAATATATCTGCCAAGGACAAGCAGAAGCTGACGTTTTACTTTAAACGGGCAAAGAATATGATCGAAAAATACGATCTTATCAAACAGCACGAGATCGTATCTGCGATGCGGCACTTTGTCCGATTCTATGAGTTTCTGTTGCAGGCATCCTGTTTTGAGGATACTGATCTGCACAAGAAATACAACTTTATCACATATCTTCTGGCCTATATCAACATCAAACATCCGGGCGGTGGATACAACCTAGATGGAAAGATTAAGGCAACCAATTTTGTTCAGAAAAAGGTCGAGGAACATACAACGTCAAACCTTGTTGCACAGCCAGTGGTGAAATTGCCGACTGCCGAAAGTTTCGGGCTTACTGAAGCAAAAGAGGAACGGCTTTCAGAGATCATTGCGGAGATCAATAACCGTACCGGAAAGGCCTATAACAATGATGTGGCAGTTAAGGCTATGTTACAGATCAGGGACATCCTTTTAAAATCGGATAAACTGAAAACCAGTGCGCGAAACAATACCGTCAAAGACTTTGAATTTTCTTATTTTGATGATATTGACGATGCCTTGATTGAAGGATTAGAACAGAATCAGGATTTCTTCTCACTTCTGCTAAGCAATGAAGAAATCAAACGGCAGGTGCTCGGTATTTTTACAGAAGAAATATATAAGAGCTTGCGGGAAGCTTAATGTAAAATAGTATATGAGGTAGAGTGGAGGTGAGATACAGGACACGCAATGATGGACGATGAATTTAGAACGCTGGGATAATAATTCATTATGGAGGAATTATGAATATTTCACCTGACGATTTTAAAAAGATTGGTATAGATAGTTCTGCAATTCAGAGTAAAAAAGAGCAGACTACTTATAAAATAAGATATGTTACGCGATATGTTCGGCAATGGGCGATTATTGAAGCAGGAAGGAAAACTATTAGCCAAATAAACTTTATTGATTGCATGTGCAATGCTGGAATATATAAAGATGGCGATTTTTGTACAGGAATGGAAGTTATTAATATCTTTAATGAACTGGCTCAAGATCCACGTTACGCATCGAAAAAGTTTGTGGTTTTTCTGAATGATTTGCGAGAGGATAGAATAAATGATTTTATAAGTATAATTAACGGAACCGTTAAGAAAAGCAAAAACTTAAAGATATTTACTGCCCATGCAGATGTTAATTACATACTGGATGACATTGCAAATGCGACTCCACTTCACAGAGAATTGTTTAAGTATGGAAGCTGTAGCCTAATATATGTGGATCCATATAGCTTTGGTACTGTTCAAATCCCCAAACTCCATAATATTTTGAAGGACAACTACTGTGAATTACTTTTCAACTTTTTTACGAGTGACTTTAATCGCAATAAAAATCAAGATCGAGGTCGGATACAGCGATGTCTAGGAGATTTGAAACCAAAAGATAGAAAGCAAGTGGTTGATGATGTGGTTCGGGCTTTAAAAGTTGGAAAAATTAAATATGTCTATTTGTATTCTTTCCGCACGGTAACAAATGCGGAATTGTACCAGATACTTTACGCGACACCAAGTTTGAAAGGACTTAAAGCCCTTAAAGATAGCATCTGGGATGTGTTTGATGGCGAAGAATACCATCGAAATCATTGCGATAGCGGGCAGTTGTCGATGTTTACAACCGAAGATATAAAAGCACTGAATCTGCAAGAATATGAGTTGGAAGCTCAAAACATTGTATATGAAGCATTCAAGGGGAAGACTGTGCCGTTTTTAAAGATTGAAGAAAAAATTCTTGTAGAAACCATGCTTAGAAGTTCCCAAATTATAAAGCACGTGTTAAAGCCGATGATAGCTGAAGGAAAAGTAAGAAAACATAATGATGCAGGAAAAACCAATTTTACAGAGGATAATTACACATTTATATGAGTGAAAAAAAAGTACATGAAAATATCAGAAAAAGCCTGATATACAAAACGGCTGTTGAATACGGCGATTATACGTTGAACCATGTGACAGGTTGCTCACACGGCTGTAAATATCCTTGTTATGCTTACATGATGGCTAAGCGGTTTAAAAAAGTGGAGGACTATGAGGAGTGGATTCAACCGAAACTGGTTGATAACATTTTTCCGCTTTTATCAAAGGAACTGCCTAGATACAAGGATAAAATAAAGACGTTGCATCTTTGCTTTTCGACTGACCCATATATGTATGGACATCCCGATATTTGCAATGCGAGTACACAAATTATTGAGAAAGCAAACGTTTTTGGAGTTCATTGTTCGGTGCTGACAAAAGGCATTTTGCCAGTAGAGCTTGCAAAAATGCCGTTAAAAAATGAGTACGGCATAACAGCTGTTACGCTTGACGAGGATTTCCGAAAAGAGATGGAGCCGGGTGCGGCACCGATGGAAGATCGTATTAGCGCGCTAGAAGCACTAAGCAAACAGGGATGCTATACATGGATTAGCATTGAACCGTATCCAACCCCCAATATTCATGAGCAAAATCTCGAACAGCTTTTGGAACGAGTATCTTTTGCGAATCGAATTATTTTTGGAAGACTACATTACAATAAGCAGGTAACAGCGTATAAAGGTTATCAAGATTTTTATAATGCTTGCGCTAAAAAAGTTATAGCGTTTTGCGAAGAACGAAAAATAGCCTATCATATTAAAAAGGGAACGTTTGTGGAATAAGAACCGATTTTGAGAAGGGAGGCCCCAACCATGACCGAACAAGCGCTCCGTAAAATGATTACTGCCGGGGAGAGCACCCGGCAGGAGTTTAAGTCGTGGGTGAAGTGCAAGGACTACCGGCAGCGGAAAGACCTTGCGGTGAAAAGTGCGGTTGCGCTGGCAAACACAAAGGGCGGCGTTCTGCTGTTTGGCGTGGAGGATGACGGCACCATTACGGGCTGCCCCAAGAGTGACCCGCAGGCACTGATGGAAGCCATCTACGATATGACCCGGCCCAGCCTGTTTACCGAAATCGAGCCGGTAGAAACCTCTGACGGTGTGGTGCTGGTGGTGTCGGTGGAGAAATCCAACTCTCATGTTGCCACCACCGGCGGCATCTATTACAGAAGGCTGGGGAATGTGACAAAGCCCGACTACCCGGCAAACGATGTGTACTCCCCTGCCGATAACCCGGATTTTTCGGCAAAGATCGTGGAGGGCGCAACCGAAAGCGACATTGACCTGCTGGAAGTATACCGCCTGAAAGAGAAACTGCGGATTCGGGATGCAGGCTCTGCTCTGCCGGATTTGGCAGATACCACCTTTCTGGACAACCTGAACCTGATCCGAATGGACAAGGACGAAGTGCGTGTAACGGTGGCAGGGCTGCTGTTTGTGGGCAAGGCCGCGTCTATCGCCCGGTTGCTGCCGCAGGCAGAGGTAATCTACCTGCATTACAGCGATGAATCACAGACAGAATACGACAACCGCATGGATATGCAGGAGCCGCTGATCTCGATTTTGGATAAGCTGACGGAACGCATCCGCACTTATAACCACCTGACCAATGTGCAGGTGGGGCTGTTCCGGCTGGAGGTGTACGATTTCTCCGAAGCGGTTTTTCAGGAGGCTTTGCTGAATGCGCTGGCGCATCGCTCCTATGAGGACATGGCACCGGTCTACGTCAAGCACTACCCCACAAAGATTGTGATTGAAAACCCCGGCGGCTTTCCGGGGGACATCAACGAAAGCAACATCATCACCCACCAGTCCATTCCCCGGAATAAGCTGATCGCCATGACCCTTCAGCACCTGAAGTATGTGCAGCGTTCCGGGCAGGGTGTGGACATTATGTTCCAGAGTATGCTCACCGAGGGCAAGCCCTACCCGGAGTATGCCAGCACGCCCAACTCCGTCCGGCTGACCCTTCGCAGTACGATGGAAAACAAGAACTTCGTGCGTTTTATCGCAGAGACGCAGGATAAGCGGTCCAAGATGTTCACGCTGTCGGAGATGATGATTCTGCACTATCTGCGGGAGCACCAGAAAATCACCCTGAAACAGGCGGCAAAGACGATTCAGGAAACCGATGACAATGCCCACAAGGTTCTGAACGCTCTCCGGGACGAAGGGCTTCTAGAACTCAACGGCAAGACCTATATGCTGTCCCTCAAGGTCTACGAAACGGTGAAAACCGATGTGGCCTATGTGCAGGATAAGACGGTCAGCCAGATTCAGGCAAAGGATCGGATTCTTGAATATCTGAAGCATAAGCCGTCGATTACGAATCAGAAAGCACAAGAGCTGTGTGGATACACAAAAGATCAGGCATACCGTATTCTCCGAAAGCTTGTAGAAGAAGGGAAGATTGAAGTAAAAGGAGCAGGGCGCGGAAGGAGATACTGCTTAAAAGAAAATCAGCGATAAAAACGCGCGCCGCGCGATTATTACGCGCAAAGAAACGCGCGATTTTCTTGGGAAAGAGCAGAAAATGACTGCAATTCGATAAAAACAGAAATCGTCAATCGCGCGCCGAAACGCGCGCCGCGCGTTTTCTAAGGCTCAATCTTCCAGCCTACCATGGTCACACCCCAGCGACAGGTAGTGCTCCATCTCCCCTCTCAGCACCATCTGTGCATACTCCAAAGGCTTATTATACAGCAGCCAGTCCAGCTCTGCCCGCTGTGCCGGGGTGTTGCCGTACTCGTCCTCCACGGCGATGCAGTCGATGGCAAGGGTGGTGCCATCCTCGAACCGGGCTTCCACCCGGTTGGTGTCCATACTGAAGTGGCAGGAAAGCAATTTCGTCATAGTCGTATCCTCCAAGACTTGATTTTTGATGTGCGGTCACTCGAACCAATGCCGTCAAGTCGTTGTCGGATAAGTCGATTTTTCATTTGTCTGAGAGTAAGTGCACGGTTTCTGCACGGTTTTTGCACGGTTTCAAAACGTGCAAAGGGTGCAAATCGTTGCAAAATCGGACAAAGGGTGCAGAAACTCGAAGTTCAAAACCTGCGATGTATCGCAAAGAAATGACGTTAAAACGTAACTTCCAAAAATTGAGGGAATCGCCCGGCGTGCGCTACGAATCAGTAGGCCGGGGGTTCGAGTCCCTTCCATCGCACCAAATAATGAAAATCCGAACCTTTTCTCAATAGGAGAAGGGTTCGGATTTTTTGTTTCTTCGGAAAGCAAAATGCCGCGGTTGCGCAGCAATGAAAGCCCCAGTGGGGCTTTTGAGCGACCGAGCGGTCTTGCGCCAGCAAGATGGAGGGGCCTCTGCCCCGACAAGTGACCATAAAAGAAAAATACCGCCCATGCAGCGCAGCGATGATTTTGTCGGGTGAATCGGCGGCAAAATGAATCGGGTGTGTTGCGGGACGGTAAGTTCTTTCGTGGACTTTTCCTCACGGAAGTGGTGGGTCTCACGGTGATAACCAACCACTTTCTGTGGCTGTGTTCAAAATGAACACGACCACATCTTGTGGATGGTTTCAAACCAATCCACAAGAGCAGTGGGATTTACAAGAAAAATACTACTGTATGTGAAATTCGTCAAGAGGGTTTTGGAAAACCCCTATTCTCACACTCATCCACCCTATCATGTGGGGAACCACGGGCATGATCTTGTGATCATGAGTTCTCCCAAAATGCTGACCCCAAATGAATACGATGTGTTTTTCAGCTTTCTGGAAAACACGGTGATGAAAAACGCATACTGACAGTAAAACCGCTCCGAGCGTTCTGCCCGGAGCGGTTTTGCGTCAGCAGTATTTATGCAGAATGGTCATAGACGGAGGGAGAAGTCATGCGTCCTTGCACAGCTTGGTCAATTCTTCGATGGCGGCATCCTCGTCCGGGCCATCGGCGGCGATGGTCACGGTCTCGCCGCACTTCACGGCCAGACCCATTACGGCAAAGATCTTCTTCATGTCGGCGACTTTGCCGTTCTTAGTCATAGTGACTTTGCTCTCAAAGCCTTTGGCAGCTTTGCTCAGGATACCGGCGGGACGGGCGTGCAGACCTTCTTTGTCCTGAATGGTGATATCGATGCTCTTCATAAAAATCTCTCCTTTTTGGAATCGTTATTGTAAGTGCTCCAGCACATAGTTCATATCGGAAGTGGTCTTGAGCTGTTCCAGCGCATCCTCGTCTTCAAGGATCTCGCAGACATTGCCCAGCAGGTCGAGATGGTCGTTGCCGACACCGGCAATGCCGAACACGAGGTAGGCTTTTTCATCACCGAAGTCCACGCCCTGCGGATATTGCAGCAGAACAACGCCGGACTTTTTAACGGTGCCCTTCTTCTGGCTGGTGCCGTGGGGAATCGCCACGCCCATGCCCATATAGGTGCTCACGAGCTTTTCACGTTCGACCATGGCATCGGCGTAAGTGTCATCCACATAGCCGCGCTTTGCCAGCAGGGCACCGGCGGCACGGATGGCTTCTTCCTTGGTGACGGAAGGCAGCCCTAGCTGAATGTCCTCAGCCTGAATTTTCAGAACAGAACCGTTCGACTTGGAAGCTTCGGTCACAGCGGCGGCCAGCGGAGCGACGGCGGCAGCGCGCAGGTCGGATACGATCTCCTCATTGGCGGCGGCTTCGGCCTTGGCATCCAGTGCCGGGGTAGTGGAGGTCAGTGCGTTGTACAATGCGTCCAGATGCGGATCTGCAAGGAAGTTATCCAATGTAACAAGCTGTGCCTGCGGGGCGCACTTGGCGGCGCGGTCAGCCAGAACGCGCTGGCAGACCACCACGTCCGCGTCGGCGGGGATGGTATCCACGCTGGAGTTGGTCACGGTCAAGTCGGGGCGCTCCGCCTTAATGCGGTTGTGGAACTTGGTAGCACCCATGGCGCTGGAACCCATACCGGCATCGCAGGCAAAGACGATCTTACGGATCTGACCGACATTTACGGCAGTAGGCTCGGGGATCTCGCCCTTAGCCTGTGCCTTCATCTCCTTCATTTCGTTCTGGGCGTCGGTCAGGCTCTTGGTGTGACCGGAGGTCGCTTTCAGAATGACCGAGGACAGGATAAAGGAGACTGCACCGGCGATGACAACGCCCAGCAGAACGGTGAGAATGGAATCCCGGGGAGCCATTGCCATGTAGGCGATGATGGAACCGGGAGAAGCAGGACCGGACAGACCTGCACCGGTCATAGAGTAGAACAGGATGGCACAGAAGTTGCCCACGATGGGGGCGATGATGATCACGGGGTTCATCAGGATGTAGGGGAAGTAGATCTCGTGGATGCCGCCCAGCAGGTGGATGATCACAGCACCGGGAGCGGACTGGCGGGTGGTGTCGTCCTTGCAGAAGAAGCAGTAGGCCAGCAGGACACCAAGACCGGGACCGGGGTTGGCTTCCAGCATATACATGATGGAGCGGCCGGTCTCAGCAGCCTGACTTGCACCGATGGGGCTGAAGATGCCGTGGTTGATGGCGTTGTTCAGGAACAATACCTTGGCAGGCTCAATGAAGATGGACACCAGCGGCAGCAGGCTGTGCGCCACAAGGAAGTCCACACCGGCGGTCAGCACGGTGAGGATGGCGGTCATGAACGGGCCGATGACGTAGTAGCCGAGGATGGCCAGCAGCATACCCAGAATGCCGACGGAGAAGTTGTTGACCAGCATCTCGAAACCGGCGGGGATATGGCCTTCTACCTTCTTATCGAATTGCTTGATGACCCAGCCGGCCAGAGGACCCATGACCATGGCGCCCATCAGCATGGTGTAGTCCGAGCCGCAGATGCAGCCCACCACGGCGATGGCGGCGATGACGCGGCCACGGTCGCCTGCAATCATCTTGCCGCCCTGCCCTGCAATGAGGATGGGCAGCAGGTAGGTCAGCATCGGGGAGACCATGCTGGCCAGCTTTTCGTTGGGGAACCAGCCCACTTCAATGAACAGAGCAGTGAGGAAGCCCCACGCGATGAATGCGCCGATATTCGGCATGACCATGCCGCTGAGGAACTTGCCAAAGCGGGAAACAGCGTTTTTCATTTGTAGCTCTCCTTTTTCACTTGAAAGGCAGGCGGTGCAGCTCCTGTGGCATGGGAGCTGCGGCCTGCGGACGGTTGTTCGGAGGAGCTTTCGTTTCGTTCTGGCACTATTCTAGCCGATACTGCGCCGGATTTCAATGGTGACAAGCGGTGGGGTTGTCACCGGAGGATGGTGACACCAGTGGGCTGATACGGCAACATTTCCAATGGATGCGCGGGTGATTTGTGCATATTTGCTGATGCGCCGGGATACAAGACGGGAACAAGGAAGCTTTTGTCACCGGGCAATGGTGACAAAAAACACACAACTTCTTTTCTGCGTTGGGGGCTGGCAGACGGGGTGGCACTATGTTACAATAGAAGCAATGGGTGACTTTTGGAAAAAGGAGAGAAGCAACATGGGTGCGGTGTATCGTGAGGAACTGTCGGCAAATGCACGGAAGCTGATCGAGCAGCTGCTCAGCCTTCCGCAGGGCTGGGTGACGGCGGCGGCGCTGGCTGAAAGCATCGGGGTCAGCCGCCGCACCGTGCTGCGGGAGCTGCCCGCTGTGGAGCAGTGGATGCAGGCTGCCGGGGCGCATTTTGTGCGGAATCCCGGCAAGGGTCTGCTGCTGGATGAAGCGCCGGAGCGGCGAGACGCACTGCGCACCCAGCTGAACAGCGGCGACAGGAAAGAACTTTCCCGCGCAGAGCGGCGGCAGCAGCTTTTGACAAGGCTGCTCAGCGAGCAGGAGCCCTGCAAAACAGCGGTACTGGCACGGGCGCTTGGCGTTTCGGAAAGCACGCTGTCTGCAGACTTGGATGAACTTGAGACCAAGCTACACCCCTACCGGGTGGAGATGTTCCGCCGCCCCGGCGTGGGGGTCTGGCTGCAGGGGGATGCTTCTTCCTACCGGAGGGTGGTGTCTGCCCTGCTGCGCAGCAGTATGCCGGAAAAGGAACTGGCAGAGGTGCTCTGCGGACGGATGCCGGAAAACGAGATCTTCTCGACCCTGCTGGATACAAAAACGGCCGAAAAGGTCTGGGCGGTTTTGCAGCAGTTTGAACAGGAAGAGCAGCTCCATCTGCCGGATGCAGGCTTTCTGGCGCTGGCGATCCATTGCACCCTGACCATTCAGCAGCTGCGGCAGGGCGGCGACAAGGGCAGCGCCCCCAGAGGGCTGCGCCCGGCGGGCAATCATGCTGCCCGGCTGGTGGCGGCGCTGAACCGCGCCTTCGGGCTAACCCTGCCGTCTGAGGAAGCGCAGTATCTGGAACTGTATCTCTCCGCCTATCTGGGCGCAGAGGACCCTTGGGGCAGCGCACAGGAGATGGAGTTGCGGAATCTGGAAGCCGCCCTTATCCGGGAAATGGAAAAGGCGCTGCACACAGACCTTTCCGGTTACACCTCCCTGCGGGATGACCTGTACTGCCACCTGCGCCCCATGCTGCTGCGGGTGGAGCAGAACATTCGTACCGAAAACCCCCAGCTGGACACCATCCGCACCGCCTACCCCGGCCTGTGGAAAGCCACCCGCGCCGCCTGTGATGCGGTGCAGCAGCAATTCGTTCTGCCCGCCATCTCGGACGACGAAGCGGCCTACCTTGCCATGCACTTTGGCGCAGTGCTGGAACAGAATGCCATGTTCCGGCTGCGGCTGCGGGTGGTAGTGGCCTGTCCGCTGGGCATGGGTTCCAGCCGCTTTCTGGCTTCCCGGCTGGGAAACGAGTTTCCCTCTTTGCAGGTAGAGGGGTGCTGCTCGGTGCGGGAGCTGAACACTGCCGACCTGCGTCGGAGAAAAATCGACTTCATTATCTCCACCGTGCCGCTGGAACTGGATTACCCGGCGGTGTGCATCAGCCCTTCCCTGCTGGAACCAGACCGTGCCGTGCTGAAGGACGCTATCACGCGGTACAGCCAGAACCGCGCAGAACCGGAACCGGCGGTGCAGCCTGTGCAGGATGCACCGCACGCAGGCTCCAAGCTGCAGTATTATGCACGCCTGACCCGGTCCATGACCGGGCTGCTGGAACATCTGACCATCCAGCCCGTCAAGGCTCCCGGCAGCCGCGCTGCCCTCATCCATGCAGCGGCGCAGCTGTTCTGCCCGCAGGAAGCGGACGCCCGGCTGGTGGAGCAGCAGCTTCGCCGCCGTGAAACGCTGGGCGATACCTACATCAAACCCCTGTATGCCCTGCTGCTCCATTGCAGGACAAGTGCGGTAAAGGACTGCCGCTTGGGTTATTTGCAAGCACAGCCGCCGGTCTATGAGCCGGGGCGCATCGTGCTGGGGGCACTGGTGCTGCTGGCCCCGGATGACGGGAACGGCGTCCCGGTGGAGGTCATGCAGAATGTCAGCGGGCAGCTGATCGAAGCGCCCCGGCTGATGGAGGCACTGCGCACCGGCCAGCAGCAGGAAGCTGCAGACCTGCTGGAACAGGGCTTTGACCGTGGCTTTTTTGCGGACTGCAAACCGCCGCACACAAAATGAACTGAAAACGAACTCCCGGCTTTTGCCTTTTTGGGCAGAGCCGGGAGTTTTTTGTTGTTGTAACAAGATACCTATTAGAGAACTTTTGAATCGAAAATCATGTATCCCAGAAAGTTGGCGAAAAGCACCAAAAACACGCAGTGCAATTTGTTGAAACAACGGCTTGACAGGGGCGAGAACTGTTGGTATTATAATGCCAGAGCTTTCGTTTCAACAGTTTCGAGTTTCATAACAACAATCATGAAGGAGGCTGTTGTTCCCATGATCTACACCGTAACATTGAATCCGGCGCTGGACAAGACCGTTGAGATCCCGAACCTTGCGCTGGACACCGTAAACCGGATCACCAAGATGCGTACCGATCCCGGTGGCAAGGGCATCAACGTCAGCAAGGTGATCGCAAAGCTGGGTGGGACCAGCAAGGCTATCGGCATTCTGGCCGGTAACAGCGGCAAAGCCATTCAGGACGCATTGGACAGTGAAGGGCTTGCCCACAACTTCCGTTTCGTGCCCGGCGAGACCCGCACGAACCTGAAGGTCATCGACCCGGAAAACCACACCAACACCGACATCAACGAGCCGGGCATCGAGGTGGATGCCCCGGAGCTGACCGCCCTGCTGTACGACCTGCTGAAGGAACTGAAACAGGGGGATATCGTGGTGCTGGCAGGCAGCCTGCCGAAGGGTGCCCCCAAGGACACCTACTACACATGGGTGGAATCCTGCAAAAAGGCAGGGGCAAAGGTCTTTCTGGATGCAGACGGCGAGCTGCTGGCAGAGGGGCTGAAGGCTGCTCCCTATCTGGTCAAACCCAACAACGACGAGCTTTCCCGCATGATGGGCCGGGAGCTGAAAACGCTGGATGAACTGGCCGATGCCGGTCAGGCGCTCATCCGCAGGGGCATCGAACATGTGGTGGTGTCCATGGGCGGTCGGGGTGCGCTGTATCTCCGCAAGGACAGCGTGATCTACGCTCCGGCACTGAAGGTCAAAGTGGGCAGCACGGTGGGTGCCGGCGACAGCGTGGTCGCCGCTCTCGCCTACGCCGAAGCGGAAGGGCTTAGCGAAGAAAACACCGTTCGCTTGTCCATCGCCACAGGAGCCGCCAATGTGATGTGCAGCGGCACACAGGCCGCAGAGCGCAGCCAGATCGAAGAACTGCTGCCGCTGGTCACCTTCCAGCATCTGTAAAACTTCTTGAAAACACAACGGTAACTGTTATAATAAAAGGAGAGTTTCATTATGAAAGTCAAAGCTGTTCGTCTGCACGCCGCCAACGATCTGCGTCTGGATACTTTTGAACTGCCGGAGATCAAGGACGATGAGATCTTGGTCAAGGTCGTTTCCGATAGCATCTGCATGTCTACTTACAAGTGCGCCATCCTCGGCACTGGTCACAAGCGTGTGCATCCGGATGTAGCCGAGCACCCCGCCATCATGGGTCACGAGTTCGCCGGTGATATCGTCAAGGTGGGCAAGGCGCATCAGGATAAGTTCAAGCCCGGCATGAAGTTCACCCTGCAGCCCGCCCTGAACTACAAGGGCACCATGTGGAGCCCCGGCTACTCCTACGAGTTCTTCGGCGGCGACGCCACCTACTGCATCATCCCTGCCGAGGTCATGGAACTGGGCTGCCTGCTGGAGTACAAGGGCCGTGCTTACTACGAGGCTTCTCTGGCCGAGCCTATGAGCTGCTCCATCGGTGCTTTCAACGCCGCCTACCACACCAAGATGGGGGTATACCATCACGATATGGGCATCAAGAAGGGTGGCAAGCTGGCGATTCTGGCCGGTGCAGGCCCCATGGGTCTGGGTGCTCTGACCTACGCACTGCACCGTGATGTGCGCCCCGGCATGGTGGTGGTCACCGATATCAACGAGGATCGTCTGGCCCGTGCAGAGTCCCTCTTCCCCCCGAAGGAGGTCAAGGAGAAGGACGGCATCGACCTGTACTTCGTCAATACCGCCAACATGGCAGACCCCGCTGCCGAGCTGCGGGAGCTGACCGGCGGTACCGGCTTTGATGATGTGTTCTGCTACGCCCCCATCGCGCCGGTGGTGGAGCTGTCCAGTGCTGTGCTGGGTCGTGACGGCTGCCTGAACTTCTTTGCAGGCCCCACCGACAAGCAGTTCAGCGCCAAGATGAACTTCTACGATGTGCACTACAATTCTACCCATGTCATGGGCACCACCGGCGGTAATACCGCCGACATGATCGAGTCGCTGGAACTGACCGCCGCTAAGCGCATCGATCCGGCTGTGATGGTCACCCACATCGGCGGTCTGAACGCCGCTGCCGAGACCACCCTCAACCTGCCCAAGATCCCCGGCGGCAAAAAGCTGATCTACACCCACCTGACCATGCCCCTCATCGCCCTGACCGATCTGCGTGCCAAGGGCGAACAGGACAACGACCCCCGCTATACCGCACTGGCTGACATCGTGGATGCCCACAACGGCCTGTGGTGCCCGGAAGCAGAGGAATATCTGCTGGCAAACTTCAACCCGGAGGACTAAGCAGAACGTGCCATGGGACAGGACAAACGCAGACAGGAGGAATCCCCCATGGAACAACGCCGCAATCAAATCGTGGAGCTGGTGAACCGCAAAGGCAGCATTAGCTTTGCCCAGCTCAAGGAAGCTTTCCCTTCCGTTTCGGAAATGACCCTGCGCACCGACCTGAAAGCACTGGATGAAGCCCGCCGTGTGGTGCGGGTGCATGGCGGTGTCAAGTCGGTGGAGCAGGTGGTAGGTACAGACGACCTGCTGAGCCGCCGTGCCGCCCGCAATGCCGAAGCAAAGCAGATCATTGCCGAAAAAGCCGCTGCGCTGCTGCGCCCCAACACCACCCTGTTTCTGGATTCCGGCAGCACCGCCACAGCAGTGGCCCGGTGCATCCCGGATCAGCCCATGCTCATCTACACCAGCGGCCTGAGCTGCGCCATGGAGCTGGCAAAGCTGGAAAAGCCCCATGTGTCCCTGCCGGGCGGCAGCCTGAACCGGTTCAGCATGAGCGTCTGCGGTGCACAGAGCATCCAGACGATGGAGGGCATCAACTTTGATCTGCTGCTGCTGGGCGTGACCAGTTACAGCCCGGAAACCGGTTTTACCTGCGGCGTGGAGGATGAAGCACGGCTCAAGCAGACCGTGCTCCGCCGCTGTGAGCAGAAAGCCGTGCTGCTGGATTCCTCCAAGATCGGACTGAAAAGCACGTTCCACATCTGCGAGCTGTCCGATATTGATATTGTGATCTCGGACGGAAAGCTGCCCGTAGAATTTTTACAGGCCTGCCGGAACGCAGGCGTAACGGTACTATAAAAGGAGTATTATTATGAAGATCATCCGCGCAAAAGATTATCAGGATATGTCCCGCAAAGCGGCCAACATCATCTCCGCACAGGTCATCATGAAGCCGGACTGTGTACTGGGTCTTGCCACCGGCGGCACCCCGGTGGGCACTTATGCCCAACTGGTGGACTGGTACAACAAAGGCGATTTGGATTTCTCCGAGGTCACTACTGTCAATCTGGATGAGTACCGCGGCCTGCCCAAGGAGCACCCCCAGAGCTACTGGTATTTCATGAATGAGAACCTGTTCAGCAAGGTGAATATCGACCCGGCCAAGACCAACCTGCCGGACGGCACCAATCTGGACACCGCCGCCGAGTGTGCCCGTTACAACGGTATCATCCACAAGCTGGGCGGCATCGACCTGCAGCTGCTGGGCATCGGCCCCAATGGTCATATCGGCTTCAATGAGCCGGGCGAAGCCTTTGAGCTGGAGACCCACTGCATCGACCTTGCGCCCACTACCATCGAAGCCAACAAGCGCTTCTTTGACGGCAACGAGGCCCTTGTCCCCAAACAGGCATACACCATGGGCATCAAGACCATCATGCAGGCACGCAAGGTGCTGGTGGTAGCCAACGGTAAAGCCAAGGCACAGGCCGTCAAGGACGCCGTGACCGGCCCTGTGACCCCTGCCTGCCCCGGCAGCATCCTGCAGCTGCATCCGGACTGCATCCTTGTGGCAGACGAGGAAGCACTGAGCCTGCTGTAAACTCCCAAAGCCAACTTCTTCATTTACCATAACTTTGCTCAAGATCCAACCAAAGCACAGAAAGGGCCGGACTCGTTGCACGGGTTCGGCTCTTTCTGTCAGAAATAAGATTTATCTTGCTATCTTACGCAAAGAGCAACTCCAAAAGAGCCGTCATGGAGATGGTGGGTTCGGCTGCTGCGGGATTTACGCTGAAAATATGCTGAAAAGAGGTCACCCCGATCGGTGGCCTCTTTTTTGCTGCCGCGAACTGTCTGCCTGCGGCAGCGGATAATAGCAATGTCCATTGCGCTTTGTTTTGCCCGGATGCGCACCCGCAGAAAGCTCTCCCTCGTCAAACTGCCCAAAATACGCCCTTAAAAGTTTACTTGACGCAATTCTCAAATCAATATATAATTGGGTCAGAAACCAATCATAGAAAAGGATGATTTCCAATGGCGCGCAGATACGACAGCAAGGAAGCAAAACGGCGGATCCTGACCGCCTGTGTCCGGCTTTTTCTGGAAAAAGGCTACACGAACACCAAGGTTGCAGAAATTTTAAAGGAAGCAGATGTTTCTGCCGGGTCGTTCCAGAATATTTTCCGCACCAAGGACGGCGTGCTGACCGAGCTGATCGGCATGATGTTCAGCAGGCAGTTCGGCGCGGTAAGGCCGCTGGCGGCAAACGCCCCCTCGCCGGTGTACCTCTACGCGGTGGAGACGGCTTTGCAGCTGGCGCTGAGCGAGCTGAGCGAGAATCTGCGGGATATCTATGTGGAGGCGTACACCTTCCCCGCTACGGCGGAGATCATCCACCGCAGCACCACGGCCGAGCTGCAGGCGGCGTTCAGCGCGTATCTGCCCGGGTGTGCCGAGTGCGATTTCTACGAGATGGAGCTGGGCACGGCTGGCATGATGCGCGGCTACATGGCACGGCGGTGCGACCCCTACTTTACGCTGGAGCGCAAAATACGGCGGTTCCTGAGCATGAGCCTGAGTGCGCTGCAGGTCCCCGCGCAGGAGCGCGAGCAGGTCATCGCGTTTGTGGCGGAGATCGATATGCTTGCCCAGGCGCGGAAGGTGGTAGATGCCGTGCTTGCATCGCTGTCCGTGCAGTTTGATCTGAAAGGATAACAAGGTTTGATGACAAGGAGGGAGTAACATGAAAAAATGGCTGATCCGGTGTTTGACGGTGCTGGCAATGGTGTGCCTGATACCGGGGATCGTGTTAAAAGCGGCGGCAGAAACAGTCCCGGTGTACTGCTCACGCTGTGGGATTAGGGAAGAACGTGAGGTCCGCAGATACGAAAAATATGATTCGACCTATCATAAGGTTTGTGTAGATGCATGCCAGTCCTGCCACAACGATGGCAATGTTACGCTTTTACAGGTACATACCGGCGGTACCGAAACTCCCACCTGCACCACAGGCAAAACCTGTGAAAAATGCGGCGCGAAATACGGCATTCTCGGTCACGACTGGGGCGCGTGGACGCCTAACTACGACGGCACGAACACGCACACCCGCAGATGCACGCGCAGCAACTGCGACGCAAAAGAGACCGCACCCTGCAGCGGCGGCTACGCGGCCTGCGACAGTCTGGGAATGTGCGAAACTTGCGGAGGGAGTTACTACGGCGGTCACGCATGGGGCAAGTGGTCATCCGCCGGCAACGGCACACACATCCGCAGCTGCATGAACTACTGCTCCGAAGTTGATACTGCAAGCTGTACCGGTGGCACAGCAACCTGCACCGCCAAAGCGGTCTGTGAGGCGTGTGGTGGGGAATACGGCGAAAAAGACCCCAATAACCATGATCTGGTGCAGCACGCAGCAAAAGCCCCCACTTGTACGGAAATCGGCTGGGACACTTACGACCGCTGCATCCGCTGCGGCTATACCACCCGCAAAGAGCTGCCCGCACTGAACCATGATTTGGTGCGTCACGTAGCGCAAGCCCCCACCTGCACAGAAAAGGGCTGGGCTTACGATACCTGCTCCCGCTGTGACCATACCACCTATGCGGAGCTGCCCATCTTGGGACACGACTATCAGGCTGTTACCGTAGACCCAACCTGTGAAACAGACGGCTATACCATCTTTACTTGCTCCCGCTGCAAAGACAGCTACACCGCAGACCCGACCGATAAGCTGGGACACCAGTTCGGTGCATGGTCCCCGAACGGAACCGGCTCTCAGAGCGCCGATTGTCTGCGGCAGGGCTGTGCGCACACTGGCAGCACGGATTGCCGGAAGTTTACTTTCCGCACTGCGGAAGGCGAAGCTCTGACCTTCTGCCCCGTGTGCGGGCAGGCAGAAAACGCCGCGCAGCTGGAAAAGATCGAAGCGGCAACGGCGTGGGCTAACAGCGGCAGTCTTTCTGCGGAGGATGTGACCGCACGGACGAACGGGGAATACCTGAGTGTGGCCTTTGAAACCGCAGGCAGCCTGACGCAGCCCACCGGCCGGGTAAGGCTTGCGCTGCCCGCCGGACTGCTGGAAGGCAAAAAGCTTGTGCGCATTGCCCCGGACGGCACACAGGCCGAGATGCCTTTTGAAACAGAGCGCGGAAAGCTCATCTATACGCTGGATTTTGCAAACAGCGCGCTTCCTGTAATGCTCTTCCGGCTGGTACCCCAGACCGCCGCCCTCTGAATGCTTTTACAGCGGCACGAACAATAAAGCGCAGAATGCCCGCCCACCGTGGTTTTCCACAGGTGGGCGGGCATTCTTTTGTGCCTTTTGGGGCATCAAAATACCCCCGGAGGATGCAGCGTTTTTTACGCTGTCTACTCGGTGGTCATTTCCATCGTGCTGTCGCTGTTCTGGCCTGTGGTGCAGACCGGCATCAATAACTTCGGCATCTGGATCGCCAACTCTTCCGAGACTTCTCCCATTCTGGCTCCGTTCATCTATGGTACGATGGAGCGTCTGCTGCTGCCCTTCGGTCTGCATCACATGCTGACCATCCCCATGCAGGACTGGCTGGGGCTGGATAACGCCGCCCGCATCAATAAGCCCTCCACCGTAGGCCAGAACTGGCGCTGGCGGCTGAAAAAGACCCAGCTGACCAAGAAACTCCAGAAAGAGATCTGCCAGCTGACCACCCGCTACGGCCGGAAGAACTGGGCGTGAGCGTAAGAGAACTCAACACAAAGGGCAGGGCGGCCTGTGGGCCGCCCTGCCCTTTGTTGCGGAGTGCCCCCTTGGCAAACCCGGCGGGATTGCGCTATAATAGAGCCGTAACAGTTCCACAAAGGTGTGGTAAGGGAGGTGTGGTCATGATCCGGGTGGCGATCGTAGAGGACGACGCGGAGGTACAGGGGGTATTGCAGGAGTATGTCCGGCGGTATACCCGGCAGTACGGGACGGAGTTTGAAGTGACGGTCTTTGCGGACGGGGTGGACATTCTGGAGGATTACCGCGCGGTCTACGATATTATTTTTCTGGATGTGGAGATGAAGCATCTGGACGGCATGACCACGGCAGAGCGCATCCGGCAGATGGATGCAGACGTCATCCTGATCTTCATTACCAATATGGCGCAGTACGCCATCCGGGGCTACTCGGTGGGAGCGCTGGACTATGTGCTGAAGCCGGTGCCCTACTTTGCCTTTTCGCAGCAGCTGCTCAAGGCGGTTGCCCGGCTGGAAAAGCGGGCAAAGCACTACCTGACCGTGCCGGTGGAGGGCGGGCTGCGCCGGCTGGACACCGCAAGCATCTATTATCTGGAAAGCGAGGGTCACCGGGTGCACTTTTACACCGACGAGGGCGATTTTTCCGCCCCCGGCGCCCTCAAGGCCTTTGAGGAAAAGCTGGCAGACTGCCCCTTTGCCCGGTGCAACAGCGGCTACCTTGTCAATCTGGCACAGGTGCGGGAGCTGCGGCAGAGCACCGTACAGGTGGGCCCCTGCGAGCTGCAGGTCAGCCGCCCCAAGCGTAAGGCTTTTCTTGCCGCACTGACCGACTACATCGGAGGTGAAGGCTCATGACCGCGCTGCCGGATATCCCCCGGCTGTACACCGCCCTTGCCGAGTGTCTGGCGGTGCTGCTGTTCACCCCGGCGCTTGCGCCCCGCTTTTCCAGGGCGGTCACCGGGGGCATCACCCTGCTGTGGGCGGCGGTGCTGTCGGCCTTTCTGGGGCTGACGGGCAACGTGCCCGGCGGGCTCTGGATCCCCTGCATGGCAGCGGCCATCGGGCTTTCTTACTTATATTTATGGGGTGTGTGGAGCATCACCCTGCTGGAAGCCGGGTATCACTGCGCCCGGGCGTTTATTCTGGCAGAGCTTGCCGCCAGCGTGGAGTGGCAGCTGCACTGCGCCCTCTGGCCCGCCCGCGGCCCATGGGAGCCGCTGTCTTTGCTGCTGCTGGCGCTGGTGTATGGGACGCTGTTCGGCATTATGTGCTATCTGCAGCACCGCCGTCCCCAGCCCGCCGGGCACTTACAGATCGGCGGCAGCGCCGCCCTGACGGCGGTCATGTTGGCGCTGACTGCCTTTGCGGTGAGCAATCTGGGCTTTCTGCCCGGCAGCGAGATCAACATGAGCATTTTTTCCATCCGCACACTGGTGGATTTTTCCGGCGTGCTGATCTTATCTGTGCAGCACGAGCAGCTGCAGGAGAACGCTTTGCACAGCGAGCTTGCCGCCATGGATGAGGTGCTGCACCGCCAGTACGAGCAGTACAAGCGCAGCAAGGAGGGCATCAACCTCATCAACCGGCGGTACCATGAACTGAAAGTCCAGCTTGCCCGCATCCGGGAGGAGCAGGACCAGACCAAGCAGAACGCCGCCATTGCTGCCATGGAGCAGAACATCCGCCAGTACGAGGCCGAGAACAAGACCGGCAACCCGGTGCTGGATACCCTGCTCACCGCCAAGACCATGGAATGCCAGCAGGAGAATATTACCATCACCAGCGTAGCGGACGGCAGGATGCTGGGCTTTCTCACGATCCGGGAGCTGTGCACCATCGTGGGCGTGGCGCTGGACAACGCCATTGCCGCCGTCCGCGCCGAGCCGGACCCCGAAAAGCGGCTCATCAAGGTGGCGGTGTACAGTCAGGGCGGTTTTGCCATGCTGCGGTTCGAGCATTATACAGAGGCCGCCCCCGCACTGGATGCGGACGGTCTGCCGCAGCAGGGGTCGGACCTGAAAAGTGTCCGCACCACCGTCGGGCAGCACGGCGGCAGCATGACGATGCACTGGGAAAACAACTGGTGCACCCTGCGGATCTTATTTCCGCTGCCCAAAAACAAATAATTTTTACGGCAGGTATCCCCTGCCGTTTTTTTGTTGTCTGGCAGGGTGCACAAATACAATGTTGCAATATTTGTGTATTAGCACAATAAAAATTGAAAATTTATTGTAACTTTTGCAAACTGTGTATCCAAAACGACAGATTGTGCAAAAGATGATAACGATGCGCAAATATCCGTTATAATGGGTCACAGTTGGGTACGGCCCAAAAAATATAAAAGAATATGGAGGAGACAACACAATGAAGCGCGATCCGAACAACAAAAAGCCCACAAAGTTGCTGACAGCTGTTACAGCACTCTTACTGGCAGTTGGAATAGTGGCAGATGTAGCAATGTTTGGTGTGTTTCCCAGTTCTCTGGACAAGGCATTCCCTGGCCAGAATGGAGACCCGGAATTGCAAAAAACATCTTATGCAAATGGCTTGTCGGTGGCTCAGAAAATCGAGGAGGAAGGCGCAGTCCTTCTGAAAAATGACGGCGCTCTGCCGTTGGCAGGAACAAACCGAAAAATCAATCTTCTGGGCTATGCTTCCGCAAATCCGGTTTATGGCGGTACGGGTTCCGGTGGCAGCAGCTACACTGCAAACCGGACAGATTTTGTAAAAGCCTTTACGGATGCAGGTTTTGAAGTGAATCAAAATCTGGTCAATCTCTATAGCCCCAAAAACAACGAAGGCGGAAATACATTCTCTGTTGATTTTTCCATCCCGGAACTGCCTGCAACCGAGGAATTGGCTAAGAACATGGGTGTGGAGTACCAGTATACTGGAGACTGCTCATTTGAAGCAATGAAGGATTTTTCGGATACTGCTGTGGTCGTGTTCTCCCGCAAGGGCGGTGAAGGCAATGACCTGCCCACTTCGATGACTGAAAATACCTCGTATGCACCGGATCAGAGCAAGCATTATCTGGAACTGAACAGCGCGGAACAGTCTTTGCTGGAACAGGCAGAAGCGACATTTGATAATGTTATCGTTCTGATCAATTCGGGCAATGCCATGGAACTGGGCTTCCTGAATGATGAAGGCGTTGATGCAGCCCTCTGGATCGGTGATCCCGGTGATGTGGGCACGATTGGAATTGTCAACATTCTGACGGGCGCAGTCAACCCCTCTGGCCGTCTGCCGGATATCTACCCTTATGCAGTAGAAACGACCCCTTCTTACTACAACTTTGATACCTTTGAGTATACCAACTCTAAGGACTGCTTCAAAAACTTCGAAAGTCATCCTGCCTACCTTGTAGAGTATCAGGAAGGCATTTATGTGGGATATCGTTATTACGAAACCCGTGAAAGCTACGATTACACTACCCGTGAAGGAGAGAATCTGACGGGACTTTCCTACAATGATGTAGTGCAGTTCCCCTTTGGCTATGGCTTGAGCTACACAAGCTTTGACTGGGAACTGGAAAACACGATTCCGACTACCGTTACCGCACAGGATACGCTGGAGTGGAATGTCAAAGTTACCAATACTGGCAATGTGGCTGGCAAAGATGTTGTGGAACTGTATTACAGTGCGCCCTATTACAGTGCAGCTGAAGGCGGCAGCGGCTTGCAGAAGGCTGGCGAAGTACTGGGCGGCTTTGCAAAAACGAAGGAATTGCAGCCGGGCGAAACGGAAACGGTTACGATTTCTATGCCGGTAGAGCAGATGGCTTCTTATGATGCACAGAAGTACTACACTTCTACCGGTTCCTACGTGCTGGAAGCTGGCGAGTATCAGATTTCTCTGCGTACGGATTCTCATACGGTGAAAGATAATCTGACCATGACCTGCAAGGTTGCTGAGAATGAAGTGTTCCAGGACAGTGCATTTGGCAGTGGTGTGGAAAACTGCAAGTATGTCGGCAAGCGCTCTTCGGACGAAGTGGTAGCAACAAATCAGTTTGATGATGCAGCTGGTGATGTGGCTTACCTCAACCGTGACACTTGGCAGATCGTTCCCGGTACCAGCAAGGAAGCAACTGCTGAACAGCTGGAAGCCTTCAACAATGCGCTGTTAGTGGATGATAGCTATGTGAATGCAGATGACACTGCGCCGACCTTTGGTGCAAAGAATGGCCTTACGCTGAAAGACATGGAAGGCCTTGCCTATGATGATGCACAGTGGGATAAGCTGCTGGATCAGCTGACCCTTGATGATATGTACAAACTGCTGGGCGCAGATGGCTGGGGAAGTGCAGCAGTTGATAATATCGGTAAGGGACAGACTTATGAAATGGACGGACCTGCCGCTCTGAGTTATGTGTTCGATGCCTTTATGGGTACCTGCACATATAAGACGGTTACTTATCCGGCAGAAGTTCTGCTGGCGGCTACTTGGAATGTAGACCTGGCTTCTGAATTTGGCGATGCAATCTCGCAGGAAGGAAAGGCGTGGAATATTTCCGGCTGGTATGCACCTGGTGCTAATACCCACCGCAATGCATTTGCTGGCCGTAACTTTGAGTACTATTCTGAGGATGGCTTCCTTTCTGGTTCCATGTCCGCTGCTACGGTTGGTGCGGCAGAGAAAAATGGTATGTACTGCTACATTAAGCATTTTGCACTGAATGAGCGTGAGACCTGGCGTCATTATGGTCTGTGCACCTGGGCCGATGAGCAGGCAATGCGTGAAATTTACTTCGTGCCGTTTGAAAAGGCTGTGAAGGAAGGCGGCAGCACGGCTGTGATGTCTTCCTACAATAATATTGGTACTACTTGGGCCGGTGCAAGTACTGCACTACTGACCAATGTTCTGCGTAATGAATGGGGCTTTATTGGCACTGTGATTACGGATAACAACGAGGAGCATGGCTTTATGGATATTGAAAAAGCTGTCTTGGCAGGTGGTACCAATCTGCTGTTTGGCTGGGGCACTAAGACCTTCGATAACCTGAGCCAGACTGCTACCGGTCAGCTGAAGATGCGCGAAGCTGCACATCAGTATCTGTATACGCTGGCGAATAGCTACGGTGTAGATGTAGATGCGCCTGTGCCTATGTGGCGCACGCCTGCACTGGTAGGCAGTGTGATTGTCTATGTGTTGGTTCTGGCAGGTGTTGTGGTGATTCTTCGCCGCCGCAAGTATAATAAAACGCTGGCTAATACCAATGCAGGTGCGGATGTGAGTAAGGAATAAGTACTGACCCGTAATCAAAACTGTCTTTCTTCTAATCCCGGAACACGGCTGCACGGCAGTTACGGCCCGCAGCCGTGTTCCCTTTTGGAAACAGAATCACGCTTCTTCTCCTTATGCGTGGTCCTGTTTCCAAAGGCAATACCGTTTCTACTGAAAGGAGATTTCCCCGTGAAATATCAGGATATTATTGCAACACTGAGCCTGGAACAGAAATGCGCCCTGCTGAGCGGCGGTACGGTGTTCACCACCCGGGCGCTGCCGGGCAAGGGCATCCCGGCCATTACCCTGTCCGACGGTCCCAACGGCGTGCGCAAGCAGGCGGGCGCAGCCGACCATCTGGGTCTGAACCCCAGTGTGCCCGCCACCTGCTTCCCCACCTCGGCTACCGTTGCCAACAGCTGGGACCCCGCGCTGGGCGAGGCTGTGGGCGCAGCCATGGGCGAAGAGGCAGCGGCACAGGGCGTGTCGGTGCTGCTGGGCCCCGGCCTGAACATCAAGCGCAGCCCCCTGTGCGGCCGCAACTTCGAGTATTTCTCGGAGGATCCCTACCTTGCCGGCAAGATGGCTGCGGCCTACGTCCGCGGCATCCAGAAAAACGGCATTGCCGCCTGCCCCAAGCACTTTGCCGTGAACAGTCAGGAGCTGCGCCGTATGGCCTCGGATTCCATTGTGGACGAGCGCACCCTGCGGGAAATCTACCTGACCGGCTTCGAGATGGTGGTCAAAGAGGCGCAGCCCAAGACCATCATGTCCGCCTATAACCTCATCAACGGCACTTACGCCAACGAGAACACCCACCTGCTCATGGATATCCTGCGCAGGGACTGGGGCTTTGACGGCGCGGTGGTCACCGACTGGGGCGGCAGCAACGACCACGCCCTCGGCGTAAAGAACGGCTCTACGCTGGAAATGCCTGCCCCCGGCGGGGATGCCATCCGGGAGCTGATGAAGGCGGTGCAGACCGGCAAGATCACCGAAGCGGACGTGGACGCCCGGCTGGAGGAGCTGCTGGAACTGGTGTTCACCACCAAGGCGGCGGTGGACGCCGCACCCGGCAAGTTCGATGCCGACGCCCACCACGCACTGGCACGCCGGGCCGCTGCCCAGAGCATCGTGCTGCTGAAGAACGAAAACAGCCTGCTGCCCCTTGCAAAGGGGGAAAAGGTGGCGGTCATCGGCGACTTTGCCCAGACGCCCCGCTATCAGGGTGCAGGCTCCAGCGCCGTCAACTCCATCAAGGTGGATTCCTTCTTGGATTGCCTTGCCGAGAGCGGCCTGAACAGCGTCGGCTACGCCAAGGGCTTTGACCGGCAGGGCAAGCCCGATGAGGCACTGAAGGCCGAGGCGGTGCTGCTGGCAAAGAACGCCGATGTGGTGCTGCTGTGCATGGGTCTGGACGAGATCAAGGAGAGCGAGGGCATCGACCGCGCCGACATGAAGCTGGCAGAGAACCAGCTGGAACTGCTGACCGCTGTGGCGGCGGCAAACCCCAACGTGGTGCTGCTGCTGAGCGCGGGCTCCTCGCTGGAAAGCGATTGGGTCAAGGACTGCAAGGCGCTGGTCTACGGCTGTCTGGGCGGTCAGGCCGGTGCGGGCGCACTGGTCGAGGTGCTCACCGGTGCGCAGAACCCCTGCGGTAAGCTGGCTGAGACTTGGGCGCGCAGCTACGCCGACACCCCCGCAAAGGCGCATTTCGGCGGCGACGGCCCCACTGTGGAGTACCGCGAGGGTCTGTATGTGGGCTACCGCTACTACGACACCGCCGGTGTGCCCACCGCCTTCCCCTTCGGCTACGGCCTGAGCTATACCAGCTTTGCGTACAGTGACCTGAAAGCAGACGAGACCGGCGTGACCCTGACTGTCACCAACACCGGCAGCTGTGCCGGTGCCGAGGTGGTGCAGCTGTATGTGGCCAAGCCGGATGCAAAAGTTTTCCGCCCTGCCAAGGAGCTGAAGGGCTTTGCCAAGGTGCAGCTGGAAGCCGGAGAGAGCAAGACCGTCACCATCCCGCTGGACGATAAGGCGTTCCGCTACTGGAACGTCAAGACCGACCGCTGGGAGGTGGAGGGCGGCAGCTATCAGCTGCTGGTGGGCGCTTCCAGCGTCGATATCCGCTTGACTGCCGCCGTCACGGTGGCGGGCACCGGCGCACCCGACCCCTATGCGGGCAAAAATCTGGAGCATTACCGCACTGCGCAGGTGCAGAACGTGCCGGACGCGGAGTTTGAGGCGCTGCTGGGGCATGCCATCCCGGAGAACAAGGTGCACATCGACCGCAACATGACGCTGGGCGAGATGGGGCACGGACGCAGCCCCATCGGCTGGCTGGCGGCTGCCGTGCTGGGCACCCTGCTGCGCCGCAGCATCAAAAAGGGCAAGCCCGACCTGAACATCCTGTTCCAGTACAATATGCCTCTGCGTGCGCTGGCCAAAATGACCAACGGCGCCATCAGCATGGGCATGGTGGACGGCATCGTGATGGAGCTGCAGGGCTTCTGGATCATCGGCCTTGTGCGGGTGATTTTTGAGGCTGTGAAAAACCTCGTGCTGAACAGCCGCATGGAAGAGCGCTTGAAAAACAGCTGAAAGGAAGCAGGCTATGAATTTCTGGAATAACTTTGCGGCAAAGCACCCCGCCGCTGCCAAGTGGGTGCGCGAGGGCGGCCTGTTCGTCATCGTGTCCAACCTCATCACCGTGTTCAAGTACCTGCTGCTGCAATTTCTGCCCAAGGCCTTTGCCAGCCTGCCGGTGGTGGATTTCGGCTGGCCGGGCATTGACATCACCCTGTTCGGCGAGACCTTCAAGTGGAACATCCTCGGCTACGATGCCGCCCACGGCGGTCTGCCCTACTTCTGCGCCTACATGATCGCCATGGTCATCGGCGAGTGCATCAACTTCCCCATCCAGCGCAATTTTGTGTTCCGCAGCAAGGGCAATCTGGCAAAACAGATCGGCTGGTATGTACTGGCCTTCTGCGTCATTACCTGCATCGTCAACTCCATCAACTGCATCTGGGTGGCAGTGGCTGGTCTGCTGGTGCCGGACTTCATCTACAACATCGGCACCACCGTGCTCAACGGCGGCATCTCCATGGTGATCTTCTTCTTTGTGAATAAGATCATCTTCCCGGAGGGCGAAAAAGCCGCCAAATAATAAGACATCTCCTTCATTTTCTTCTTTTCATCATAAACCAGAAGGGCTGCTCCGTTCTCCGGGGCAGCCCTTTTGGTTTGAAGGAGAGAACCCCCTCAGTCATCGCTGCGCGATGACTGAGGGGGTGCCTGCCGCAGCCATCTTATTTTTGTTTTTCTGCACAAAATGTTCTGCGGGCAGGGTTTTCCTCTTGACAAGCGGGCAAATGTTTCGTACTATATTTAGTAGTATGGAATCAAAGACGCTGTACGCAGGTTTCTGTGTGACCCCTGTACCCGTTTCAGGCAAAGCGTGCCTGTTTGATATAAAATGGAACCGTAAAGAGAAAAGCCGTATGCTTTTGCCCGTGCCGCCGGTTTTGGGTGGTGCGTATGGTTTTGGTGTCACTTTTTGCATTGAAAGCTCTTTCTATATCATTGCCCGTGTCCTGCTGCGCAGCGTCTCCTGCTTTTAATTTTGCATTGAATTGAAACAAAGGAGAGTGAACGCAATGACCGCGATCGGAGTGATCGTGGCCTTGATCGTTGCTGTTGTCGGTGTGGCTGCGGGCTATTTTATTGGTTACAACAACCGTAAAAAGACCGCCGAAGCCCAGATCGGCAGCGCCGAGGCCGAGGCTACCCGGCTGGTGAACGAGGCGATCAAGACCGCTGACCAGAAGCGCAAGGAAGCGGTTCTGGAAGCAAAGGACGAGGCTTTCCGTCTGAAAGCCGAGGTCGATGCCCAGAAGGCAGAGGCCGACAAGGAGATCAAGCAGCGCCGTGCGGAGATCAGCCGTCAGGAGAACCGCATCGACCAGAAGGAGACAGCGCTGGACCGCAAGACCGAGGCGCTGGAAAAGAAGGAAGAAGAGCTGAAAAAGCGCGCTGCTGAGGCCGAGGAGCGTCTGGCAGAGATCGACGCTCTGCGCGCCAAGGAGATGGAGCGTCTGGAAACGCTGGCCGGTTTGAGCCAGGAGGACGCCCGCGAAGTGCTGCTGCACAAGGTGGACGAGGAGCTGACCCACGAAAAGGCCGTGCGCGTTGCCGCCTACGAGACCGACCTGAAGGAAAACTGCGATAACATCGCCCGCAACCTCATCGGACAGGCCGTCAGCCGCTGCGCTGCCGACCATTGCAGCGAGACCACCGTCAGTGTGGTGCCGCTGCCCAGCGATGAGATGAAGGGCCGCATCATCGGCCGCGAGGGCCGCAATATCCGCGCACTGGAGACCGCTACCGGCGTGGATCTGATCATCGACGATACCCCGGAGGCCATTACCCTGTCCTCCTTCGACCAGACCCGCCGCGAGGTGGCCCGCATGACGCTGGAACGCCTCATCGGCGATGGCCGCATCCACCCCGCCCGCATCGAGGAGACGGTGGAAAAGTGCCGCCACGAGCTGGAGCTGCAGATGAAGCGCGAGGGCGAGCGCGCGGTGATGGAGCTGGGCATCCACGGCCTGCACCCCGACCTGATCAAGCTGATCGGCCGGCTGAAGTACCGCACCAGCTTTGGCCAGAATGCCCTGACCCACAGCATGGAAGTGGCTTGGGTGGCCGGTCTGCTGGCAGGCGAGATGGGCGTGAACGTTACCATGGCGCGCCGCGCCGGTCTGCTGCATGATATCGGCAAGGCACTGGATCACGAGATCGAGGGCAGCCACGTCCAGATCGGCGTGGACATCTGCCGCAAGTACAAGGAGAACACCCAGATCATCCACGCCATTGAGGCACACCACGGCGATGTGGAGCCCAAGACCCCGCTGGCCTTCATCATTCAGGCTGCCGACGCCATCAGCGCCGCCCGCCCGGGTGCCCGCCGCGAGAACGTGGAAAGCTACGTCAAGCGTCTGGAAAATCTGGAGGAGATCTCCTCCAGCTTCGAGGGCGTGGAGCAGGCCTTTGCCGTACAGGCAGGCCGCGAGGTGCGCATTCTGGTCAAGCCCGACGTCATCAGCGACGATCAGGTCATCCTGCTGGCACGCGCCATCGCCAAAAAGATCGAGGATACGCTGGATTACCCCGGCCAGATCAAGGTCAACGTCATCCGCGAGAGCCGCGCTGTGGAGTACGCAAAATAAAGCTTTTTCCGCAGGCTGCCGTGTTTTTTGCACGGCAGCCTGTTTTTTTGCGCCAAAACGATTGCATTTCCTGTTAAAAAAAGGTATCATGGATGCAGAAGAAAGCAAAAAGCAACGACCCCGGAACAGAAAGGAGCATCGTTCTATGAAAAACTGGAAGAAATTACTGGCCTGCCTGCTGGTCGGCTTGATGGCACTGACCGTGTTCACCGCCTGCGATGCCAGCGTAGGCGCACCGATGAGCCCCAAGCGCTCGAACGCCGAAAGTAAAAGCGTAAAGGCGCTGCGCGATAAATTCAAAATGATATACAACGTGGAAATGACTTACAACGAGGACCTGAGCGAAAAAGCTTACTATGTTGCCTACTGGGTCGCCGGCACCTCGCCGTCCTGCTCTGTCAATAAGGAAAAGACGGAGCTTTCCCGGAAGAACAGTGTAGACAACGTTGCAAAAACCTACCTGAACCAGGGTTACTACGCTTCTGCCTTTGACAGCATGGGCATTGGCAAGGGCATCGGCGGCGGTATGGCCAAAGATGACTTTACGCCGGGCTTTGACATCAAGCCGGACCCCAACAGCACTTCGGACATCATCTTTGTTCTGCCGAAGGACGGCACTTACCCCGAAGCTATGACCACAGCCGCAAAGGGCAAGACCAAACTGGGCGTTGCCTATGTGGTAAAGGACGGCGTAAGCTACGCCGTGGTGCTGTTTGGGTGAATTTCATTACAACAAACAAAGCAGCCGCTGCACGAGAAAGTGCAGCGGCTGCTTTGTTTGTGCTGGGATACGATCAGCCCTTCAGGAAAGCCGGCAGAGGCTTGCCCTCCTTGAGCCACTGGTGATACTCGGCGGTGGCGGCAAATTCCACGTCACCGGCAGAGTTCAGCGCGGTCTCTACCGAGTCCTGCACCACGCCGATGATGAAGCCCACGCCCACCATCTGCATGGCGATGTCGTTGGAGATGCCGAACAGCGAGCAGGCCATGGGGATCAGCAGCAGGGAGCCGCCGGCCACGCCGGAAGCGCCGCAGGCACCCAGAGCGCTCATGGCGCTCAGCACGATGGCAGCGGGCAGAGACACCTGAATGCCCAAGGTGTTAGCTGCTGCCAGCGTCATGATGGTAATGGTGATGGCGGCACCGTCCATGTTGATGGTAGCGCCCAGCGGGATGGACACGGAGTACATATCCTTGTCCAGATCCAGCTTTTCACACAGGGACATATTCACAGGGATGTTGGCGGCAGAGCTGCGGGTGAAGAAAGCGGTCAGACCGGATTCCTTCAGGCAGCGGAATACCAGCGGGTACGGGTTGCAGCGCAGGTAGATGAACATGATGAAGGGGGAAACGATCAGCGCCATGAACAGCATGGTGCCCACCAGCAGCGCCAGCAGTTTGCCGTACTGGGTAAAGATGGCCAGACCGTTGCCGGAAACGTTGGTGTACACCAGACCCATGATGCCGAAGGGGGCCAGATTGATGATCCAGCGCACGATCTGGGAAACGGCATCGGCGGTGTTGGCCAGAAAGACCTTGGTGCTCTCTGCGCCGATCTTCTTCATGGCAATGCCGAACATACAGGCCCAGAACAGGATGCCGATGTAGTTGCCGTTCATCAGGGCGCTGACGGGGTTGGCCACAAAGTTGGTCAGCAGGGTGCTCAGCACCTCACCCAAGCCCTGCGGGATCACATCGGACTGTGCCGCATCGGCCAGTACCACCTTGACCGGGAACATAAAGCTGGTGATGACCGCAATGGCTGCCGCCAGAAAGGTGGTGAGCATATACAGCCAGATCACGGTGCCAAAGCGGCGGTCCAGCTTGGACGAGCCCTGTGCCAGCGCGCTTGCCACAATGACGAACACCAGCACCGGGGCAATGCCCTTCAGCGCACCGACGAACAGGCTGCCCAGCTCGCCGACCCAACCCGCGCCCGGCGCAACAAGCGCCAGCACCGAACCGACTGCCAGGCCGATCAGGATGCGCAGGATCAGGCTGGTCTGGTTGTATTTTGCTACAACCGCTTTCAAGGTTTTCATATCGTAACACTCCTCTTACACTGTACGCCTAGTGCGTACATTTTCCTGTTTCTTGTGCGAGAACAGTTGTCATTATAGCATATACGGCAAAAAAGAGAAAGTGTTTTCAGGCATTTTGACGCCTCAAATCACGTTTTTTGTAAGCTTTTGCAAAATTGCCCTGAAAACTGTACTTGTAGAAAATACAGTTTTGCGGTTTTGACGAGGAACAGAACCCTCTCAGGGAAGTACCCCTTCGGTCTGCATCTCCGGCTCCCCTGCCATACCAAATTTATATACAATGCAACTTTTACTTGCCAAACTATTGTCTTTTACTGGAAAGTATTGTATACTCGTCCTGTTAAATGCAAGTGTTGCTTGCCAAAATATCCACATATTTGAAAAGAAATGCTTGCCAATACAGACGAGAAAGAGAGGACACCCCTATGAACGAGGCCGTAACCAAGCGCTTTCTGCTTTACTTCCGCCTGATGCTGCTGGTCTGGATCCTGATCGCAAACGCCATCATCCACCTGACCGGCATGGAGTACAGCTGGCTGATCTTCCTGAGCAATATCATGATGTTCACGCTGGAGGGCGATGTGAAGGATCGCCTTGTCACTGTGGAGCTGGGCGGCCTTGTGGGTCTGGTGCTCACCGTGGCGGCGCTGCTGTCCATCAGTGCCCTGACCCCTGTTCTGGGCGATTTCCTCGGCTTTATCCTGCCGCTGGCCGTGGTGCTGTTCATCCTCATCATCCTGCACCCCTACGCACCCAAGGTGCTGAACAACGTGGGCTTTGCCTACCTGACCGTGGCCTGCATCGATATCCCTGCCCTGACTACCCATCTGCCGCAGTTCTTTATCACCTTCATCGTGGGCTCTGTGCTCTTTAACGGTGTCTGCGTGCTGCTGATGAAGCCCGCAAAGGCGCTGGCTGTGCGCAGCGCGGAGAAGCAGGGCGCATAAAAAAGTATATTTCTGCCGTTATCTCTTGATTTTTTTGCTCTGGCGTGCTACAATCAACGTAGTTTCATCCTGTCCAAAACATTGATGCGGACAAACTGAAGCCCCGCTTTTCATGCCGCAGAGAGGGCTGCCCCGGGTTTCCGGGTGCTGCAAGCAGCCTGCCATGGCCCCGGCTTCTACCACCGCAGAGTGCAGAGGCGAACCTCTGCCGGGCGTGCCCGTTACAGCACTGCGAGGGGCGCGTTTCCCCGCCGGGGAGCGCGCAATTCGGGTGGAACCGTGGAACGCAGACATTTGATCGGCGCTTCATCCCGTGAGTTTTACGGGGTGAAGCGCTTTTTATTTTTGTTCAAACCCACATTGTCAAAGGAGAATCTACTATGAAGATCATCTACAAGGACGGTCATGTGGACGAGTGCCCGCAGGATCAGGAGCTGCACGTTATCCGTCACACCGCTGCTCACGTTATGGCACAGGCCATCAAGCGCCTGTATCCGCAGGCTGATTTTGCCTTCGGCCCTGCCACCGAGAACGGCTTCTACTACGATGTCGATCTGGGCGACCAGAAGCTGAGCGACGAGGATCTGGCCAACATCGAAAAAGAGATGCGCAAGATCGTCAAGGAGAACCTGCCCATCAAGCCCTTCATCCTGCCCCGTGCCGAGGCCGTGAAGCTGATGGAAGAGCGCAAGGAGCACTACAAGGTCGAGCACATGGCGGACCTGGCCGACGAGACCGAGTTCAGCTTCTTCCAGCAGGGCGAGTATGTGGATATGTGCATCGGACCGCACCTGACCTACACCAAGGCACTGAAGGCCTTCAAGATCACCCAGCAGTCCGGCGCATACTGGAAGAACGACAAGGAAAACAAGATGCTGACCCGTATCAATGGTGTGGCTTTCCACAATCAGGAAGAGCTGGATGCCTGGGAGAAGGAGCAGCAGGAGGCCCGTGAGCGCGATCACCGCAAGATCGGCAAGGAAATGGGCCTGTTCATGACCGACGATCTGGTTGGCCGCGGCCTGCCCATGTTCCTGCCCGCAGGCTACACCGTCTGGCAGGAGCTGGAGAACTATATCAAGGAGAAGGAGCGTGCACGCGGCTACCTGCACGTTATGACTCCCTGCATCGGCACTGTGAACCTGTATAAGACCTCCGGTCACTGGGATCACTACCGTGAGAACATGTTCCCCGCCATGGAGATGGAGGGCGAGAGCTACGTCCTGCGCCCGATGAACTGCCCCCACCACATGATGATCTACGCAAATCATCCGCACTCTTACCGCGACCTGCCCATGCGCATCGGTGAGATCGCACACGACTTCCGTTACGAGTCCTCCGGCACCCTGAAGGGCATCGAGCGCGGCCGTCACTTCTGCCAGAACGACGCCCATCTGTTCTGCACCCCGGAGCAGATCAAGAGCGAAGTTGCCGATGTGTGCAACCTGATCTTCGAGACCTACAAGGACTTCAACATCACCGATTACCGCTGCGTGCTGAGCCTGCGTGACCCCGCCGACAAGAAGAAGTACCACGACGATGACGCCATGTGGAACCACGCCGAGAACGCTCTGCGTGAGGTGCTGACCGAGCTGGGCATCCACTTTACCGAGGAGATCGGCGAGGCTGCCTTCTACGGCCCGAAGCTGGACGTGAACGTCAAGCCCGCTGTGGGTGCCGAGTATACCCTGTCCACCTGCCAGCTGGACTTCTGCCTGCCCGCAAAGTTCCACCTGACCTATGTGGACAAGGACGGCTCCGAAAAGACCCCTGTGGTGCTGCACCGCGCAATTCTGGGCTCTCTGGACCGCTTCATGGCCTACCTGATCGAGGAGACCAAGGGCAAGTTCCCCACCTGGCTGGCTCCCACGCAGGTCAAGGTGCTGCCCGTGTCCGAAAAGACGCTGGAGTACGCACAGGACGTGACCGAGAAGCTGTCTGACGCCGGTATCCGCGTTGTGCTGGATGACGACAACCAGAAGATCGGCTACAAGATCCGTGCCGCACAGCAGGTGGACCGCGTGCCCTATATGCTGGTGCTGGGCGCCAAGGAAGCCGAGGCCGGCAACATCTCCGTGCGCGACCGCAAGGGCGAGACCACCGAGATGAGCCTTGAGGACTTCATCGCCAAGGTCACCACCGAGATCCGCACCCGCAGCCTGTAAGGTATAAATGATAAGTGCCCCGGAAACGCCGACAGGCGTTTCCGGGGCACTTTTTTTCACAGCAAAAGCCCCGCTCCCTTGTGCGCAGGAGCGGGGCTTTCGACTTACTGTTGACTCGAACAAAAAAAGGAAAAGGAAAAAGGAGAACGATCTATCTGTCACGCCGGGCGGCGGGGACTGTGTCGGAGCAGCCGGGCTGCCGCCGCAGCGGGAACAGCAGAGAAACTTGTGGAGCATTACTCCACGTCCTGCAGAGCGGCGTAGTCTTCCTCGCCGGTGCGGATCTTGACCACGCGGGTCACGTTGTAGACAAAGATCTTGCCATCGCCGATATGGCCGGTGTACAGCGCCTTCTTGGCGGCTTCCACCACAGCGTCCACGCTGATGCGGGAGACGATGACCTCCACCTTGATCTTGGGCAGCAGGGTAGTATCCACCGGCACGCCGCGGTACTTTTCAGGGGTACCCTTCTGGATGCCGCAGCCCATGACCTGCGTCACGGTCATGCCGGTGACGCCCAGATCATTCAGAGCAGTCTTGAGCTGGTCGAACTTAGCCAGCTTTGCAATGATGGACACCTTGTGCATACCGGTGTCGTAGACACCATCGTGGATCACAGGCTCGCGCACCACCGGCACGGCAGCATCCATCTGCTTTGCCGAAGCCTTGGTGACATCGTCCTCGCCCAGATCGGTGTTCTCGTTGGGGGTCATGGCAGCGGAGTTTGCATCCGAGATGGCAAAGCCTGCATAAGCGGAGGCCAGACCGTGCTCGTGGATGTCCAGACCGTCGATCTCCACCTCGGCAGGCACACGCAGGCCAAGGGTCTTATCAATGATCTTGAAGATGATGAACATTACGATCACAACGTAGGCATCCACGCAGACCAGACCCAGCAGCTGGGTACCAAGCTGCGCCAGACCGCCGCCGTAGAACAGACCGGCATGGGCGGTGTTGGAGCCGGTGGAGAACAGACCCACCGCAATGGTGCCCCAGACGCCGTTTGCAAAGTGGACGGAAACAGCACCTACGGGGTCGTCCACCTTGGCGATCTTATCAAAGAATTCCACGCTCAGCACCACAAGGATACCGGCCACAAAGCCGATGAAGAAAGCGCCAAAGGGGGAGACAGTATCGCAGCCTGCGGTAATAGCCACAAGGCCAGCCAGAGAGCCGTTCAGGGTCATGGAGACATCCGGCTTGCCGTAGCGCAGCCAAGTGAAGATCATGGTCACGCAGGTAGCAACGGCTGCGGCAAGGTTGGTGTTGAAGCAGACCAGACCGGTCAGGGTCATGGTGGCATCGGTGGACAGGCTCAGGGAAGAGCCGCCGTTGAAGCCGAACCAGCAGAACCACA
>OOBP01000323.1_pt1 | contig 42756 bp, 39 predicted proteins | sample 1671681 | NCBI WGS metagenome assembly OOBP01 (sample SAMN06348181, study PRJEB24527) | human gut metagenome
CTTGAGCACTTCTTTCAGTCCATCGATGACCACTACCTGCTTTCCCAGACAGCAAGCCGTCACATAATCGCTCATAGACATCCCGGAGCGTTTCGCCAATTCCTTGATGGCCTCCCGGTCTGCGTATGCCATCCGGGTGCTGAATTTGATATCTTTTTTCATGTCGTTTCCTCCAAACCGCAGATAAAGTGGGTCCGGGCTTCTGCCCGGAAATTATGCGGAAGGCGGGCGGCGGCTGTGCCGGTGACCAGACAAACGCGATGCTGGCCACCTCCAAGGAGGTGATTCTCCCGCGCCGAATACCTGCGCTCCTCCTTCGTCCACAAACGGCCCAACGCAGCAATTCTCTGGCCCTGCGGAAGTTTACTCGCTGCGCCCGGAAACCGTCCGCAAATCGCCGCACAGCGCCTTGACAGGGTCGATAGGGACGATTTCTCCGGCACCCTCCAAATCGACACTATCGGCACGGCGCAGCTCAATCACTCGCTTTCCGTTGCTGCGGCGAACCGTTGCCTGAATCCCGTTTTTTCTTAGAGCCTCAACGCTTTGCAGGATCATCCTTGAAATCTTTTTGGGTGTTACTCCTTCGGACTTATCAGGGTCGATCCTTTCGGAGAGCTCCGTGGGAGTGCCGATAAATGTTGTCCTGCTGCTCATAAATGCAGAGAGGAGAACAACGATTTGCCCCTCCAATAGCTCCGGCTGTGTCCGACTGTCCGACACCAGCTCCCACACATTTTCACCGTTGCGCTCCAGTGTCAGCTCCCGGTATTCAATGTCACGGCCAATGCAGGAGAGCTTTGCTCTGCCGCTGCCCCGCCGTTCCTCCACCAGCGTGAAGCTGGAATCCACCGCACCGCTGATAGCAGTCGTACCAGAGATGCGATTGAACACATCGTCAGCTGTTTCCTTGCGCAGATGATGGATCAGCAGGATGGCGATGCCGTGGGTATCTGCGATCCGTTTTAACACAGACAGATCCCGGTAGTCGTTTGCGTAGGTTGCGTCGCGAGCCGGACGAACCATCTGCAGCGTGTCGATGATAACCAGTACTGTATCCGGGTGGGCAGTGAGGAATGTTTCCACCTGCTCCTCCAACCCCTGTCCAATGAGGGCGCACTCCGTGCAGAAGTGGACGCTGCTTGGTGCCTCCTCGGTGATCTCGAAGAGCCGGTTCTGGATGCGGAGGACGGAATCCTCCAAGCAGAGATAGAGGGTAGTGCCTTGCTTCACGGACATCCCCCAGACAGGTTCGCCCTTGGCCACCATGACGGACAGCCACAGAGCCAGCCAGGACTTTCCCACCTTGGGAGAGCCGGCAAGGATGTGCAGCCCCTGAGACAGCAGCGTGTCCACCACGAAGTTGAGTGGTGTCAGCGGCAGGCTCATCGGGCTCGCACCGTCGATGGTTTGCAGTCGTTTTGTTTTACTCATCAGGATCATCCCCTTGTAAAAAAGATAAGGACAGAGACCACGCGGCCTCCGTGGCTCTTGTCCTTTCACTTGATTATTGGGGGGATTTTGATAAAATGAGAATATCGCAAGACAGGTAGAAAACGGATATAGGACAGAGGAGGTGGCCCTATGCCATTGGGAATCAGGCAAAACAACAATCTCCTGCATCTGACAATGGATGTCTGGCAGGATCAGATCTTTTTTAACGAGACCGTCTACCCGGCCGGCCACTTTGCCTCCGAACTGTTGAATGTTCCCGAGGAACCCATACGGGAACTGGTCACCCACGGCGGTGCCATCAGCCATCATGTGGAGGCCCTGGCCAAGGCTGGGCGGGGTGAATTTATCAACCTGCTGGACGGGACCCACACCTCTCTGGAGAAGCTGTTGGACGCCCTGTGGCACTGTCCGCCGTACAGCCTGATGGACAAAGGGCAGGAGCAGCACACATTGGAGGTGCTGTTTTCCCCGGCATCCTACAACGATCTGCTGAAGCCGGCCTCGCCCGTCCGGGAATTTTTCTTCCGCTATCTGGTGGCTGCATTCAGCATCTCCCTGGGCATCCAGCACTTCGCTGTGGCGGCTCGATATTTTGAGGAAGGCTATCTGCGGCGGCTAAAGAAACGGACGGAGACCTTCTTCGCCATGGCCGCCCACGACTGCTTCAACAGTGAATGGTTCTGGAGTATGATGCGTGATTTGCCGGTACCGGATGTCGAGCCATTCACCATCACGCCGGATCTGAGATCCTCCTATGTCTTTGCCCGACACCCGAAACAGGAAAAGGAAACCGTATTTGTAAGCCGGTATTTCTTTGACCATGCCATCAGCTTCTACATCTTTGACCTGATGAACGGACTGCAGCACGGCCATGCGCCCAGCCGGTGCTGTGGCTGTGGAACATACTTTCTCACCACCAACGGCCATATGCCAAAATACTGCGATGGCATTGCGCCTCAGGATCCCCGCATGACCTGCCGGCAGTACGGCGCCATGATGCGGCAGAAGGAGCAAAACAAACAGCACCCGGTCTACCGCCTGTTCACCACCCGCACCAACACCATCCGCAAGCACCATCAGAGGGGAAAGATCTCCGACGAGCTGCGCAATGAAGCGCTGTATGTAGCGGAGAGCCTGCGAGATAAGGCGCTCATGGACAACGACTATGCCGCCAACGGCTATGCCTGCGATATGGAGCAGGAATCGATCTACGCCCAGGCAAGAGCGCGCATTGCCCAGGAGGAGAAGCCGTGAACATGTACCGCTGTGATGATCTCTGCCTAAGTAACGAGGAGATTGCACTGCGGATACAGGACGGCGATCCGCAGGCCGCACCGCTCCTGCTTTCCCAAAACGAGGGATATCTGACCATGCTGGCCACAAGCTACTGCGAGCAGTTTTCTCAGGATTTTCTGGTGGACGACCTCAAGCAGGAGGGGGCGCTGGCACTGCTGGATGCAGCGGGGCGGTTTGACCCATCCATGGGGACCAAGCTGCTGACCTATGCGACATCCGCCATTGAGACCGCTATGCGGGACTGTGCCGCCCAGGGTTCTTTCTCTCTGTCGCTCCCGCTGGACCGTTACCACCAGCTGCGCCAGGTGGCTTTCCTCTATGCCACCCATGAGCGGGACATCGAAACAGATCTTCTGCCGGCCATCCAAGAGAAGCTGACTGTCTCCGCCAAAGTCGCCAGGCGTCTGCTGGAAGAATACCGTACCGTGTTTCAGGTCGAGTGTTTGGGCGAGGGCGTCTTTGACCTGGGATATGGCGGCGACCCAGCCAAAGCCTATGACCGCTTCATGCGCCGGACGCTGCTCCTCCAGCGCATGGAGGAGGTGCTGAGCCCCAGAGAGCTGAATTTGGTGCGCTGCTATCTGGGGATTGGCCAGCCCAATGAGCAGGGCATGACCTTTCAGGAACTGGCCATCCGGCTCAACTACAACGGCCCCAGCGGCGCGGAGAAAGCGTATAAGGCTGCCATCCGGAAACTGAGAAAACAGTTGAAAGGCGGCGCTTACGGTCAGTGGCTCTCCATCCAGAAAGCCATTCACAAAGCCAGAGCGGATGCAGAGGCTGATTCCGGTTACTATGTGCCGCCGCAGACGACCTGGCTGGACGAAAAGGAACTGGCGGAGCGGTTTCTCTGTGAAGTTATTTCGCTGATCCATGTCCATGAGATAATCCGCGACGCATTGGAGCAGGGCGGAGAAGAAGCCGATTTTGATTTACGCTTCCCCAGAGGACCTGATGTGGATGTTCGCTCATAGCGCAATGCAATAAAAATCGTACCGTAAAGAGATTGACAAGACTCCTTTCATATGCTATACTTCGTAGCATGCAAAGCGGTTAGTCATTGCTAACCGCCACAATGCAACATTTGGGTGTAGAACCTTTGGCAAAAAGTATGAAGTAGCATGAGTATTGAAGGAGGAACACAGTTGAAGCAAAAAAAGTGGGCGCTCATGGTGTTGGCAACTGCACTGGCGCTGCAATCACACGTAGCCGCAGTTGATTTCTCAGATTTTCCATCGGATTGGTCAGCGGCACCCTTGACGCGTGCCGTAGAGGATGGGCTTTTGACGGGTACCGGTGGAAAAATCAACGGTAATGGTAAACTGACCCGGGCTGAGATGGCTACAATTGTAAATCGCGCCTTTGGGGCATCGGCAATGGCATCTCTTGACGCTTATACAGACGTACCGGACCAGGCATGGTATTATACGGAAATGGCCAAAGCGGTACAGATGGGTACTTTTCAAGGAAGCGGCAATCAGCTATTCCCTGATGCAGAGATTACCAGAGAACAGGCGTTTACCGTCCTTGCACGGGCTTTTCTGATGCCGGCAGGTAATCCTGCGCATCTGAATGCATTTTCAGATGGTGACCAGGTATCCCCTTGGGCGCAAAGCGGCGTTGCAGCCCTCATCGAAGGAGGATATGTTCATGGTGCTGACGGCAAACTGAATCCTCAGAGCGGCATTACCCGGGCTGAATTTGCACAGGTAATGTGTAATCTGGTAGGAATGTATGTCAGTATGCCTGAAACGGTGACGCAGGCGGAAGTTGGAAATCTGATGGTTCGGACAGCAGGAGCGACTCTGCGTGATTTGACCGTAGATGGTGATCTGGTACTGGGTGATGGGCTGGGAGCCGGAGAAATCACGCTGGAGCAGGTAAAGGTACAGGGCCGACTTTTGGTACGTGGAGGCGGCGAGGAATCAATTTATCTGACCGGTGTCGAGGTTGCCGATGGTGTGGTGCTGACCAACGCCAACACGCCCACTCGTATTGTGACAAAGGACAGCTCTTTGGGTCCTGTTGAAGTCCATAGCGCCCTGATTGTGGAAGGTGATATGGATGAAGTCCATGTGGCTGGCACAGCCTCCATAACGGTGCGCAGCGGTAAAGTGGGAGCTCTGCACATTGCGGAAGCAGCCTCTGATGTCCAGATTACCGTAGAGAAGGGCGCTCAGGTGGATCATCTCACGGTGAACGGTCCCTCTGCACGGGTAGATGGCAAAGGCACGGTGAAAACCGTACAAGCCAATGCAGATAATCTGGCAGTTGCCACGCCCAATACGAAAGTAGTGGTATCCAAAGATGTTGCGGGTGTCACTGTAGGCGGTAAACAAATCTCCGCCGGACAGACAGTGCAAACCACCGCCTCCGGCAGTGTTTCCGGCGGGAAGAGCGGAAACGCCGGAAGTGGCAGTTCCTCACATCCGGGCGACACAGGAACGACCGAGACCACGCAGTATTGCACTGCCCGTATGATCGATCTATCCTATGCCCAATATGTGGTACTTACCTTTGCAGAGGGCTCAACCGTAACGGACTACACAGTAGCCATAGACGGGATGGCCGTGGACGAAGCAGCGCTGCGTAAAGTGGATCACAGCGGCCGGATCGTCAAGTGGGAGCCTGAAAATGGTTGGAAGCTGAATGAGTCCCATACCATCACAGTCACACGCCGGACCGATGGCAAACAGCAGACTCTGGTGGTGCATCCCCTGGGACAGGCGAAAGGAGGACAGGACGCATGAATAAAAAAAAGCTTTGCCGCTCAGCTGCGGCGATGACGCTGATGTGTGCGTTGGTCAGCGGAACGGCACTGGCTGCCCCCGCCGATTTGATGGGACACGATTCCCTGTATATCTGGGACTACCATCTCACCAATTACGACAACAACGGCAACATTCGGGTCTCCCCAGAGCGAACCACCTTTGCCCCCAAAGGGGAGCAGGAGCTTAGCAGCATCCCGGCCTACTATTCGCCAAACGCCATACTGAAGGAAACCGACGGCGGCGGTTACGGCGTCAGCGGATCAGTTGAGATCTTCTTTTCCTACATGAGCGAAGACGAAAAGGCATGGGTAGACGCCATTTCCTCCGACAGCGGCAACAGTGTCCAGCTGGTATCCTTTGATGAGAACAAACGGTTGCTCAACGATGCCCTGCAATATACGCTGGAAAAAGATGTTTCAACCGATAACGGAACCCGTACCGCAGCCAAGCTGACGATTCCGTTGGGGCAGACCAATTTTTACACCAACGGCCGGTACTACGTCCGTGTCCGTGCCGCCGGCAAGGACACGGCCCTTGTCCCCATCCATGTGGTGAATGAAAAAGCTCCCACCATTAAGCCACAGCTTGACACGGTGTGGACAACGGAGCCCAAGGCATTTTTTGATGTGTCGGATATGACCTACGGCGTGCTGATGCCGGCCTATGCAGCGGAGCTGACCTACCCCGACGGCACCGTCCGCTCTCTGACTGTGATCAGAGACTGGTATCTGATTGGCAACCTGTTTGTACTGTATAACGACAGCGATGAGGCACTGTTTACCCAGCTGGGAACCTATACGCTGACAGTCCATTCTACCGGATTCAAAGATATGTCCTGCACCTTTGAGATGGAGGAGGGGGAGCCGATCCCAGGATATGAGGATCGAAAGCCCATTGCCGTAACGCCTGCGGCTACTTCCCATGTGGATGCCGTGACCCATGCCACCAGCAGCAGTGGCGGCGGCGGTATAGGCAGTCGGGTTATGCCGGCCAATCTGCTGTTCAATGAAGATCTGCTGAGCAATGCCATGATCCTCAACAAGCTGGGCCTTGGCACTGCCGCAACCGCCAGCATTCACAAACGCTGGAGTGAGACGATGAGTGGAAAGCACGACGCCGTGTACGACGCCGACCGCTGCCACGGCTACGACTGGCAGGATTACATGAATGCGGTACAGAGAGCCAAACAAGCCGGCGAATATCTGACTTTTGAGGCCTATGCTGCACACGGCAAGCTCAACGGCGGCAATCCCTATGCCATCAAGGAGGTTCTGGAAGACGGCCTTCTGGGCGAGACCCAGATGGGCGGCGTCTATCTGGGCAAGCGGCCTCCTGCGCTGACCCGCATCGATGCATCGGGCGAACCGGTGGACGAAACGCTGGTACAGGAAGGCGAGGATCTGATCCTGTCCTGCCCGGATGCCACCTATCTGAATGCAATCACCGGCATCATGATCGACGACCACCAGTATCCCCGTCTGGAAGAGAATGTAGACTATACAATCAACGGTGAACAGCTTATTATTTACGGTGACGCTGTTGAATCCTTCGGATTTGGTGCAAGACGCATCACTCTGGATGCCGACGGATACCGCCGCATTTATCTCAACATCGTCTACGGCAAGGATCTGGAACAGAACGTCGGGCTGGAGGCAACGAAAGACGAGTTTACCCACAGTGAGTCGGTCTTTGTTCGCCTGACCAACACCCATGGCGACTTTATGAAGCATCTGCAAAAGGTAGAGCTGGTGGATCCCAAGGGAGAAGTCATCCAGCTGCTTACCAAGGAGCAGGGCGGTGATTCCAGCAACGACTGGTATACCGTCAGCGGCAATACCTCCATTGGCATCCAACCCGGCGCCTTCAAGCAAAACGGCGTGTATACCGTTCGTGTCACCGCCCAGTATTACGGTATGCGCCAGACCGAGGCCAAACTGTTCGGACCTCTGCCCGCCCTTGGATTACAGGAGGCGAACGGCTCCCGAGATGTGGAAAGCGGAAGCTATCGCATTGCACTGACAGAAGCTGCCGGTACATGGCGTCTCAAAAACTACAAGCTGACCGTCAATGGGACACAGTACACGGAGGAAACTGCATCCAACACGCTTCAGACACATGAATTCCGCTGGGACAGCAGGAATTCCGGTGCACCGGTACTGTACCTCCATCCCGACGGCTTTACCAAGGATGTCAACCAGATCCTCATCACCCTGGAGGGATATTCCCCGGTAAAAATCCTGGTGGACAAGGTCACCGGATATGCGGTCATCACCGATGGAGATACCATGCCAGATCCTGCCGATCCCCCTGCGGTTTCTTCCACCGAGCCGGTTGCATCCATGAGCGGAAAGCCCGATCACTATCGGATCCATCTGTCCGGAGATGATGTTGCCCAGTATTTGGGCAGAGTGGACGCCTTTACACAGGTTTCCGTGCAGCACGGCCAAGATACTGTGAACTACACTTATCAGGCGGCTCTTACCACCTCCCATAAGCACGCTTTCTCTGTGGAGGACGGTATGCTGCTGCTGACAGCCGACGGCCTTGCAAACGGTGAAAACACCATCGTCATCGACAAGGTGGGTGGCTACAGCCCCCTGACCGTAACCATCACCAAGTCCGAGACTCCGGATGTATCCAGCTTTGATCCTCGTGAGAATCTGCCGGTGGCGGCACGCTATTACCGGTATGATTCTAAGCTGAATTATGCGGCTTATGACCGGGAAGAGGTCATGGCCTGGATGGACACCATTACTGCACTGAAGGTAAATAATACCGTCTATACCAAGGCAGAATATGCCTATGAAGTAAACTGCAATAATGTCTTCTATGTTAATTCGGCGAGACAGGAAATCTATTTAGGCTGCAAAACGCTGGATAAGCAGGATGTCAGCATCATCGAGCTGACAGATGGTACCGGTACTATCACATTTAAGCTCACCGGTAAGTTTCAGATCGAATTTGTAGAAACCGAGCAGGAGCCCACACCGGAGCCGGAAGGCAATGCTGCTCCAGAACCCCAGGCTATGAACGAGATCGATGAGTTTTATGGGTGGGAGATATATTACCGTCTTTCCTTTCATCCTGAATTTGGCGCAGATGCCCTGCATACATATCTGAGCCAAGAGAACATGACGGTAACGATCGATGGAAAACCTTGCACAAAAGCCGGATTTTCCTGGGGAGAGGGACTGGAATATAGGGTTGAAGAAGACAGTTCCAGTTTGCATCCCGACCAGCTTTGCTTCATGGACTACCATGAAGACTGCTTTAAAGAGCGGAAAAGCTATGCTGTAGAGATTACGGTGCCTGGCTATCAGACCCTCACCTTTACAGTCGTTCATGACGGCACTGGCATACGAGTGGCCAGCGCATAGCTCAAGCGGGATATGCCAACACCCCCGGCAGAATGCCGGGGGTGTGTGTTTAGCACAGATGAAGCTGCTGAGCCGCAGCACCCATAAAAACATCGATCACTGAGGTGACATCACCTTTAGGGTCCAGTGCCGCAAGGTGCGTGAGTTCGCTCCTACTACCCGTATGCAAATGCTCGATTCTATACTGCAATCTGGATTCTATGTTGACTAAGGTGGGAGAAGTTCTTTGAAAATGAAACAGCCGCAAGTCATCGTTCGATGACTTGCGGCTGTTTCATTTGCTCCGTACCGGTAGTGCCCCTGGGGGTTCAGTTCGTTTCCCTATGAGATGGAGCACTTGGGACGGCTGTTTTTTTCTACCCATTGCCAGTGAAAGATTTCCCCGTATGTCCCTGTGTGTGCCGAACATAATAGCAAGGTGGATGGGACATTCAGCATGACAAAAAGGGGAGATGTAAGATGAACGGGAGATGGATGGCGCTGGGCGCCGCCGTGCTCATGACGGCGTCTTTGGCCTCTTGCGGCATGAGCAATGAAAAGACCGGTACCAACCGGCTGAGCAGCCAGGGCGACTCCGGCTACCGCACCTCCATGGGAGCGAAACGGGACTATCTCAACGACGGGCACTACTACGCCCAGGGAGACGGCTCCGTTACCGACTATCCCAAGGGGCAGAGCCAGCTGGACCAGCTGGGCAAAGCCCTTCGGGAGGGCTGGGACGACCTGATGAAGGGGGCGGAGGACGCCGCCCGGGACACGGGAAAGGCCGCTGAGAACGGCCTGAACGACGCGAAAAACGGTTTGAAGGACGCCGGACAGGACCTGAAACAGGCTGGCCGGGACATGACCGGAAAATAAAAAAAGGACGGCCCGCGGGCCGTCCTTTTTTTAACGCTTTTTCTTGGTGCCCTTCTGGTTTTTGGCCGCGGGCTTGGCCCAGCCGGCGGGGCGGCGGGCGCTGCCGCTGTGGGCGGCGGAGCGGGATTTCTTCTGCTCCTCCCGAGGGAATTTTCCGCCCTTGCCTGCAGCGGGCTTCTTGCCCGGGCGGGCACCGGCGGACTTTTCGCCGGGGCGGGGGGCGGAGCCCTTGCTGGGACGGATGAGACAGCGCTTGCCAAAGCCAATGAGGTCGGTGCGTCCCGTCTTTTCCAGAGCCTCCAGCACCAGAGCCCGGTTCTGGGGTTTACGCCACTGCATCAGGGCCCGCTGCAGGGCCTTGTCGTGGGGCGTCTTGGGAACAAAGACAGGCTTCATGGTCCGGGGGTCCAGACCGGTATACCACATGCAGGTGGCCAGGGTGCCCGGGGTGGGATAGAAGTCCTGGACCTGCTCGGGCATGTGGCCCTGCTTGTTGAGCCACTCAGCCAGCTGTACCGCGTCCTCCAGGGTGCAGCCGGGGTGAGAGGAGATGAGGTAGGGCACCAGATACTGGTCCTTGCCGTAGCGGCGGTTGAGCTTAAAGTACTTCTCCCGGAACTTCTCGTATACCTCAATGTGGGGCTTGCCCATGTAGTCCAGGGTGTGGGCCACACAGTGCTCGGGGGCCACCTTCAGCTGGCCGGAGATGTGGTGCTGGATGAGGTCGGTGAAAAACTCCCCGCTGGGGTCCTTCATCAGGTAGTCAAAGCGGATGCCCGACCGGATGAACACCTTTTTTACTTTGGGAATCTCCCGGAGCTTGCGCAGCAGCATCATATAGTCGGTGTGGTCTGCGTCCAGATTGGGGCAGGCCTGGGGAGCCAGACAGGCCCGGTTTTTACACAGGCCCGCCTTCAGCTGCTTCTGGCAGGAGGGACGGCGGAAGGTGGCCGAGGGGCCGCCCACGTCGTGGATATAGCCCTTGAAGCCGGGGTGCTCGGTCAGGGCCTTGACCTCCCGGATGACGCTCTCGTGGCTGCGGCAGGAGATGACACGCCCCTGGTGGAAGGCCAGGGAGCAGAAGTTGCAGGCGCCAAAGCAGCCCCGGTTGTGGGTGACGGAGAAGCGCACCTCCTCAATGGCGGGCACGCCGCCCATGTCGTCGTACATGGGATGGGGCTCCCGCACATAGGGCAGCTCGGCCACCTGGTCCATCTCCGGCGTGGTGAGGGGCCGGGCGGGAGGATTGACCAGGAGGAACTCCCGGCCGTGCTTTTGCAGGATGGCCTTGCCCACGAAGGGGTCGTGTTCGTTGTACTCGGTCATGTTGGCCCGGGCGTAGGCTTCCTTGCTGGAGGAGACCTCCTCAAAGGAGGGGACCTCTACCCAGGGGTAGGCGCACAGGCCGGGGTGGGGGACGGCCACACAGGTACCCCGCACGTCGGTGATCTCAGACACCGGGGTGCCCGAGGCCAGGCGGGCGGCGATCTCCCGGCTGGCCAGTTCCCCCATGCCGTAGGTGAGAATGTCCGCCTGGGCGTCAAAGAGGATGGAGCGGCGCACCTTGTCCTCCCAGTAGTCGTAGTGGGCAAAGCGGCGCAGGCTGGCCTCCAGGCCGCCGATGATGATGGGGATGTCCCCGAACGCCTCCCGCACCCGGTTGGAGTAGACCACGGTGGCGTGGTCGGGGCGCAGGCCCGCCTTGCGTCCGGGAGAGTAGGCGTCGTCGTGGCGGCGCTTTCTGGCGGCGGTGTAGTGGGCCACCATGGAGTCCAGGTTGCCTGCGGAGATCATGACCCCCAGACGGGGGCGGCCCAGGGCGGCAAAGGGGGCGGCGCTGCGCCAGTCGGGCTGGGCCAGAATGGCCACCCGGTAGCCCTCGGCCTCCAGAACGCGGCCGATGATGGCCGGGCCGAAGGAGGGGTGATCCACATAGGCGTCGCCGGTGATGAGCAGGAAATCGTAGTCCTCCCAGCCACGGCGGTTCATATCCTCCCGGCTGACGGGCAGGAACAGGTCGCGGTCAAAAGCCATGACGCACCTCTTTCATTCAAACGAGATTGGAATACACAGCCGCGGGACACAGGGTGCCCCGCGGCAAAGGGTCATAAAATGGTACCGGGGATCTCAGGGCGGGTGATGGGTTTTTCCAGAACGTCCAGAAGGAAGCCCTTACCCTGCTCCTCTCCCACTTTGTGGAAGTCGTACTTTGCGTAAAAATGCTGGGCGTGGTCGTTGGTCACGGCGCAGCGCAGCCGCAGGGCCCGGCGGCCCTGGGAGCGGAAGAAGGAGACAGCGTGGCCCAGCAGCTGGACCCCAAAGCCGCGGTTGCGGAACTCAGGGGCCATGTAGCAAAGGGGGATGTACCCGGCATTGTGCTCGTGGAAGCGATCCAGATCCAGCTGGATCATGCCGGCAAATTGGTCCTCGGCCATAGCCACCGAGACGCCCCAGGGGGAGTGGGACAGGTCCCGGCTGGCGGCCTCCCAGAAGCCCGGACCGTCAAAGGGCAGGTCGGTGCCGTGGACGGTGATCCAGGTGTCCCGCCGGGCGGAGAGGTAGAGCTCCTGCTCGTCGGGGCCCAGGGGGCGGAACCACAGGTTGACGTCGGGGGTGCGCTCGCCCCCCTTGCGCCACCAGGACTGGCGGGCCAGGGTGGAGATGGAGTCATCCAGGTGGGAGTTGTCACCCTCGTAGACCACGTGGAAGGCGTCTCCGTCCCAGGCCAGACAGGTCACCGCGGTGTTGTCGTGGTGGGGCATGGAGTGCCAGTCCTGGGGAGGAATGCCCCGGACCTTGCCTAAAAACTGGCGGATGGCGGTGCCGTGGCTGAAGAGGGCCACATTTTCATCGGGATGGGCCTGGGCGATGGCCCGCACGGCGGAATAGACCCGCTCTCCCAGCTCTCCCAGGGTCTCGCCGTGGGGAGCGCGGAAGGTGGGATCGCTGTGGTTGAACAGGGCCAGCTGCTGGGGCTCCTTGTGCCGCACCTCGCCCCAGGTGCGGTCCTCCCAGTCACCCATGTGGATCTCCCGCAGGCCGGGGTCCAGGTGGAGGGGGAGATTTTTGGGCAGATAGATGGCCCCGGCGGTGAGCTGGGTGCGGATCAGGTCGCTGGAATAGACCGCCTGGATGGGGACAGTGGCAAAGCGCTGCTCCAGGGCCTTGATCTGACGCATGCCGTTGGGCGTGACTAGGGCGTCATACCAGCCGTGGATGCGGCGGTACAGATTGCCCTCCGCCTCGGCGTGACGGATGAGATACAGGGTGGTCATAGAAAAATGGATGCCTCCTTACCGCGGGGAAAGAATGGTTCAGTGGTGAGATTTCATCTCAAAGTGAATCAGCAGGGACAGCAGGGCCCGCAGCAGGACCACCGCACCCAGCACCACCAGTTCGTTGAGATCCCGCACCAGCACGGTTTTCAGGATCTCCGCCGCCATTTTGAATTCCAGGCTGGTGGCCAGCCCGTTGGCCAGGTCAAATTTCACATCCAGAGGGACGTGGGTGACCAGACCCTTGCAGTAATTCCAGAAGGCCCGCAGGGCGGACACGGCCACCACAAAGATGCCCATGAGCTCGCAGATGGAGATAATGGGGGGCAGGACCCCCGCAATGAGTTCTTCCAGCATAGCGGACCTCCCGAAAATTTGGTCAATGGCTTACCAGGGCTTCACGCCGCCGGTGAGCTGGGACACAGAGGACATGCCCTGGCGGGCGGCGATCTGGGCCAGCTCGTCCCGCACCTTGATGGGGGTGAAGGGATCGGCAAACATGGCAGTGCCCACGGCCACGGCGGTGGCGCCGGCCAGCATCAGCTGGGCCGCGTCCTCGCCCTTGCTCACGCCGCCCATGCCCAGGATGGGCAGCTTCACAGCCTGGGAGACCTCCCAGACCATGCGCACCGCCACAGGCAGCACGGCGGGGCCGGACAGGCCGCCGGTGTTCATCTTCAGAATGGGCCGGTGGGTGTTCACATCGATGCGCATGCCCCGCAGGGTGTTGATGAGGGACACCGCGTCAGCGCCGCCATCCTCCACAGCCCGTGCAATCTCGGTGATGTCGGTGACGTTGGGGGAGAGCTTCACCATGACGGGAACCTTGCCCGCGTGGGCCTTGGCCTCCCGGGTCACCTCAGCGGCCAGCTCGGGCCGGGTGCCGTAGGCCAGGCCGCCCGCCTTTACGTTGGGGCAGGAGATGTTCACCTCGATCATGTCCACGCCAGCCTCAGAGAGCTTTTCGCACATGATGCCGTACTCCTCGGGGGTGTTGCCCGAGATGTTGGCGATGACCTTCACGTCATACTGGCGCAGGAAGGGCAGCTCAGTGGCGATAAAGGCGTCCACACCGGGGTTCTGCAGGCCCACGGAGTTTAGGATGCCCATGGGGGTCTCGGCAATACGGGGGGCGGGATTTCCTTCCCGGCCGTGGAGGGTCAGGCCCTTGGCGCAGATGCCGCCCAGCTCGCTGAGATCGTAAAACTCCCCGTACTCCCGGCCAAAGCCGTAGGTGCCCGAAGCCACGCACACGGGGTTTTTCATGGTCATCCCGGCCAGGGTGACCTTCATATCCACATTAGACATCCCAGTTCACCTCCTTGGCATCAAAGACAGGACCGTTTTTGCACACATGTTTCCGGGAGCCGTCGGCCATGTCGCAGGCGCACACCAGGCAGGCGCCCACGCCGCAGCCCATGCGCTCCTCCATGGAGACCTGGCAGGGGATGCCGAACTCCTGGGCCACCTTGGCCACGTTGCGCAGCATGGGCTTGGGGCCGCAGGCCAGCACGGCGTCGTAGTTCTGGTTCTCGCTCAGCTCCTGGCGCACCAGGGCGTCCACAAAGCCGTGGTGACCCATGGAGCCGTCGTCGGTGGCCACCAGCACCTTGGCGCATTCCTTCTCAAAGCGATCGGTCAGGATGATCTTGTCCTGAGAGCGGCCGCCCAGAATGGCGGTGGAGTTTCCGTGAGTATACTCGGCGCAGCCCAGCATGGGGGGGATGCCAATGCCGCCGCCCACCAGCAGGTAGCGGCCCTCAGGCTTCATGGTGAAGCCGTTGCCCGCCAGGCCCAGCACGTCCAGGCTGTGGCCCACGGGGCGGTTAGCCAGCCACTGGGTGCCCTCGCCCCGGACCTCAAAGACGATGGTCACGGTATCGGGGTCTCCGGCCTGGCAGGTGCACACGGAGATGGGACGGCGCAGCAGCAGACCCTCGCCGCACTTCACGTGGACGAACTGGCCGGGGCCCTTCAGAGAGGTGCGGACCATATCGCCGCACTCCAGCGTCATATAAATGGCGTCTCCCAGCTGTTCTTTGGAGACGATTTTACACTTGCGTTCAACCTTCATTTGTTGATCTCACACCTTTGTTTGACTGTTATTTTTCCCAGGGGGGCTTCCGATCATGCCGGCTGGCATCCGGCCGGAAGGAGGTCTCCTCCTGGTCGGCGGCCTGGGGCCGGGGAGCGGGCTTGTCCTTGATTTCAGGCAGCTCTGGGGGCTGGGGGATATAGAACTCCGCCTTGCCGCATTGGGCGCACCGGAGGATCTCCACCTCCAGCCAGGTGGGAGCAAAAATATCCTGTGGGATTATGTCGAGCCGTTTCTTCCCGTACCGCTCCATGGGGCCGCCGCACCGCAGACAGGTTTTGTCGGTGCTGATGGCCTGCCGGGCCCGCTCCTGCCGGGAGCGCTGTTCCTCCAGCCAGGCCTCATCCTGCTCCAGCCAGGCCTGAAGCGCCTGGGGATTGGGCGCCCGGCCGGTGGCCAGGGCTTTTTCTGCCCGCTCCTTGGGGGAGAGGGGGGAGAGCTGATCGTAGCAGGCGGAGCACACGGACAGGTCGGAGCCGCCGCACAGGATCAGGCAGCCGCCGAACAGACCAAATTCCTTGCCGCAGAAGATACACCGTTTTGCCATGGAACACCCTCCTGTCTGTTGCGTTGAAAGGGCATTTGCCGAAGAAGAACGCCCCGGTCACTTCTCCCAGGGGGCCTTGTCCTCCTTCTGCCAGGGGAAGCGGAAGCCGCGCTCCTCCCGGACGGTTTCCTGGGGCTGGGGAGCTTCTTCCTGCGGAGCCTCCTCCTGAGGCGCGGGCTCGTTCACAGGCGCGGGGGGAACAAAACGGGCGGTGTACAGCTCCACCTTGCCGCACTGGGGGCAGGCGTACAGGTCCACCACATACTGGTCGGACAGCAGGGGCATCAGCCCGCCGCCGCCGTCGGCGCCGATGGAAAAGTCCTGGATCTTCCGGTCCATGAGGGTGCCGCAGGCGGGACAGGTTTTTCTAGCGTCCAGGTTGGCCTGGATGATGGCCTCGTCCGCCAAATCGGGGGAGGCCAGGATCTGCTGGTTCAGGTCGTTTCGCTCCTGGGGAGAGGCCTTCTGCAGGCGCAGGGAGCAGTCGCTGCAGAAGATTTGTTTCGTGCCGTAAAAGTCCTCTTTGATCTGGTCCAGCAGACCGATCTTTTTGCCGCAGAGCACGCAGTTCGCCATGCAATCTCCTCCTTGTGCAGAGTCGATGATTCTACGGGAACAAAAGAACAGGGGCGTACCCGCTGAGGCCGCGGCCTCAGCGGGAGCCCGACATTATTCTACGGTTACAAACTGGGCAATGTCGTCCCGCATGGCGATGGCGGCATTGCGGGCGGCCTCCTGGAAGTCGTGGCCGTCGCCGCCGGTCTTCTTCCAGGCACACATGATGCCACGGGAGGAGTTGACGATGGCGCCGTGGCCCTTCTCGTTGAAGGCGTACTTCACGTCGGCAGCGGTGCCGCCCTGAGCGCCGTAGCCGGGCACCAGGAAGAAGGTGTGGGGCAGACGGCTGCGCAGGTCCTGGATCTGCTGGGGATAGGTGGCGCCGGTGACAGCGCCGGCCATGGTGAAGCCGTACTTGCCCTCGGTGCCGGCGGCAATCTGCTCATTGAGCTCGCCCATGACCTCGTAGATGGTGCGGCCGTCGGCGGCCTTCACGTCCTGCAGCTCGCCGGAGCCGGGGTTGGAAGTTTTCACCAGCACGAAGGCACACTTGTCCTCACCCTTGGCGGCCTCCAGGAAGGGCTTGATGGAGTCGGAGCCCATGTAGCCGTTGAGGGTGACGCAGTCGGCGTCGAAGGACTTGAACACCTGGCCCTCGATGGGAGCGCCGGAGAGCCAGCCCTCGGCGTAGGCGGTGGCGGTGGAGCCGATGTCGCCGCGCTTGATGTCGGCGATGACGAACAGGCCCTTCTCCTTGGCGTAGCGGATGGTGCGCTCCAGCATCTCCATGCCCTGCCAGCCCAGGTTCTCGTAGTAGGCGCTCTGGGGCTTCACCGCGGGGACGATGTCGCACAGGGCGTCGATGAGGCCCACGTTGAACTGCCAGATGGCCTCCACAGCACCCTTCAGGCCCACGCCGTACTGCTCAAAAGCGGCCTTGCGGATGTATTCGGGGACGTACTCGATGCGGGCGTCCAGCCCGGCCACGGTGGGGTTTTTCTTCTCGCGGATCTTCTCCTGCAGAATATCAAAAGACATAATCGTTCATCCTTTCGGGATTGTTTTTTACTGGGCGTCCTGGTAAATGATCTCGCCGCCCACGATGGTGTACTTCACCTTGCCCTTCACCTTGCGGCCGGCGAAGGGGGTGTTGCGGCCCTTGGAGACAAACTGCTCGGGGTCGATGGTCCACTCCTCCTCGGGGTCGAAGATGGTCACGTCGGCCTCGCCGCCCAGGGACAGACGGCCCTTGGTGGTCAGGCCCAGAATGGAGGCGGGGGTGTAGGTCATGCGGCGGATGATCTCGGGCAGCTTCATGCGGCCGGTGTGGTAGAGCTCGGTGAGGGTGATGGCCAGAGAGGTCTCCAGACCCACCATGCCGCTGGGGGCGCGGGTGAGGGGACGGGCCTTCTCCTCGGCGGAGTGGGGGGCGTGGTCGGTGGCGATGACGTCAATGGTGCCGTCCTTCAGTCCGGCGGTGATCCCCTTCACGTCCTTGGCGGTGCGCAGGGGAGGATTCACCCGGGCCAGGGAGCCCTGGGTGAGGATCTCATCCTCGGTGAGGGTGAAATACTGGGGGCAGGTCTCGCAGGTGAGGGGGATGCCCTTTTTCTTCATGCGGCGGATGATGTCCACAGACTTGGCGGTGGACACGTGGCAGATGTGCACGTGGGCGCCGGTCTCCTCGCAGAGCATGGCGTCCCGCATGACCATGATCTCCTCGGCGATGGCGGGGCGGCCCTCCAGCCACAGCTGGCGGGAGACGCTGCCCTCGTTCACCGCACGGTTGGCCACCATGGAGGTGTCCTCACAGTGACACAGCACGGGCAGCTCCAGGCGCTTGGCGTGGATCAGGGCGTCCCGCATCAGGTTGGCGTTGTCCACGTTGCAGCCGTCGTCGGACAGGGCGATGGCGCCCGCCTTTTTCAGGGCCTCGGCGTCGGTGAGCTCCTCACCCCGCAGGGCCACGGAGACCGCGCCAACAGGGTAGACCTGCACACCGTTGGACTGGGCGGCCTTGTCCTTGATATAGGCGATCTGCTCGGGGGAGTCCACCACCGGGTCGGTGTTGGCCATGCAGGCCAGGGCGGTGACGCCGCCCCGGGCGGCAGCGGCGGTGCCGGTGAAGATGTCCTCCTTATAGGTGAGACCGGGGTCCCGCAGGTGGACGTGCATGTCCACAAGCCCCGGGCAGACCACAAGGCCGGTGGCGTCGATGATCTGGTCGGCATCTTCGGGGATGCTCCGCTCCAGCTGGACGACACGGCCTTGCTCAATGGCTACGTCCTGAATGGATACTGTTCCGCTGACGGGGTCTACCACCCGTCCGTGTTGAATCAATAGTCTCATAATGATAGATTCCTCCAAGGAAAAGGGGTCGGGCCAAAGGCCCTGAACTTTATTGTAAGAAAAAAGGGCAGATATCGCTAAACTAAATTATAGCGGAACCGACAGGATTTAGCAACGGATTTTTCCTTCGGAAGGGAAAGAATAGAGGCGTGGGACTGATGTTTTTCACGCAGCCCCCGGAGAAAGGAGATGAAGCGCATGAACGCAGGCGGATACGGCGCCTTTTTGCTGGGCATGACCGCGGGAGCCATGGCCGGCGCGGCGGTGGGCATGACCATGGCCCCCTCCCGGCGGGAGATGAAGCGGGCGGCCCACAAGGCAGCCAAGCATGTCACCGAGGCAGTGGAGACCTTGACCCAGGTCATGGCCCAGTGACAGGGCGGGGGAGACCGGAGAAGGAAGGCTCCGGTCTCTCTTTTTTTGAACAAAAAACATTGCGAAGGGGCCAAAATGGGAGTATGCTGAAGAAAAAAGAAAGGCGGCGGTGGTATGACAGACCGGGAACTGGTTCATTTGGCCCTGGAGGCAAGAAAGCAAGCCTATGCGCCCTACTCCCATTTTGCGGTGGGGGCCGCGCTGCTGTGTCAGGACGGGCGGGTGTTTACCGGGTGCAATGTGGAAAACAGCGCCTACGGCAGCACCATCTGCGCAGAGCGCACCGCCCTGGTCAAGGCGGTGAGCGAGGGCTGCACCACGGGGTGGACCACCATCGCCATCGCGGGCAGCGGCAGCGATGCTTGCTGGCCCTGCGGAGCGTGCCGCCAGATGCTGTATGAGTTTGCCCCAAACCTGCGGGTGCTGGCCGCCCGGTGGGACGGCACCTTTGAAAGCGCCCTGCTCTCCCAACTGCTGCCCCACGGCTTCGGCCCGGAATCTCTCCAGTGACAATGTATAATCTGGGCAGAAAGCGGGCATAGTATCCCCGGAAGCTTATTCCGAGGAGGTAATCTGACGTGATCGTGGACAAGATCGCCCTGACCCTGCTGATCATCGGCGGATTGAACTGGGGCAGCGTAGGCCTGTTTCAGTTCGATCTGGTGGCCTTTGCATGCGGCGGGTCGGGCAGTATGGTCAGCCGGGTGATTTACACCGTGATCGGACTGTGCGCGGTGTGGTGTGTCACGCTGCTGTTCCGGGACAATGGGGAGCGGGAACATTGATCTGCGCCGCCCCATAAAAAATGGCCGCCCGATTGGGCGGCCATTTTTTTATCCATGAGTCAGCTGCTGCAAAAGCTGGGAGCAGCCCAGCAGCACGTCCTGCCAGGTGGTCTCAAAGTCCCCGGTGTACCAGGGGTCGGCCACTTCGCCGGGGCGGGCGGTGTAATCCATGAGCAAATGGATCTTGCCCTCCGGGTCCCCGCCGCAGATGCGGTTCATATTGCGCAGGTTGGCCTGGTCCATGCCGATGAGCAGGTCCCAGCGGCCGTAATCCGCCCGCTTCAGCTGCCGGGCGGCGTGGCCCTGGCAGGAGATGCCGTGCTGGGCCAGCTTGTTCCGGGCGGGGGGATAGACGGGGTTGCCGATCTCCTCGGTGCTGGTGGCGGCGGAGGCGATCTCAAATTCATCCTCCAGGCCGGCTTTTTGCACCAGGTCCTTCATGACATATTCCGCCATGGGGCTGCGGCAGATGTTGCCGTGGCACACAAACAGTATTTTGGTCATCGTGGTTCCCCCGTTCTGTTTTGGTTGATGATAAAAAAACATCCTGACTGCTGAGCAGTCAGGATGTCTGGCAGCGGGAGAAGGATTCGAACCCTCACAAACAGAGTCAGAGTCTGTCGTGCTACCCTTACACAATCCCGCTATTTGTCTCGCTCGCGTCGGCGTTTATTGCCGTGTCGCAAGGACAGGTGTTATTATAGCAAAGTCTAGCGGAAAGTCAAGGGGTTTTGAAAAAATTTTTGAAATTTTGAAAAAAGAAAAGAAGCGACGCAAATCCAACAAAACAGAAGGAAAACGGCTGGATTTTCTTATTCATATCGTCTATAATGAAACCGTGTTTCCTTCCGCAGCCCTGAAAGACGGCGGGGGAGCGCGAGAAAAAATAGATTCAGCGACGCAAAATGTGAGGATTCATTATGATCAAATCGTTAAGCAAAAGAAATCAGCTCCTGGTGGGCTTTACCCTGTTCTCCATGTTTTTTGGAGCGGGCAATCTGATTTTCCCGCCCCAGCTGGGAGCTCAGGCTGGAACGGCCACCTGGCCGGCCATGGCCGGTCTGGCCATCAGCGCGGTGGGGTTGCCCATCCTGGCGGTGATCGCCGTGGTGCGGGCAGGCAGCCTGGACAAGCTGGCCAGCCGGGTCCATCCGGTGTTCTCCCTGGTGTTTACTATTTTAATCTACCTGTCCATTGGCCCCTGTCTGGCCATTCCCAGAACGGCCAGTACCTCTTTTGAAATGGCAGTGCCCCCGTTTCTGCCGGAAGGGGCCTCCACGACGCTGCTGCAGCTGGGGTATTCGGCGGTGTTTTTTGCCGCCGCCTTCCTGGTGGCTCTGCGACCGGAAAAGCTGACCAGCCGCCTGGGGAAGGTGCTGTGCCCCACCCTGCTGGTGCTGGTGACCGTGATTTTCCTGGGCTGCCTGGTCCACCCCCTGGGGGGCTACGGAGCGGTGCAGGCCCCCTATGACCACGCCGCCCCTGTGCAGGGCTTCCTCACTGGCTACCAGACCATGGACGCCATCGCGGGGCTGAATTTCGGCATCGTCATCGTGCTGAACATCAAGGCCCTGGGCCTGCAGGAGACCAAGAGCGTGGAGCGGGCCACGGTGCGGGCCGGAGTGGTGGCCGCGGTGCTGTTTCTGGTGATGTACTCCATGCTGGCCCATGTGGGCGCGGTGTCCGGGGGTGCTTTTCCCGGCACCACCAACGGCGCGGTGACCCTGACCAACCTGGTGCGGGCCATCTTCGGCGCCCCAGGTTCGGTGCTGCTGGCGGCGGTGTTCATCATTGCCTGCTTCAACACCTGTGTGGGCCTCATCAGCTGCTGCAGCTCTTACTTTAATACCCTGATCCCCAAGATCCCTGTGCCCGCCTGGGCGGCCTTTTTCGCCCTGGTGAGCATGTTTATCGCCAACGCCGGCCTGGATCAGATCCTGGCCATCTCGGTACCCGTGCTGAATATGCTCTATCCTGCGGCCATCGTGCTTATCGTGCTTGCCTTCCTGCCCGCGCCCATCCAGCGGCTGAAGGGCATCTACCCCTGGGGCATCGCCTTTGTGGGGGTGGCCAGCGTGGCCTATGAGGTGCGCAGCCTGGGCCAGACCATCCCGGCTCTGGACCGCGTGCTGTCCCGCATCCCACTGTCCGGGGCGGTGGACCATCTGCTGGAGCAGATCCCTCTGGCCGGAGTGGGCCTTGGTTGGGTGCTGCCCGCTGTGGTGGGCATCCTGCTGGGTGCCGTCATTTCCCTGATGGCGGGGCAGAAGAACCAAGCCGAAAAGTAACCACCTCCTCTATGGCGGGGGCCATGGCACACTGAGGAATGTAGAGCTCCCAGCCCTCCTGGGCCAGACAGCAGTTCCTGGGGGAGAGGAAGCGGGGTAGCTGCCGAATAAAATCCTCGTCCAGGAAGCAAAGCCCGCTGGCGCGCAGCTCCGTTCCCTGGCGTTCCAGCTGTTGCAGCTGGGCCCGGCGGGCCTTTCGCCCTCCAGGGAGCAGGGCCCGGCCTGAAATGGGGCTGCCTGTGGACACCGTCCAGTTGTCTGCCAGACGCAGGCAGAGGGGACGGCCGTCCCCCTGGACCTCTTTGACATCCAGGCACAGGCTCAGCCGGTCCCCCTCCTGGCAGGTGGCCCGGCCTTCCAGCGTCCCCACCCAGGGGGCGAAGGGGCGGCTCTCTTCCCGGCAGCGGGACAGGGCCAGGCAGGCCCGGCAATAGAATTCCCCCTCCCAGCGGCGCAGCCAGGCCCGCCCCAGGGCCTGATAATAGCGGTTGATCCGCTGCCCACCCCGGCCGCCGGATTTGATCTGGGGCAGGGAGAGGGAGAGCTGCGCCACAGGCTCCCCTTCCAGGGTGAGCGTCTTTTGCTGCGGCTGCCAGGCCAGAGCCCAGGGCAGGGGCGGTTTGGTGTGTTTTCCCATGGAACACCCTCCTTTGGGGCATCCTATGGCGGAATCGGGGAAAAAGTTCCATTCCGCCCTGTTTACTTTCACAAGCTAATTTGTTACAATATGAAGGAACCCTTCGTGGGATTTGGAAAGGAGAATTCCATGTCGAAATTTTACGAGAAGCAGTCCAGCGACCTGCTGTACCGCTCTTTGCTGGAGCTGAAAAGCGTGGAGGAGTGCCGCCAGTTTTTGCAGGACCTTTGCACTGTATCCGAGCTGAAGGCCATGGAGCAGCGCATGGAGGTGGCCATGCTGCTGGACCAGGGGCTCATTTACAGTGAGATCCTGGAGCGCACCGGAGCCTCCAGCGCCACCATCAGCCGGGTGAACCGCTGCCTGCACTACGGGGCCAACGGCTACCGCACCATCCTCCCCCGTCTGAAGGAGCAGCAGGATGAAAAGCTATGATTTCCTGGCCGGGTGCTATGACGAGCTGACCACCGACGTGGGCTATTCCGCCTGGGCGGACTACATCCAGGCCCACTTTGAGAAGAAGGGCCTGCCCGGCCGCACCGTGCTGGACCTGGCCTGCGGCACGGGGTCCCTCACCTGGGAACTGGCCCGGCGAGGCTATGAGATGATCGGGGTGGACATTTCCCCGGAAATGCTGGCCGAGGCGGCGGCAAAAGAAGGGGAGACGGAGGTCGCCCCTATTTTTCTCTGCCAGTCCATGGACAAGCTGGACCTGTACGGCACCATTGACGCCTGCGTGTGCTGTTTGGACAGCGTCAACTATGTCACCGACCCCAAGAAGCTGAGAAAAGCTTTTGAGCGGGTCTACCTGTTCCTTATGCCGGGTGGGCTGTTCCTCTTTGACATCAATACCCCCAGCAAGCTCCAGGGCCTGGACGGCCAGGTGTTCCTGGACGAGACTGAGGACGCCTACTGCGTCTGGCGGGCGGAGTATTCCCGCCGCAGCAAGATCTGCTCCTACTTCATGGATATCTTCCGTCTGGACGAGGAGAGCGGCCTGTGGGAGCGGGGAGAGGAGCTGCACCGGGAGCGGGCCTATGAGCCGGAGGAGCTGGCCGACTGGCTGCGCCAGGCGGGGTTCCAGGATGTGCGCCTGTACGGCAACCTGAAAATGCGCGCCCCCAAAGAAGGGGAGGACCGCATTTTCCTGGTGGCCCGGAAGGACCCCCATATGACCACACAGATTTAAGGAGAACCACTCATGCGAGATGAAATTGTAAGAGCGATGACAGCCGACGGCCTGGTGAAGGCCGTGGCCATTAATGGCCGGGACCTGGTGGAGCGGGCCCGGAACATCCACACCCTGCTCCCTGTGGCCACCGCCGCTCTGGGCCGCAGCCTGATGGCGGCCTCTATGATGGGAGACATGCTGAAGATCGACGGCGCCTCCCTGACGCTGCAGATCAAGGGCGGCGGCCCTCTGGGCACCGTGCTGGCCGTGTCTGATGACCACGGCAACGTGCGGGGCTATGTGCAGAATCCCCACGTGGAGCTCATGGAGAAGACCAAGGGCAAGCTGGACGTGGGCAAGGCCGTGGGCACCGACGGCAGTCTCACCGTTATCAAGGACCTGGGCATGAAGGAGCCCTACGTGGGCACCATCGGCCTGTTCTCCGGGGAGATCGCCGATGACATTGCCATGTACTTTGTAGAGAGCGAGCAGATCCCCACCGCCTGTGCCCTGGGCGTGCTGGTGGGCACCGATCAGTCGGTGACCTCTGCGGGCGGCTATCTCATCCAGCTGCTGCCCGGAGCGGGGGAGGACATCATCACCCGTATCGAGGCGGGTGTGGCCCGTCTGGGCCCCGTGAGCCGGGCGCTGGAGCAGGGGCTGGACGCCAAGGGTCTGCTCCGGGAGGTGCTGGGAGAGGATGACCTGGTGTTCCTGGAGACCCACCCTGTGGAGTACCGGTGTTATTGCAGCCGGGAGCGGGTGAGCCGGGCCCTCATCAGCATGGGCCGGGCGGAGCTGAGCGACCTCATTGAGGAGCAGGGACAGGCGGATCTCACCTGTCAGTTCTGCGACAAGGTGTATCACTACGACCGCCCGGAGCTGGAAAAGCTGCTGGCTGACATGTAAACAAAAAAGCGCGGAAGGAATTTCCTTCCTGGCTTTCTCATAGGATAAGATTACAGCACCATGCCGGAGTTGTTAGTCAGGCACTCCAGTACCTGATAGCGGTCCATCTGGAACTGCTTGGTCATGGCCAGAGCCTCTTCCATGTCCAGGTCCACGATACGGCCGTCCCGGGTGGCGATGATACGGTTGCCACGGCCGTCCAGCAGGGTGAGCACCGCCTCGTAGCCCATGCGGCTGGCGGTCTCGCGGTCCCGGGCGCTGGGGGAGCCGCCGCGCTGGATGTGGCCCAGCACGGTGACGCGGGGATCAATGCCAACCTCTTCGTGGATGCGCTTGCCGATGTCAAAGGCGCTGCCCGCGCCCTCGGCCACCACTACCATGTAGTGGGTGGAACCGGCCAGACGGGCCCGGCGGATGTTCTCCACCACGTCCTGCTCAAAGTTGACCTCGCGCTCGGGGATGAGCACGGCGGTGGCACCCACGGCGATACCCACGTACAGAGCCAGGTAGCCGGCGTGACGGCCCATGACCTCCACCACGGAGCAGCGCTCGTGGGACTGCATGGTGTCACGCAGCTTATCGATGCACTCGATGGCGGTGTTGCAGGCGGTGTCAAAGCCGATGGTGTAGTGGGAGCAGCCGATGTCATTGTCGATGGTGGCGGGGATGCCCACCACGCTGAGGTGCTCGCCAGCCTCGGCAGCCTGGCGGGAGAGGGCCAGGGCGCCGCGGAAGGTACCGTCGCCGCCGATGGCCACGATGCCGTCCAGTCCCAGCAGCTTGCAGGTGTTCAGAGCCTTGGCCCGGCCGGCCTCATTCATAAACTCCATGCTGCGGGCGGTGTAGAGCATGGTGCCGCCCTTGTTGATGATGTGGCTGACGCTGGAGCCGTTGAGCTGCACAAAGTCGCTGTTGATCAGTCCGTTCCAGCCGCGGCGGATGCCGACACACTGGATCCCGTGGCTGACAGCGGTACGCACGACCGCACGAACGGCCGCGTTCATACCAGGGGCGTCGCCGCCGCTGGTGAGGACACCGATACGTTTCACCTTATTCTCCATAATGGGAGCGCCTCCTTCAAATGATAGAGTACATTTCGGGGTGGGACTGGACTATGGGTCTCCTTGAGAAAAAAACCGGGGATTCCTGCGGTTTTAGAGTTCTCTTAATTATGTCACCGGGGGCTCTTGTCTGTCAAGAAAATCCCGCCGCTTTTCCTCATCTTTCCCCGGAAGGGGAGGAAAAACCGGCCTGAAAAAACTTTTTAAAAAAACTTCGCAAAACCTGTTGACAACTGGCCAAAGATTTAGTATACTAGCGAAGCCGTCGCAAGTGAGGCGGACAGCTCGGGAGCATAGCTCAGCTGGTAGAGCACATGCCTTACAAGCATGGGGTCACAGGTTCGAGCCCTGTTGTTCCCACCACACTTCCCCATGACTACCTGGCTCGGTAGTTCAGTTGGTTAGAACGCCGGCCTGTCACGCCGGAGGTCGAGGGTTCAAGTCCCTTCCGAGTCGCCACTTGCCTCTGTAGCTCAGTTGGTAGAGCAGAGGACTGAAAATCCTCGTGTCGTTGGTTCGATTCCGACCGGAGGCACCAATTCAAAAAGTCCTGGCAGGTTTGCCTGCCAGGCAACATGCGAGTGTAGCTCATCTGGTAGAGCGCCACCTTGCCAAGGTGGAGGTAGCGAGTTCGAGCCTCGTCACTCGCTCCAAATTTTTGGAGCCCAGTGCTCCAAAGCTGGTGCCATAGCCAAGTGGTAAGGCAGAGCTCTGCAAAAGCTCCACTCCCCAGTTCAAATCTGGGTGGCACCTCCAGAATATCAAAACGCTATAGATGCCGTAGGTTGAACGCCTACGGCATCAAGCGTTTCCGGGCTTTTTTTGCTCGAAAATTTACCGATTATTCCATAGATGCCAAACGGCTGATTTCAGCAATCGCCCAGATTTGAACCCCTTTGTTCCGGGGTTCGGTGCAGGCTTCTATGCTTGGCGCCCTTTTTGAAGCAGCTGATTTCAAAAAGGGCGCTGATTTTTACAATAAAATAATATACAACATTGAGGGCGCCGTTTTGTTGGTCTTGATACCATCAGAACGGCGCCCTTTTTGCGTTCTCCCAAAATTCAAAAAGGGCGCCAGCCCAAGGAGGTAAGGAACATGAAAAGAGATCTGTATTTTAAGGAATTGGCTCTCGTCCTAGGGCGGGTCGGTTTTACTTCATTGTCCCAGGAAAACGACTTCCTACCAGTGGAGTATCAAGGCCAGCGATTATGCCGGGTCAATGATCAGGGGAATGTTTTCTACCGTCAGGAGGATGTGAACTCGCCTGAGCGAGAACAGGCGTGTGCCAAGGTTACAGATATGGCAGGAACAGTTCTGGAATATATGAGCCATTTGGAACACGCCCCAGTTCTCCAGGCGATAGGATTGTCGGAGCCGTATCGGTCCCTCGCTGAATTCAACGGTACTGTGTTAGCTGGTCGGCAGACCAAAAAGGACGCTAAGTTTGTGACATGGGACTGGGACTTCAACCACACCGGGCTGAACCATGGCCACTATTATGAAGGGAACTATGCGGGAGCCAAACGGGACTTTGCAATCCGGTCCGGCATGATACCGGATGAACGCCAGTTTACAACCGAGCAGCTCATAGAGATCTATCAACAGAGCGCTTACATCCGTTTTAGCTGCTCACTCCCAGAGGAACAGGAACGGATTATAGACGAGATTCAACAGCGGATACAGGAACTGGTTCCGGACTGTGAGGAACGGATTGCTCACAGTATGGAAACCAACGCAGGTCCTTGCTTTGAGCAAACCATATAACAACATTGAAATGGGGTGAAAACGTGAGAATGATAGCAATTCTGAAAAACGATGACCACCCTGAATACGGAGAGGTTTCCATACCTCTCCCCATCAAGGACAGTGAATATGGTCATTGTATGGACCTGCTTTCTTCCCTTGGGATTGGCGGTGCTCTGAGCAAAGATTGTCAGGTCGAAGAACTTACAAGGGCATACCCAACCCTCCGGTGTCTGGAAGGCTGCAAGATCAACATTGATGAGTTGGACTACCTGGCAAAGCGTCTGGATGGATTTGATGCTGTCGAGATTTCCCAATTTCAGGCTATGGCGGATAAGCTGAAGCTCACGGATATGAAAGACCTGATTAACCTGACCTTTTCCTGCCAACAGGCAACAGTCATCGCAGATTTTTCGGATTTGGAAAGCATCGGCCGGGCATATTACATGAACACCCACGGCGGATGTGCCTCTGCGGAGGAACTGGAGAATTTGGATGGTGAGGAAACCGCCATTTTGTTGATTGAGGACAACAAAGGAACCGTTACCCGCTACGGCGTGGTCTACGACAACGGTATGCAGCTTTCACAACGCTACGATGGAAAGAACCTGCCCTGCTATCACCATGAGAATGATTGCATCTCTGTAGGCTTGACCTCACAACTTGAACCGGGAGATACCAAGAATATTACGTGGGTCTACCTTCCAACATCTAACTGCCAGATTGAGCGGGCTATAAAGCGAGCTGGCATTACTGATCCAAGAGAGTTGGCTCTTCGAATGGGGGATAGTCTCTTTCCTAGGCAAGGCATTCCGCCAGAACATAGAGGGAAGTGATCCCAGGTACAGCTTCCACCACATTGGGACAGATGGACAGCTCTTTGTATTTGAGGCCCCTATTGATCTGCTCTCCTACATCACCATGCACCCGGAGGATTGGCAGTCCCACAGCTATGTAGCCTGCTGTGGAACCTCTGCCATCCCCGTGCTGTCCATGCTGGAGCGGATATCTTCGCCCAAAGAAGTATACCTCTGTCTGGACAACGACCAGGCTGGAGAAACTGGCAGCCTGCGCATGGCGGAGAAGATCGCGGAGCAATTTAACATCGCCTCAGATCGGCTCCTCCCGGAGCACAAGGACTGGAATGATGCCCTGTGTGCAAGAAATCAGGAACAAATACAGGCGGCTATGTCTATGGGGATGCAAGTATGATGTCAGAACAGATGATATTCCTGCTGGTGGTTGGTGGGTTGTTGCTCCTGCTGGTAGCTCTCACCTCCTCCAAGCGGTATTCCCTCAACCGGATTAAGGCCAAGACCGTAGGGGACGGCCAGTACGGTACCGCCCGCTGGGCTACGCCCAAGGAGGTCCAGGAGACATTTGCCCATGTGCCTTTCCAGGTAAAGGCTTGGCGCAGCGGGCAAAACCGTCCCAAGGTCCAGGGGTTGGTTCTGGGCAGCACGATGAAGAAAAAGCAGGTCATTGCCCTGGTGGACAGCGATGATATCCACTGCCTGATGATCGGCGCCTCTGGCGTGGGCAAGACAGCTTTCTTCCTCTATCCCAATCTGGAATACGCATGCGCCAGCGGGATGAGCTTTTTTGCCAGTGACACCAAAGGAGACCTGGCCCGAAACTATGGAACTATCGCAGAAAAGTACTACGGCTACAAGGTATCGGTCATTGACCTAAGAAACCCTAGTCGGTCAGACGGGTACAATCTGCTCACCGTCATTAACCACTGGATGGATCAGGCACGGCAAGATCCAAAGAATCTGGGTGCCAGAGCCAAGGCAGAGAAGTACGCCAAACTCCTGGCGAAAACCATAGTCAATCCGGAGGGGGATAGTGCCAACCGGGGACAGAACGCCTACTTCTATGAGGCGGCGGAGGGAGTTCTGGCTTCGGTAGTTCTTCTGCTGTCGGAATTCCTCCCGCCCACACCTCAAGAACCTATCGACCGAAGGCATATCGTCTCTGTGTTCAAGTTGGTGCAGGACCTAATGGAACCCTCTGCCGTAAAAGGGAAAACAAAGTTCCACCTCCTGATGAGCAAGCTGCCTGAGGACCATATGGCTCGCTGGTTATCTGATTCTGCCCTGAAGACCTCGGAACAGGCTATGGCCTCAGTCATGTCCACACTGTTCTCCCGGCTCAATGCTTTTCTGGACAGCGACCTGGAGCAGATCATCTGCTTTGACAGCTCCATTGATGCAAAGACTTTTGCCCAGGAGAAATGCGCAATTTTCCTGGTTCTGCCCGAAGAAGATCCCACCAAGAATTTTATGGCGGGGCTTGTGATCCAGAATCTTAGCAGAGAGCTCTTTACCTTGGCAGATGCCTACGGCGGCAAGCTCCCCAACCGGGTGGTATTTTTCTGTGATAAACTGGGCACCATGCCGCCCTTTGACATCTTGCCCCTGTTCTCAGCCGGCCGCTCCCGACGGCTAACCCTGGTGCCTATCATCCAGTCCCTGGCCCAGTTGGAGAAAAACTACGGCAAGGAGGGCAGCGAGATCATCCAGGACAACACCCAGGACACCATATTCGGCGGCTTTGCGCCTGGAAGCCAAACTGCAGAGACGCTGTCCAAGTCTTTGGGCAGCCGCACCGTGCAGACTGGGTACATCAATCAGAGCAAAAATGATCCCAGCCAGTCTTTACAGATGGCTGGAAAGCCGCTGATGACGCCCGACGAGTTAAAAGCCCTCCCTAAGGGAGAATTTATCGTCATGAAAACAGGGCGCCATCCCATGCGTACCCGTCTGCGGCTATTCCTGGAGTGGGGGATCACCTTTGAGGAGCCATACATAGTGCCGCCGCGGGAAGATGCTCAAGTGCGGTATGCGGGAAGGAGAGAGCTAATGAACAGTATCATGCAAAGATATGAATTTGCCCAATCAAGGTCAGGCGTAATGCCTCTTGACTCTGAGAAGGGAGAAGGAAATAGAAACGCTGCTGGGATGAAAACTTAGGAGGAGTGAGTGCGGATGAGTTATTTTCAAAGTATCTATGCGGATGAGAATTTGCCGCATCGGTGTAAAACAGTCTATATCTATCTAAAAGATCGGTCCGACGCCTCTGGTTCCTGCTGGCCGGGAGTGAAAACCATTGCCTCAGATTTGGGACTGTCCTGCTCCACTGTCAAGCGGGCCCTGAAGGAGTTAGAACGTACCGGCTGGATACAAACACAGTCCAGATATCGGGAAAATGGCAGCAGTACGTCCAATTTGTATACCATCCTACGGTAGTAGCCATAGCTCATGGGACGGAAAAACAGAAATAGGCGCACACTCCCGCCAAGGGAAGTGTGCGCCTGTTTGCTGGATCGAGGGGCGGTTCATGATGGATGCCCCAGAAGAGATCACTCTATCGGAGTATTTAAAGCAGAGAGTATTTTTAATGAGAGGTCTACCAGGGAACGGTAATGGTGCTTGGCTCATGACTTTAACAAATATATTGTAGAGGGAAATCACTATCATGATAACACATAGAGATGATCCTTCTCTTGGGCAGTAACAGCGCAATAAATTTCTTTGATTTATTTTAAACTATACTGTGATTTCAGAAATATTACGGTATAATAAATAAAATAAACTCAGAGTGATACAACATGACAGTGAAGCAAAAGTGATGAATTTTCTTATGGACGGCGAAGTAATTCCAATTGGAGCAGATATGCAAAGTCATTAACTGAAAAGAAGTGAAAATAACCCAGGAAATAGTTCACATTTATAACTGCATGGAAGGGAGTAACGCTTCAAAGAGTAGCTCGTAGGGGTGGTTATAGCCTTCCCAGAAGAAGAGGGCTGATGAAATGCGAGCCGTACAACATTGGCCGTCCCAATAGGCAGTGTACCGTGCAGAACTGGCTTTTGTTGGAGGACTGCTAAAATAAGCAACAATAACTAGGTTGTACGACGGTGGTGATGAGTAACAAGGTGCGTATAATCCCTTGTTTATATTGATTATCTGTGTAGAGGCAAAAGTGGGATATTCAACTGCAATGGGATTCTCAGTAAATCAGGTGATATCGACTGCTTTAATCTTCCCATTATAGTTTGATACAAATGTTTAGGGAGGTGCCAGTATGGCATTTTTAAATGAAAATGAGTGGATACTCCTCAATGAAATTGCGTATAATATTTCTTTTATCTATACAGTAGAGGAGATGCAGCAGGAAATGCTGAATCGATGGCTGCCCTTTCTTATTCCTTATGATGCAGCTATTTTTGCCCGGATCTCCACCACCGAAGACGGGGCCTATCAGTTTCAGACGCCCGCAGCGTTTCAACTGTCTCAACAGGCGGTGAATGCCTGGGTACAGGAGAGTTTAAACTCAGATGCCTTTCGCTGGGTCCTGTATACCTGCAAAGGCGGGGCTTTTCGGGAATCCATGTCCGTTCGGGAGGAGCAGATAAAAAATCAAGGAATTTACCAGAACTTTTATTTGCCAAACCACCTGACCCACTCGGTGGGACTCTCGATCTGTTTCCGGGAGGAGCCGGTGGGCCTATTGCGGCTGTATCGTGAGGCAGACAAGCCTCCATTCAGTGAACGGGATATGTTTGTACTGGAGCAGCTGCACAAGCACTTTGCATACCGTCTGGTATATGAGGCTAAAAAGGGCGACACCCGCTATTTCTTTGCAAAAGGGTACCATGAGAAGCTGTGCCGTCAATACGGTCTGACCAGTCGGGAGGGAGAGATGTTGGATCTGGCGGTACATGGACTGTCCAATGAAGACATTGCCAAAAAAATGAATATCAGCATCCATACGGTAAAAAAACATTTCCACAGTATTTACACCAAGATGAACGTACGGAATCGGGTGCAAATGCTCCAAAGCCTCCCAATGTCCACAAACAAGATTGATTTTGATGCACTATAAATAAATGGAAGCAAAAAAGCTTGCTTGAAATTGTTTGAATTGCAGTATCCTTTAGTGGTATAAAAAGAAACATCGGTCCCATACAGAGAAGCATAAGATCTCCTTGGATAATACATGGATTAAATAAGATGGAGCCGGCGCTGAATTTCAACGCCGGCTCCATTTTGCTATATTTAGGATACAAAAGTTAGGGGATGTATATGAAACGAAGGGATATCTATTGGGTAGCTGCCTATGGACTGCTGGCCGCGGCCACCGTGCTCCTTTGTGTTACAGGGGGCTTTGCTTGGTTTAATGCAATGTATCCTTATCTGGCCGGATTTATTCAATTTTCCGTCTATGCTACGGCGGGAGAGCTGCTCTCGGGGCGGATGCTGGAGGGACACTGGCAGATCAACCGGGCCACATGGTTCAAAAGTGTAAGCTGGGGAGTAGGAGGCCTTTTTGTTACCCTGGCCTTCAGCGTGTTCAGCCAGGGTACGCAGCAAGCCATGGCGGCTGGGCTGCTTCCCGGATATGGAAATGCTTTGGCGCTAGCCTTTTTTACCAGCTGTACCAACAATCTGTTTTTTGCCCCCATCCACTCCGCCCTGATGCGGGTGTGTGGAAATTATGGCGAGATCCGCTTTCTAGAGGGACGCCATATTACGCCGCGCCAGGCAGTGGACTCGGTGGACTGGGGCGAGCTGGTGGATTTTACCCTGTTTAAAACCATTCCACTGTTTTGGATTCCCATCAATACCGTTGGTTTTCTTCTTCCCCAAGAGTATCGCATTGTATTTGCCGCAGTCCTTTCCCTGGTGTTTGGTATATTGATGACCATTCTAAAACTCAGGGAACGGAAAAATCAGAGCAGAAAGGAGTCACTTGTATGATTCAGATTTCAGACAACACCCAGCAGATCCAGCCCTCCAAGATCCGGAGAATGTTTAATAAGGCGCTGGAATATGACCGTGTGCTCAGCTTCACGCTGGGAGAACCGGATTTTACCGCCTCGGCAAATGTGGTGGAGGCCGGGTGCCGGGCCATCCGAGAAGGCAAGACCAAATATTCCGAAAATGCGGGCTTGCTGGCTCTGCGCCAGGCTATCGCCCGTTATCTTGCGCGTACAGAAGGGTTGTCCTACGATCCGGCGAGCCAGATCGTAGTAACGCCCGGAGCTATGGGAGCATTGTTTTTAGCCCTGAAGGTGCTGCTGAACCCAGGAGATGAGGTCATCGTCAATGAGCCCTGCTGGACCAATTACATTCAGCAGATCCGGATGTGCGGCGGCGTGCCGGTATCCGTGAAAACTGATGCACAGCGGGGGTTTGATTTGGATGTATCCGCTGTTGCCGAGGCCATCACCAGCAAGACAAAGGCGATCATTTTAAACAGCCCCTGCAATCCCACGGGAGCCGTAGCCAGTGCTGAGACACTGTCCCAGCTGGCAAAACTGGCTCAGGAGCGGGACCTGGTGGTGCTAGCAGACGAGGTATATAAGCATATCCTCTTTGACGGGAGGACATACACTGGATTTGCCACCCTGCCCGGAATGAAGGAGCGCACGTTGGTCATTGACAGCCTTTCCAAAACGTATGCTATGACCGGCTGGCGTATTGGCTACGCCGCTGGACCGGAGGAACTGATCCGAAATATGATCAAGCTGCAGGAAAATGTCAGTGCCTGTGCGGCTACTCCATGCCAGGTTGCTGCCATTGAAGCGTTGGAGGGATCTCAAGATCACCTGAAGTATATGGTGGAGCAGTACCGTCTGCGCAGGGACTATGTGATGCAGCGGATCGCTGAAATTCCAGGGCTGTCCTGTCATACTCCTGCCGGAACCTTCTATGCGTTTATCAACATCAGTCGCCTGGGCATGCCCTGCGAGGAATTTGCTATGAAGCTGCTGGAAGAAAAGCAGGTGGTTGTGGTACCGGGCACCGCGTTTGGAGACTTTGGTGAGGGGTACATTCGCCTGTCCTATGCCACATCCATGGAATGCCTGGAACAGGGTCTGGATGCTTTAGAGGCGTTTATCCGCTCCCACATGGCCGGGGAGGATCCGGCATGAACGATATCAATGGTTCCCGTCTTTCCCGCCGCCTGACCCAGTTGGGGCAGATCGGCTTTATGCCGGGGGAAGGGACCACCCGGCTGCCTTATACTCCAGCCTATGACGAAGGACGGACCTATGTGCAGCGGTGTATGGAGCAGGCGGGACTCCAGACGTCGATTGATCCCGTAGGCAATCTGGTCGGCGAGCTGCCGGGCAAAGGGAAAACAATCTGCATTGGCTCCCACATCGACACCGTACCTGGCGGCGGCATCTATGACGGAACCTACGGCGTATTGGCGGGGATCGAATGTGTGCAGCGCCTTCGGGAAATGGGCTATCAAAATCGACATCCCATTCAGGTGGTCGCCTTCACCGAGGAGGAGGGCAATGTCATTGGCGGTACCTTTGGCAGTAAAGCCTTCACCGGCGGAGAAATCGACGGGGCCATGCGGCCCAATCTGGTCCTTCACGGTCTTACCATGGAAGAGGTCAACGCCTGCCGCCGGGATCTGACCCAATATCAGTGCTATTTGGAGCTGCACATTGAGCAAGGGGGACTTCTGGAGGCGGAGGGGGCGCAAATCGGCCTGGCAGGCGGCATTGTAGGTATCGTGCGCTACCGCATGACGGTTTCCGGCTGCGCCAACCATGCAGGCAGTACACCCATGCATCTGCGGGATGATGCCCTGGTAAGCGCCTGCCGGATCATTACCAAGCTTATGGATCGGGCCAGAGCCGCTTCGCCGGATATGGTCTGTACCGTGGGCACGCTCCAGGTGTTTCCGGGAGCGGTCAATGTGATTCCTGGCAAGGTGGAGTTTATTGTGGAGCTGCGCAACCCGACCATGGAGCCCATGGATCAGGTGATCGCTTCCGTGCTGGAAGAGCATGTGGAGCTGACAGGGGAAGCGTATATCCGTCAGGAGCCTACTCAGTGCAGCCCGAAGCTGATGGAGCTGAGTGAGAGGCTCTGCCGTGGCCGCGGCATCCACTTTCGCAATATGTTCAGCGGCGCTGGTCATGATCTGATGAATTGGGGACAAACCGTTCCCTCTATGCTCCTGTTCATTCCTAGCAAAGACGGAATCAGCCACTCTATTCGTGAGTACAGTGCGCCTGAGGATCTGTACCGGGGTGCCCAGCTGCTGATGGAAATGGTTCAAGCCTTGGATCAAGAGGAGGGAGATCTGTGAAAATTAAGATCATTAACCCCAATACGACACAATCCATGACCGACAGTGTAGAGAATCTGGCTCGCCGGGTAGCCCGCAGCGATACCCAGGTTTGGGCCGTCAGCCCGGCGTCCGGACCGGACAGTATCGAGTGCTATGTGGATGAGCATTTGGCTGTTCCCGGGGTTCTGAAAGAGGTGATCCGGGGAGACCGGGAGGAAGGAGCTGACGCTTTTATCATTGCCTGCTTCGGGGACCCCGGGCTCCAGGCTGCACGGGAGGTCACCTCTAAGCCGGTGCTGGGGATCTGCGAGTCGGCCATCACAGCGGCAAAATTCATTGCCCCCTATTTCTCTATCGTATCGGTGCTGGACCGCTCCCGCAAGGTGACGGAGGATGTGGTGGCCAACTACGGAGTGGAAAAATTCTGCCGTTCTATCCGCTCCACCGGTCTGAGCGTGCTGGAATTTGGCCGGAATCCCCAGAAGGGGCTGGAGGCTCTGGCACACCAGGGGGAGCTGGCCGTACAGCAGGACGGAGCAGAATGCATCCTGCTGGGATGCGCCGGTTTTGTGGACTTTGTCCAGGACTTGTCTGCTCAGTTGGGCGTTCCTGTACTGGACGGAGTTATGCCCGCGGTCAAATTTGCAGAGGCTATGGTGGACATGGGGCTGCACACCAGCAAGGTATCTACCTGGGGATTTCCGGAGCCTAAGAAGATCGTGGGGTTCCCCATGTTTAGGCAAGAAGATTTGATGTTTTAGGAGATGACTATATGCGCACCTTGATCAAAGGAGGCACCATTGTAACCGCGGAACAGGAGTTTGTGGGTGATATCCTGGTGGAGGGTGAGATCATCCGTGCCATGGGAGCCCATTTGGACGAGAAGGCAGATCGTGTGATAGATGCCCAGGGAAAATATGTGTTCCCGGGCGGCGTAGACCAGCACACCCACTTTTCCGCCCTATGCAACGTGGGCGATCGGGACACCGCAGGGTATGAGACCACTGACTCTGCCATTGTAGGCGGAACTACCACCATTGTGGATTTTGCGCCTCAAGATCCGGACCGGGGACTGCTGGATTCCATTGATTACCGAATTAATGTGCGGGCAAAGGACAAAGCCTGTGTAGACTTTGCCCTTCATGCCATGGTAACGTATATTATGGACAGCATCTTTGACGAAATCGAGGACTTTCCCAGGCGGGGAATCTCTAGCATCAAGATCTTTATGGCTTACAATGGTTCACCCCTCCACGTGGATGACGGAACTTTCTTCCGCATTCTGGAGAAAAGCCGCCAGGTGGGCGCCACCGTCTTTGTTCACGCAGAAAATGGTGAGATCCTGAATTTCCTGCGCAGCGAGTGCGTAAAGAAGGGACAGCTGACCCCCCATTACCACTACGTCTCCCGCCCGCCCTTTACCGAGGCGGAGGCAGTGCGTCGGGCGATCTACCTGGCTGGCCAGACCGATACACCTCTATACATTGCCCATATGACCTGCAGGGAGGCCATTGCCGAACTGCAAAAGGCGAAGGGAACTGGCCAGCGAGTTTCTGGTGAGACCTGTACTCATTATCTAACCACCACCAAGGAGGTCCTGGATAACCCCGATTTCAACGAAGCGGCCAAGTTTGTCTGCTCCCCTGCCCTGCGGGATCAGGAGGACTGTGAGGCCCTGTGGCAGGCTCTGGCCGGCGGACTGCTGACGGCGGTCTCCTCCGACCACTGCGGCATCGACGTAGCCGAGCTCAAGCAGGCGGGGCGGGACGATTTCACGCAGATCCCCAACGGCTCCCCCGGCGCCGGGGATCGCCTGCACATGGTATGGACCGAAGGCGTATGTACCGGCAAGCTGAGCCGTCAGAAATTTGTAGACGTCATCGCTACCCAGCCGGCCAAGATTAACGGCATTTACCCCCGAAAGGGCACACTGGCGGTAGGCTCCGACGCAGACATTGTGATCTTTGATCCCAGCTATGAGGGCGTGATCCGCCTGGCGGACAACCCCAACGGCGTGGACTACAACCTTTATGAGGGCCGCCGCCAGTCCGGCCGGGTGGAGACCGTTCTGCTGCGGGGACAGGTGGTAGTGGAAAACGCCAAGTTTGTGGGCCGCTATGGCCAGGGACAGTTTATTCCCGCCAGCATGTATGCCTCCGGTTACGAAAACCGGAACTGATCTAGTGTACCCGCAGCAGGCTGCCTCGCCTAAGCAGCGTGCATTGGAGAGCGGTGAGAAGACTCAAAAAAAGAAGTGAGGAGGTGTGGACCCCGGGCTTTGGCGGGACTGTATCTGCGGAAGCAGCGATTCCATGAAAGAAAAACCACAGAGTATTTTATGACAGGAGGTTTCTTGTATGGATACCACATATGGTGTGTTGTGTCTCATCCCCCCCATCGTAGCCATCGGGTTGGCCCTGTGGACCAAGCAGACGATTTTCTCTTTGTTTATCGCAGTTTGGCTGGGTTCCACCATGATGAACGGATTTAATCCTCTGGTTGGCTTTGTCAAAATTATCTCGGACTATGTGATCCCCTCTCTCAGCGGAAACGCGTCTTTGATCGTCCTGGTCACCCTCTCCGGCGGCATGATCGCTATGCTGCGCACCACCGGTGCCGCGGAGGCATTTGCAACCAAAGTGACAAAAGTCATCAATACCGCCAAAAAGGGCCAGGTAGTCACCTGCCTGAGCGCCTTCATTTTCAGCTACACGGAGCCCTGCCTTATGCTGGGTACCATTATGCGGCCCGTGACCGACATGGTGCGTATTTCCCGGGCAAAGCTGGCCTATATCCTGGACTCCATGGGTTGCAATCTGGCTGCCCTTTCTCCCATCAGCAGCTACGGCCCCTTTATCACTGGCCTGATTGCCGCAGAACTGCTGGCTGCCGGCATTGAGGGCAGCGAGTGGGGCATCTGGCTGAATATGCTTCCTTTTAACCTGTATGGCGTATTTGCCATGATCACTGTTTTAATCGTTGCTGCCTTCAGTCTGAATTTTGGTCCTATGTATAAAGAGGAACAGCGAGCTCGGGAGACCGGCAAGCTGCTGGGTGATGGTGTCCAGCCCCTGGTACCCGAGGTGAAAAACGAACTGCCTCAGGGCTATAAGCTCACCATGTGGAACTTTATCATCCCCATCCTCTTCCTGTTTGGTTCCCTCTTTGCCACCATTTTCTGGTCCGGCGATCTGGTCAACAACGGTCTGCTGGGAGCCTTCCGCAACGCCAATATTACGCTGGCCATCTGCATCGCCTTCATGGGCGGCGCGGTGGGTGCTGGCATCATGGGTGTGGCTACCAAGCTGTTCGGTGTGACCAAAGCCTTTGACACCTTTGTCAACGGCATGGCTGAGCTGATCTCTGTCCCCTTCATCTTGGTGTGCGCCTGGTCTTTGGGTTCTATCGTCAAAGGCATGGGCACCAGCGAGTTCCTGATCCACATTGTAGAGAACTACCTGACGCCCGGCCTGGTCCCTGCCCTTGTATTCCTGTTTGGCGCGCTCATTTCCTTTGCAACCGGCTCCTCCTGGGGTGTGTGGTCCATTATGATGCCCATTGCCTTCCCCATGGCCGTTGCCTTTGATATTTCCATTCCGTTTGTGGTTGGCGCGGTCATCGGCGGCGGTCTGTTCGGCGACCAGTGCTCCCCCATCTCCGATACCACCGTCCTCTCCTCCACCGGCGCCTCCTGCAACCACGTGGTCCACGTCATGACCCAGCTGCCCTACGGAATCACAGTTGGTATTTCGGCGTTCCTGGGATTCCTTTTCGGCGGCCTGACGGGACAATATATCTTGAGCATTGTGGTTACCGCTGTTATTCTGGTAGTGGTTCTGTTTGCGCTGACCCAGCTTACCAAGCTGCGTTACCCGGAGAAAGTGCACTAACTGCTTCACCATTGGAACAGGAGGCTTTTTATGAAAAAGATTGATACCATTGTGGTGGCGCCCCATTTCTACACCATGGAAGGGGCTGGCGTGGGTTATTACGGTGACGCCGCCATGGCCGTGGATGGAGGCAAGATTCTGGAGGTGGGCGACCAGTCCAGAATTTTAGCGGAATATACCGCTGAGGAAACCATCACCCTGGATCATCACATGGTGCTGCCCGGCTTTATTGACGGCCACATGCACACGGCATGCAACATCATGCGGGGCCTGGCCCAGGACACCAATAGTTGGATGATGTTCGGTCTTCAGCCTTTTGATAACGTGGTCAACGATGAGGAGCGAGATGCGGGCAGCCGGGTGGCCATTCTGGAGGCCATCCGGGCGGGCACCACTACGCTGGGCGACTATGAATTTAAGATGGAAAACGTGTGTGCGTTCATCGACAAGGTGGGGGCACGAGGCAACATTGCCCAGACCATCCGGGCGGCCAAACGGCGGGTCTATCAACCCGGCGAGCTCTATGAGTTTGATGACACCATGGGCGAAGAGAGCCTGAATCGCAACATCGCCCTGTATGACCAGTGGAACAACAAGGCGGGCGGCCGGATCAAGATCCTGTTTGGCCCCCAAGGCGCTGACTTTGTCAGCCCGGAGATGCTGCTGCGCATCCAAAAGGCGGTCAAGGAGCGGGGTACAAAAATCCATATGCATGTACAGCAGGGCGATCGGGAGACCTATCAGATCGTCCAGCGCTATGGCAAGCGGCCCACCGCCTTTTTGGATGAACTGGGCTATCTGGATGAATCTCTCATTGCCGTTCATCTCACTGACTGCACAGATGAGGAGGCTGCCCTCATTGCCAAACGCGGGGCCTCCATGATTGTCAATCCCGGCTCTATTGGAATTATCGATGGAATTGTATGCCCCAGCGTGGCCTTCCAGGAGGCGGGCGGTATGGTGGCTCTGGGTTCCGATCAGGCTCCCGGCAACAACTGCCATAATATCATCAATGAGATGAAAAACGTGTGCCTCTTCAACAAAATCAAGTATCAGAATCCTGAGGTCATGCCCGCTTGGAAGGCTCTGCGTATGGCCACCATTGAGGGGGCTAAGGCCGTTGGCTTGGGCGATATCGTGGGTTCTTTAGAGCCGGGGAAGCGGGCTGATTTCATTGCCATTGATCTCAACTGGCCCTCCATGCTGCCGGTATATACCTATCCTATGCGCAATATGGTACCAAACCTGGTTTACAGTGCCCGGGGTCCCGAGGTTTCTCTAGTTGCGGTGGATGGCAAGGTCATTATGCGGGACGGCACATTTACCTATGTAGATGAAAAAGAGTATCTGGATGCCATCCCTCAGTACCCAGACGCCATCGGCAGGCGGGCCGCAGAAGAGTTCTTTGCCATCAATGGTACCAACGCCCACTTTATGCGGGAAGATAAACTGTAAGCAATTTTCATGAGATCATTCCTTTCTTTCTCTCCTGTCGGGGGCCTGGGGCAGATGTTCCCCGGGCCCCTTGACACAGCAGGTTTTTATTCCGCACAGTACAGTTTCCATTTTCCCGGCTTTCCTTTGCGGAGCACGGGTCCAGAGGTGACAACACCATGTGTGAACCTTCCACGCAGTTCAACCAAAGCGCCGTTCCCATTGTTACATTGCTCCGTCTGTCCTGGCCAGCAATTTTGGAGCAGCTTCTGCTTACTGCTGCCAATTATGTGGATACTGCCATGGTGGGTTCTTTGGGAGCTGATGCCACCGCATCGGTAGCCATCAACTCCTCGGTGAGCTTTCTTTTAATGGGACTGTTTGCTGCTGCAGGAGTTGGTTATTCCGTGCAGGTCGCCCACGCGCTGGGGGGGCAGGATTTGTTCCGTGCCAGAACTGCGGTGCATCAAGCAGCCAGCGGGGCTCTGCTGATGGGGACGGGGGCGGCTGTTTGCATGCTCCCTTTGTCTTGGTTTATTCCTCTGTGGCTGGGAGGTGAACCAACGATTTTGTCGAATGCCAGAGCCTACCTTTGGTTTTATGCCATGGGCCTGCCGCTGCAAGCTCTGCTGGCTGTGCTGTCTGCCGTGCTCCGATGTTCGGGGGATACCAGAACGCCTCTGCTGTTTAATGCTGGGACCAACCTTCTTAATATCTGCTTGAATTATTTGCTAATATTTCCATCAAGGCAGGTCGTCATTCTGGGTTGCTCCTTGTCCATCTGGGGAGCTGGGCTTGGCGTGACCGGGGCAGCCATAGGGACTGCCTTGTCGGGAGGGCTCATGGGAATTTCTATGGCGCTGTTTATGGCGCTGCGGAAAGGACCGTTGCAGATGACAGCGGTTGTGTTGTTTCGTCCCCAAAAGTCTGTGGTACGGCGGGCACTGGCACTGGGGATTCCTGTGTTTTTGGAGCGGGCCTGCTTCAGCTGCGGACAGCTGATTGTAACCCACATGGTTGCCGGTTTGGGGAATATTGCTCTGGCAGCCAACCACGTTGCGGTAACGGCAGAGGCGATCAGCTACTTGCCAGCGCAGGGGGTCTCCTTTGCGGCCACCGCGGCAGTGGGGCAGGCGATTGGCGGCAATCAACCGGTGTTGGCCCGAAGATATGGAGTGCTCTCCGGACGAATTGGGCTGTGCTCCGGACTCCTGGCCGGGATATTCCTGTTTTTCTGCGCAGAGCCTTTGGCCGGACTCTTCTCCTCTGATCCAGAGGTGATTGCTCTGGCTGCCGATATGCTGCGCATTGTTGCCGTTTCGGAACCCCTGTACGGCCTTTCTATTGTTCTGGGCGGTGTGCTTCGAGGGGCTGGGGACAGCCGCACGCCATTTCTGATCGTGCTGGTGGGGGTGTGGGCAGTACGGCTGCCGCTTGGTCCCATACTCCTTGTTCGGTGCGGTTTGGACCTTGCCGCCATCTGGATTGCCATGGTTGCGGATCTTATGCTGCGAGGTGTCCTGTGCCAGTTTTTTGTCTGCAAAATCAACTGGCCTCGACGTGCGGCCCTGGTATCAGGAAAACCGACCACCAAAAGTTGATCGCTTTACCTGTATATTGTAATTTGTGATAGATTTCATGTTTAGAAACATCAAAAAGGAGACGTTAAATATGGTGCAGATCTCAGAACAAATATTTAAAATTGGCATCATCCCCGTCATCGCCATTGACGACGCGGAGAAGGCCGTGCCCCTGGCCAAGGCTCTGGTAAAGGGCG
>OOBP01000330.1_pt1 | contig 42501 bp, 66 predicted proteins | sample 1671681 | NCBI WGS metagenome assembly OOBP01 (sample SAMN06348181, study PRJEB24527) | human gut metagenome
TTGCAAATATAACAATACATTGTATTACAATCTTAATTTTAGAAACAGCACACAACTTATAATGATTCAATTTAACTAATGATTATAAGCCGGGTGCTTTTTTATCCGACATCTTTCTTGTCTGAATTAACAGGCGGATATTCCTTTTCTATGTCCTTGCCTGCCGGAAGTTCGCTATATAAGTTGTTTATGTCAGATTCGTTATCAATTCCACATAGCTGCATAGCTTTTTCTTCAAGAAACTCCCATTCGTTTTCAGTCAAATCTGCAAGTACAGATACTAGCCTGTTTTTGAAAGAGTCACTTTCTTCTGATAAAAGCTGGTTTGTCAGTTTTTCTATTTTGGTCTTGCGATTAACAGGTAAAAACATTTCACCCTCACCAGTGCGTAACCATTCATCACTTACATTGAATTCACGACATATTGATTTTGTCATTTGCTCGGTAACACCTCTGTCATTATGTTCAATTTTGGATATGGCTGCTTTAGTTACTCCTAAACACTCACCAAATTTATCCATAGTTAAACCTAAATATTTACGCACTTCTTTAATTCGTTCGCCTTGTGTCATTATGATTTTCGCCTCCTTTTTCTAAAGCATAGCACGAAAAAAAGTAAAAATCAATAAAAAAGTTGGCAAAGTACACAAAAAACTATTGACAAGTTGGCTTAGGGAATGTATTATGTAGACATAGCCAACAAGAAAGGAGAATAACGATGAAAAGAAGTAAAAAAGAACCGCAGAAAATATCTAAAATTCAGATATATACTGCGGTTACCGGAACTACGGCATTGTTGATATCTGTTGCTTCAATATTATTTAAATAATGCAATGATAGAAAGAATAAAAGCTAAAGTTGAAATGATGCAACTGTAATAATTAAAGCGATTTTGAAAATGGTCTTCTTTTCTTCTTTCCTTTTCTGCATCAGCAAGAACTTTAGTACTATATTCTGTTGCGAGTTTTGTATATTCGTCCATGTGACCGCTCCTTTCTCTAGGTACTCGGCTGTTGGCGCAGCCTGTACTTAGAGTATAGGAGCATAAAGGGTAAAAGGCAATAAAAAGAAAGCGAGGTGAGAGTGATGATTATAGATGAGAAGCATTGTAAGATGGCTGATGCAATTATTGAAATACTGGAAAAAGGAGAATGTACGGTTGCTGATGCTGCGGAAACATTAAGATATGTATCTGATGTTATTCGTAACAGTACAACCGTACAGGTTAAAGAAAAATTAGCAGAAAGCTTTAAAGAGAATTTTTCTTAATGATTTTAACAATATCATCGAGTAGTTCTTCAGTTCGTGCAGGTATGTTATCAAGACCTGTTGCTATTAAGCAATTGCGAGAAAAATGGTCATCATATGTATTGCTTGAAACGGTATGAAACATACACTGCATTTGACATTCACCGTTGATAAAAGGACAAAATGTTTTTTTATCCATAGCAATAATTCTCCTTTCTCCAAATACTCGGCTGGTGGCACAGCCTGTACTTAGAGTATAGGAGACAAAGAAAAACAAAACAAGAGAGAGGTGGTATTTATGACAGATGTAATGACAGATAAAGAAGAAAAAATATTAAAGACATTTGCTATAGTTCTTCCAAAACTTTCTGAGAGTGATAAGAGTTATCTTCTCGGTCTTGGTGAGGGAATGGTTATAAGAGTAAATGAGCAGAAAGAAGAAAAGAGGTGAGCGGTATGGATAAAGCAAAAGAACTTGACCGTCTTGATAAGAAGATGGCGAGAACAAAAGAACTCCAGAAAGAACTCGATCATAGAACAGAGGTCGAGGAAAAGGTTTTCAAACTTTTTTCTGAGGGGAAATTTGAGGAGGGCAAAGCTCTCCTTGATACCCTGGATGATGAAAAAGTGATGGAGCTTGCTGAGGGTGATGTGGCAGCAGAGGAAGATAAGAAAATTGAAATATACATAAATTGTCATACTGATTTAAGTAAGGGAAATTTAAAAAGAAGACTTGATAGAGTGACAGAGGAAACAAAGGACTATCCCTATGCCAAAATAAGGGTTGTGATAAGTTAGGGGGGGTATTTATGAACTTAGAACAGGCTCAGCGTTTTTATGAACGCTTGGCGAAAATTCTCGGTGAACGCTACGATGTTTGCATTAGTGTTAGGGTATCAGAGAAAAAAGATAAAGAAGAAAAGGAAAGGGAAACAGCATGACAGAACAGGAGATACTCAAAATCATGGCGGAAGCAAAAAGACAGGTTGAAGCTGATGCAAGAGCATCAAAGGCATATCGCTATGAAGATATGAGGGAAAGAAAAATAAAAGAAATATATGTGTTTTATCCGGAGATTGCCGAACTTACGGCAGGAAAGTTTAAGGAGCTGTGGGACGCAGCATAAGGAGGAAAAGCAATGAGATTAAAAGAGTACATAACAAAAAGAAGATGCCGTGTGTGCGGCAAAGAAACGCATGACATGAAAAAGTCAGTGTGTTCATGCGGCTGTTTTATGTATCCAATAGGATATATTTACACACCAATAGGATATATTTACACAAAAAAACAGTTACTTAAGTGAGCTGCTTAAGTAACTGAGGGGTGAGGTAAAACCTCTGAAAAAAATTTACGAGATTATTATACCTCACCCTTAGAAATAAGTCAACTAAAAGCCTTGAAAAACAGGCTTTTAGCACTTGCTTAAACTATTAACTTTACGACAGGTGGGTGAGCAGATGTATTTTAAAACTACAGTTATAGCCGGAAAAACCATAGAAGTTATGAAAGGCTATAAAAGAAAAGTGGCAAAAGGGAAGAGAGCAGAAAGAAGCAGGCTCACTCCGGAAGAAATGGATAAAGTCAATCAGAAAAATGCGGCTAAAAAATTAAGATGGACTATAGCGGCTAATTTCCAGGGAGGAGATTTCCATGTGGTACTCACATATCTCCGGGAGAACAGAAAGGCTCCGGCAGAAGCAAAAAAGATAGTCAATAAATTTATCCGTGCCATGCGTAAGGAGTATAAAAAAGTTGGTACAGAATTTAAGTATATTCATGTGACTGAATACCAAAACACAGCTATCCATCATCACATAATTATAAACAACTTGGAGTATGTAAATGTGACAGGCTGGGTAAAAAAACATTGGGAGTATGGCAGATCTAAGTTCACCATGTTAGATGATACCGGGAACTATCAGAAATTAGCTGACTATCTAATCAAGGAAACATCAAAGACTTTCCGGGAGAACGATGGAGGTCATAAGCAGAGATATTCATGCAGCAGGAATTTAATACATCCTGAGCCTGTTACCACTGTTGTTCATGCAGGAAAGTGGAGGAGAGAGCCGAAGCCGATTAAAGGGTACTACATAGTGCCGGACAGCGTTAATAATGGCATATCTAATTTCGATGGGTACCCATTTCAAAGCTACATAATGGTTTCGCTTGATGCCGGGATGCCTGAGGGTCTTAATAAAGAGCAGAGGGACAGATGGCGGCGGCAAAAAGCTGAGTGGGAAATGGATAAGTAAAATACCGTTTTCGTCTAGGAAATACTAATGCTGAGGGGCATTTTACATAGATTAAGCGGTTAAAATGCTGTTTCGTCCAGTAAATACTAATGGTGAGGTGAATTTTTTTGAAAGTGATTATTTACATAAAGATTGAGTGTCACGGAAATCCATCCGGATATGCAAAGACGGTCATATATCTGACATATAAGTCTAATGTGTCAAAGGTGACTCTTGTTAAGCAGGATGTGACAAAAAATGCCATGTGCATTGTGGCGGTCATTGAAGCACTGAAAAAGCTGTTGAAGCCGTGTGAGGTGCAGATATATCTTGATAGTGATTATGTAATAAACGCAATGGCACATATGCGGCAGTGGAAAGCAAACGGTTGGAAGCGTGCAGGAATGAGAGAGGTCAAAAATAAGGTGCTGTGGCAGCAGTTGGATATGCTGACGCAGATTCATAAGGTGAAAATATCAAGATTTGGAGAGAGTCAGGAAAAGAGGTGGGAAGAATTATGCGGAGCATAGTGCAGAAAGATAGCACAAAGTGTTTTTTGTGTGGTGAGCCTGAACACTATAAAAATGGAATATATGACAGGCTTGAGGAACATCATATATTTTTCGGAACAGCAAACAGAAAGAAGTCTGAAAAGTGGGGCATGAAAGTGTATTTGCATGGTGTTGAGTGTCACCGATGCGGAAAGAAAGCGGTACATAAGAACAGGAATGTTGATTTGAAAGTAAAGCAGATGGCACAAATGCGATTTGAACAGATTCAAGGCTCAAGAGAATTGTTCAGAAAAGAATTTGGGAAGAGTTGGCTTTAAGAAAACAGGAGGGTAAAACATTGAAGAAAATTGTATCAATAATAAATTTAAAGGGTGGTGTTGCAAAGACTACCACTGCAGTTAATTTTGCGTATGAGCTTGCAAAGAGAGGTCAGAGAGTGCTTATCGTGGATAATGATAAGCAGGGAAATTTGTCAAAGGCATTTAAAGGTTATGATCCTTTTAATAAATATACGACTGCTTATCTGATGACTAAAAGGGATGCAGATGTATCAAAGGTGATTGCAAAAACGAGATATGAGAACATTGATATTATCCCGGCAAATATGCACCTGGCAAATGCAAATATGTCCGTGATGATGGATATGTCAAGACAGCAGCAGACGAGATTACATAAGGCTTTTGCAGATGGCGGCATATATGACAGATACGATTATATGGTTATTGATAATGCTCCGGATATAAATATATCCATCATTAACGCATTGACGATAAGCACGGATGTAATTGTCCCGTTGATAATCGACCAGTATAGCATGGACGGTCTTGACATTCTGACGGAGCAGTTGCAGCAGGTTAAAGAGGATTTTAATGAGGGTATAAATTTTGATGGATGTCTTGTTACTCAGTGGCAGAAGAATGATGTGAATATTGAGGGGCTGGAAGTGATAAAGAAAAGTTATCCGGTGTTTGAAACTAAGATAAGACGCACAAATGCGAAAGTGCAGGAAAGTACATTTGCAAAGATTCCGCTTATTGAGTATTCAAAGCGGTGCGGTGCTTCGATTGATTACAGGAAGTTTGTGGATGAGTGGTTGAAGGAGTTTGCAAAGTAGGAGGTGGCAGCAGTTGGTAGGTTTTGACATAACGCACTTTATGAGTGATGAAAGCAAAAAAGGAATTAAGGACAATTTTAAGATTGAAAAAGTGTCTGTGAGAAAGATGAAGCCATCTAAAGACAATTTTTATTCTATTGATGAGGAAGAAATTACAAGACTTGCAAGGACGATTGAACTTGTAGGTTTACAGCAAAACTTTGTTGTCAAAAAAATGCCCGGAGCAGATGAATATGAAGTTATAGCCGGGCATAAAAGACGGCTTGCTGTACTTAAGCTCCTGGAGGAAGGCAAGGAAGAGTTTGAATTACAGCCTTGCCGGGTGATTTATACGGATGATGACATAAAGAATGAGCTTACATTGATTTTTACGAACTCAACACAGCGTATAAGAACGGATGCGGAGAAGATGAAAGAGGTTGAGGAAACGGACAGACTTTTGAAACAGCTTAGGGAAACTCAGAAAATTGAGGGACGCACTGATGAGATTATTGCTCAGTTGATTGGCAGCAGTAAGTCACAGGTCGCAAGATTAAAGAAAATCAATAATAAACTGATTGAGCCGCTTAAGAGTGAATATGAAGCCGGGAACATCAGCACGGCGGCAGCAGATAAAACAGCATCATTGCCTGTTGAAAAGCAGAAAGAAGTTTTGAAAACATATGAAAATACCGGGGAACTTAAAGCGGATGATGTTTTACCGAGACAGATGGATGTAAATGACTTTCTGGGTATGGTACCAGAAAGTTTAAAAGATACAACCAGCCTTATTATTAACGGTGCTATAAATCCTAATAAAGAATATAACGGTGTGAACATAAACATTATCGTTGCAGCCTTTAAAGAAGATACTGATTTTTTTGATAATCAATTTTTCAAGAAAATATATGGAGCGTATCGTGAAAATCTTAAGGAGTTTGAAAAGACAGGTAAAGGCTCATATGAGTTATTTCATAAGATATATGACTGTTTTGAAGATATAAACGGCTGTCTGGAAGAATTTGATTATAAAGGCGAACATATAGAGGTTTTATATGCAGGTCAAAGTGCAAGATTTATGTGTGGTGATATTGATGAGCAAATCGTATATAAAGACATGGCAGAAGTAGCGTACGCAATGATATTGACAAAGATGATTACTTTTGATGATGCAGTACAAGAAGTAGCATCGAAGCAGGATGAAAGTAAGGATGAGTTAAGCAAAGAGATTTCATCATTAAAACAGGATTTGGATAAATATTATGAATATCTCACTGACATAGAAAAAAGAACTATTCAGGATATTTTGACAGCGGCAGCAGAGAGAGGGGGTGGGCGATTGTGAAAAGATTGTTGATAAAGGTACTTAGCATTAGCATTTCCTGGATGCCGAGCGTGTTAATAATTTGTGCAGCAATCTGTTTGGTGGCAGGGTTGTTTGCGATAGCATGGATAAGTATATCCATAGGTCTTAGATTGATTGTGACAGCAGTTGATTTTGTTATCTTAGCATTTTTAGCTGACTTTATAGGAGGTAAACATGGGAAAAAAGAAAAATAAGGGAATAGTGGACAATACAGTAGTTAATATAGATTTTCCACGCACACAGTTCAGGCAGGTAAAACAGATGGATCATATGACTATGAAAAGATTTATTGAAAATGTTTATATGCAGGGATATGACAAGGCGGCAGAAAGAACAAAAGATGTAAAAGAGGATATAAAGCCGGACAAGATGCTGGCTGATATATCACAGATAAAAGGAATAGGTGATAAGAAGCTGGCAGAGATAGCGAAGATAGTTAATAACCATTTAGGAGGTGCAGAGGTTGAGAGCAATATTTAGTGAGGTAAGTGCAGACAAAAAAGAAAATACCTTTGTGCTTGATACCAAATGTAGCAGAGAAGTGTGCAAGGTTAAAAATGTAAATGGTGCTGTTACAGGAACAATGTATATATCAGAAAAGGGCAGGCTATTCATACAAGATGCAGTCACAAAAGAACTGAAATATTCAATAGCAGAGCATAAAGCAAATAAAACGCTTTTAGCAAGGCTGCATCCGGATAAGTATGAAGAAATCTATGGAAAGGTTGAGGAGGGATAAAGTGGATAAGGAAATTGATAAGGAGATTTTGAATATTATAACAGAAACAGCGAATCAGGCGGCAACAGCGACAGTTGATGAAGCTATAAAAAAAATGTCCTCGTTTAGCTGGATAGAGAGGATAAAAGCAATATCGAAGGACTACTTTACCAGTACAGAAAAATTACTGTATGCGTATCCAGCTTTACAGTCACATCTTGAACATGAAGATGAATATTTTGATATGGCTTTTCATGGTTCTTCTAGCAGTATTGTGAAGTTTTCAAAATTCAAGGTTTCAAAGCCGGAGGAAGAGCAGATTTTGAAAGACAGGAAGGAAAGCTATAACCGTTCCAAGAGTGATTTAGAGAAGATTGAGGAAGCTCTTGACAGCATAAAGAATGAAAAGGGTTATGAGATAATAAGTCTTAGATATTTTGTGAATAAAAAGGATGGAAATACAAGAACCTGGCGGGAAGTGGCTGAAGAACTTGGTAAATTAGATAAATATCCGGATGATATAGCGGAGAGTACTATCCGGAAATATAAAAATCGTCTAGTAAGAAAGATGGCGGTAGTTATATTCGGTTCTGATGCAGGTAAATAATTGCCCCAGCCTGGGGCAGCAGTAAACAATGCACCTTAAATAATATAGCTGTAAAGCGTATCACACAAAAATAAACGATGGTGGTTGGTGCACCACCGGAAAGGAGAAAATATGTTAAACAGGATTTTGGATAAATTTACATATGTGAAAGATTTAAAAATGAGAATAAGACAGCTTGAAGCAATGGGTCATACTCTTATGATACAGAAAAGTGAAGCGGTTAGAAATGAGAGAGAATATAAAGAAAAGTATAGAGGTATAAAGAAAAATTGTGAAAGGCTTGAAGCCGGGTTTATAAGTATGCTGGAAGACCCTCATATGATTTATAACAATTTACAGTTGGATGGTAAAAGTGTGTGTATAGCATTTAACAGGCTTGAAGCATTAAGGAAAACAAAAGAAATAAAGTGTAGTGTGATGGTTGGACAGGATGTGGTTGAATTTAAAACTGTGCTGAGAGGAAAGGCAGATAAAGAGTGAAAAGAGAGGCAGAGAAAGAGATTATTAATATCATTGGAGAACTTAGCGGAAGTTATACACCATATGTAATATTTACGGACTGGGTAAAAATGACAGCTATTGCTATCCAAAACTCATGCTGTGCATTACATGATAAAACATGGCAGACAAGGGAAAAAGCATATATAGATACAGCTAAAAAATATAGTAATCAAGAGAGAGCATCACTTTGTAAGATGCAGGCATTATTATGGCAGTCATTTCAAGAGTATGGAATATATGACTATTTGGGTGACATTTATATGCGGTCTGGAGCAGGAAGCAAAGCAACAGGACAGTTTTTTACACCGTTTCATATTTCAGAATTGTGTGCGGCTTGCAGACTTAAGGATGTGACTATGGAAGAAAATATAAAAATGAGTGAACCCAGCACTGGAGGCGGCGGTCTGATTTTGGCAACTGCTAAGGTGCTTTGCAATAAGGGGATAAATTATCAAAGATGCCTTGATGTGGTAGCAAGGGATTTAGATTGGAACGGGGTTTATATGACATATGTGCAATTATCCATGATAGGGATTAAAGCGGTGGTTATACAGGGTGATACACTGGCAGAACCTGAAAAAAATTACAATGCCGAGAGGTTCTTAATGACCCCGGCAAAGATAGGAGCAATATTATGACAGACAGAGAAAAGTTATTTAATGATATATGCGTGTTGGTACAGGATGATGAGTTACGCAACAGGATATATATCATGATGGATAAGTATGAAATTACCCAGAGAGAGACAAGTGTAGCTCTTTTAGAGGAAGATAGAAACGAGTATTTGCTGAAAACATTTATAATAGGCAAAACAGTAAAAGGCTGCACGAAACGCACATTAAGATTTTATAAGAATACAATCAGTTTTGTGCTTAGATATATTGGAAAGACTGTTGATGATATAACAACGGAAGATATTCGTTTGTATATAGCACAAAGACTGTATCACGATAGAGTTTCAAAAACAACAGTCGGAAATGAGATAAGAGCTTTAAGCAGTTTTTTTGGTTATATATACAATGAAGAAGTGATTAGGAAAAATCCAATGTTGCGTATTGAAAAGATAAAAAGAGAAAAAACGAAGAAAGAAGCATTTACAGAGATTGAACTTGAAAAGATGAGGGCACAGCTTGAAACGAACAGAGAAAAAGCCATATTTGAGATTTTATTATCTACGGGGTGCAGAGTAGCGGAGCTGGTAAATGTTAAAATATCAGAGGTAGATAATGATGAAATGCTTGTTCATGGAAAAGGAGAAAAGGACAGAACAGTATATCTTAATGCAAAAGCACTGTGGGCATTAAATGAATATCTTAATGAAAGACAGGATACTTCTCAATATTTATTTGCAGGGGGGCATTATGGTTGGTTCTTAGGCAGCCATAAAGGATTGAGTTCAAAGGGGCTTAAAGAATGGTATAAAAATGCTGAATGGGTAGATGAAGAAAGGCATATCACTATGGACTCTGTAGAAGCCATGATTAGGAAAATTGGTGAAAGGGCAGGAGTAAAGGCTCATCCACACAAATTTAGACGCACCTGTGCGACATTTGCACTTCGCAGAGGTATGCCAATAGAACAGGTAAGTAAAATGTTGGGGCATGAGTCAGTTGAAACAACACAGATATATCTTGACTTATCAGAACAGGATTTAAAAGCGGCACATAAGAAATTTGTGATTTGATGGAGGTAGAAACATGGGAGAGATTATATTACATCCTTGCGATAAGAATTATTGCGAGGAGTGTATTTACAGTAACAGAGATAACGGTGCCTGCAACAATGAGAAATATTTTAAAAATATGTACAAGGTAAATTGTGAATGGAAATTTTGTCCATATAAAAAAATTAAACGGATGGATGCAGAAGAATGATTGATGGTGAATTTGAAAGTTTTGTTGAAAAGTTTAATGAAAACAAAATTGAAAATGAAAAGTTTGTTGAAACAGATGATTATGAGTTTGAATACTCGCATAATGAGATTTGTGAAGCACAGGAAAATTTTGGACATAAAGTTAGAGAATTTTTAAAGGAGAAAGCACCAGGAAAGTATTGTGTGTTAGTTGATTATGATTGTTGTGTTTGGGTTGTCAGTATTGAATATGCAAGAGAGCATATGCTGTCTCTTGAAGATTGTTTGGTGAGGTAAAGAAATATGATTAACGGAGAATTGATAGTTGACAATTTCGCAGGCGGCGGTGGAGCTTCCACCGGTATTGAGATTGCAACGGGAAAAAGTGTTGACATTGCAATCAATCATGATCCGGAAGCCATTCGGATGCATAAAGCAAATCATCCGCATACAAAACATTATTGTGAAAATGTATGGGAAGTTGACCCTGTCAAAGCTTGCGAAGGACATCCTGTCGGACTTGCATGGTTTTCGCCTGATTGTAAACATTTTTCAAAAGCAAAGGGTGGTAAACCTGTAGAAAAGAATATCCGTGGTCTTGCATGGGTAGTCTTGAAATGGGCAGCTCTTGTAAGACCTAGAGTTATTATGCTAGAGAATGTAGAAGAATTTCAGACATGGGGGCCATGTGTTCCTATTCGTGATAAAAAGACTGGGCGTGTGATTGTAAATACAACAGAAAAACATGAAAAAAACAGGATTGCTGAGCCGGGAGAAGTCGTACCGGTCAATATGCAGATATTTCAGCCTGACCCTAAAAGAAAGGGGCAGACATACAAAAAATGGAGAAAGCAACTTGAAGCACTCGGATATGAAATTGATACAAGAGAACTTGTTGCGGCAGATTATGGAGCACCGACTATGAGAAAACGCTTTTTTATGATTGCAAGATGTGACGGGAGACCTATTACATGGCCGGAGCCAACACACGCTCAGAGGAATAGTGAAAAAGTAAAAGCCGGATTGTTAAAACCATATGTAGGTGCATATACACAGCTTGATTTTTCTTTACCTTGTCCGTCTATATTCGATACTTCGGAGGAAATAAAGAAGAAATATGGACTTCGAGCGGTACGACCACTGGCATCTAAAACAATGGAACGCATAGCAAGGGGACTAAAAAAATTTGTAATTGATAATCAAGAACCTTTTATTGTTCAGGTAAACCATAGTGGAGCAAAAGGAGCGTATTGCAACAGTATGGATGAACCATTAAAAGTAATAACATCGAAACACGGATTTGGAATTGTAGAACCTAAACTTATCCCGTACATGGGAACAAATACAACAAATCATTCTGGTGGTGATTGCGGAAATTCCATACATACAATAACTACTGGAAATCAACAATGCCTTATAAGTCCTACAATAATTCAATATCATTCTGAAACATCTGCTAAGGAAGTAAGGGGACAAGATATAGAGGAACCGATTATGACGCTCGACAGTTCAAATAGATATGGTCTTGTAACATCGTTTTTACACAAATATTATGATGGTGGATATAAGGGAGCTGGGGATACAGTGAAAAATCCATTGCCGACAGTGACAGCATGGGATCATAACAGTCTTGTTACAGCAAACCTTATTCAAATGAATAATCATTGTGATGGTAGAGATATTAAGGAGCCACTTCCTACCATTACAGCTGGAGATGGACATTTTGGAGAGGTCAGAGCGTTCCTAATCAAATATTATGGAGAGGGTACGGGGCAGGATATTAAAAATCCGTTAGATACAATTACATCTCGTGACCGTTTTGGTTTAGTGACTATAGCAGGAGTTGATTATCAGATTGTTGATATTGGATTGAGGATGTTAGAACCAAAGGAATTGTATGGATGTCAAGGGTTCCCGGATGATTATATTATCGACCACGATTTTGAGGGACATAAATATCCAAGAAGCGAGCAGGTAAGAAGATGTGGAAATGCAGTGTGCCCGCCAATACCTGCAGCATTGGTAAGGTCGAATCTTCCGGAGATGTGTGTGGCAGAGAGAATGCCGAATATTACAAGGAATGGGATAGGAGCAGATGAAAACGGACAGTTAGCATTTGCATAGGAAAAAGAGAAGCAATGGAGGTAGAAGAATGATTGATGAAAAAATACTTATAAAAGATTTTGAAAACAGGATTGATACATTTTTAAAGCAGCACCCAGACCAGAAAGATTGTGCAGCAGTGCAGGGACAGAGAGAAATTATACAGTTGATTGAGGCAGAAGCAAAAAGGCAGGAGGCAGAACGGCGAGAGCATATAAAGAGCTTTGAGTGTAAGCTGTTAGGCAGACTGGACGATATAAAGGAGTCAAAAGAAGCGTTTTGCGATGAGCAGGAAGAAAAGTGTGGCTTATATGATAGTTGTTTTAACTGTTTAATTGGTGGAATTGTCGATTTGATAAAACAACTTGAGGATGAACAGGAATACTCGTATGCAAACTTTGATGAATATGTGGAAGAGATTGCACCGTACTTTGATGCGGAATACAATGACTGCTTTTGTGACGGCATTAAACAGGCAATTATGGTTATTAGAGCGGCTTTTAGAGAGAAGATGCCGAGGATAGTGGAATATGTAGTGACAAAATGAAGATAAGGGAGGATATATATGACAGCGAGTGAATCAATAAAGTTTATGAAATTATTTCGGAATGAATGGGATAAATATAGTAAAACGAGAAATGCGAAGGCTTTAGACATTGCGATACAGGCACTTGAAAAGCAGATAACAAAGAAACCTAAAAAAAATACAAATTCTAACATATATTTTTGCCCTGTGTGTGAAAGAAAAGTTGCTCATAATCACGCTCTTTATTGCTCAGGTTGCGGCCAGAAATTAGATTGGGGGAAGAAAATGAGGTTGATTAGTGCTGGAGATTTAAAAGATAGAGCAAGTGAGTATTGCTTATCAGAAGATGAGTTCAGGAGGTTTTGCAAAATAATAGATGAAGAACCAACGGCTTGTGATGTGGATAAGGTTGTGGAACAGTTGGAAGAAAAAGAAAGGATAAAATAATGGATGCATATGAAAAGATAATAAGTATCATGCGTAATCAAGGGGCGGTGAAGAATCCTATTGGGTTGCAATTAGCGGAAATGACAGACGCAACAAGCTGTGATATTGGTGAGCTGCATTTAGAAGCGGAGGACTTATTTATATCACAGCATTTAACAGACTATGAGATAGAGATAGAGTTATCAGGCAATAAAAAAGATGCAGTAATATACGGACATTTGAAAAAAGGTGACATTGTGCTTATACAGAGAATGAGTGATGAAAAGTATGTTATCATTGAAAAATTATTAGAGGCAGCAGATGAGAACTAAAACAGTTGAAGTAGTAAGAGTAGATGCAATGATAGACTTTTTGCTTGAATACAAAGAGGATTTCATAGATATTATTAGAAACAAAGGTGTGCTATTTCCGTGCTTTACTTATCCGATTAACTATGTTATTATTTTTACAATGCAAAAAGTAAAGTTAATCTAGGCGGTCGAAAGACCGTCTTTTTTTGTAGGAGTTAAAAGTATGGCATTTAAAAAGTTTTGTTCGCATTGTGGTTGTAACAGGCTGATTGATTGTACTGAAAGATATTGTGATGTGCATAAGAAAAGAGATAAGGCAGAGAGTGATAAGCAATATGACAAGCATCAGCGTAACAAGGAATCAAAGGCTTTTTACAATTCAACAGCATGGAAAAGGAAGCGGCAGCAGATACTTATCAGGGATAAAGGAATAGATGTATATGTGTATATGACAGAGGGCAGAGTAGTAAAGGCTGAGCATGTGCACCATATAGTTGAGATTGACGAAGACCCAAGTCTTGCGTTGGTTGATGACAATCTTATCTCATTGAGTGCGGCAACGCATAGCATCATATCAGGAGTATATAAAGATGCAAGAAAGCGGCAGCAGATGCAGGCGAAATTGAGGGCATTTTTGCGTGATTTTAAGTTATAGAGGGGGTAGGGGGTACTTGGAAGTTTTTGGTATCTCCGCTGTAGACCGCCGCCCCTCATAATTCACGCAAAAACTCCCCAAATGAACTTTTTTTAGGAGGTGATTTTTATAGCAGGGAGGAATAAACAGCCGATTGACCTAATCGCCGCAAAAGGGCGAAAACACTTGACAAAAGCGGAATATGAAGAAAGAAAAAGTGGTGAGGTTTCAGCACCTTCGGATGCTGTAAAAATACCACCTTTTTTGACTAAAAAAGAACAAAAAACATTTGAGGAGTTGTCGCAGATGTTGATTGACATTGGTGTCATGACAAATCTTGACAGCAATGCCCTGGGTGCTTATATCAAAGCGGTATCAAATTATGAAAAAGCAGTTAAGCAGCTTGATAAAATTCGTTTATCTTATGATAAGAAAAAAGATATGACAAAAGAAGAACAGGAAGTAGTTGCGTGGACAAAGTTCAATAAGCAGCATAAGATTGTTGTGAGGTGCGAAAAAGAAATGAAACTTTTAGGTGCACCATTTGGACTCGACCCATTGAGCCGCTGCAAACTTGTCATACCAAAGAAAGACGAAGATAAGCCGAAAAATAAATTTTTAAGTGGCTAAGATATGTTCCGGTGATGATTTTGTCACCAGATTTGCAAAAGCTAACGAAAAAAATAAAAAAAGGTTCGGCGAAGATGCGAGACTTGCTTTTAAAAGGCATCTTGATGACCTGAAAAGGTCAAAAAAGAATGATGATACTTTTCCGTATGTTTTTGATGAAGAAAAAGCGAAAGAGATTATTGAGTTTGCAAATAAGCTGACGATTGCGGAGGGTGCAGGTGATGAAATATTTACCTGTGATGACTGGCAGGAGTTTATACTTGGTTCTCTGTTTGGCTGGGTGCATAAAGATACTGGCAAACGAAGATTTACAGACAGTTATGTGCAGGTCGCAAGGCAGCAGGGTAAAAGTGTTTTAAATGCTGTGCTTGGAATGTATTGTAGCAATTTCTGTAATTATAACTATGCACAGGTCTATTGTACGGCTACAAAGTCAGACCAGGCTAAGATTGTACTTAAAGAAGTTATTAAGTTTATTGATGCTGATGCCGATTTAAGTGAACTTTTTGAAACTAAGGAGTATAACGGTGAAGTTAGGTGCAATTTGACACAAGGCATCATAAAAGCACTTGGACGAGATACAAAGTCTATTGACGGTTTTCGACCGTACTTAGGAATAGTAGATGAGTATCATGCTCACAAAGACAACCAGATGTATAAGCTCCTTAAAGGCGGCACAAGAAACATGAAAGAAAGCCTTGTCAGTGTAATCACAACTGCAGGTTTTAATCTTAATGGGCCATGTTATGAGCTGTATAAGTATTGTCGCAGAGTATTGCGTGGTGTTGATGTAAACGACAGGCAGTTTATTTATATTGCTCAGATGGATGAGAAAGACGATATATGGAATCCTGACAACTGGATAAAGTGCTGTCCGCTTACCGGAAAAGATAAAGAACTTATGTCACTTATGCAGACAGACGCAGTAAAAGCTAAGTCGATGGGTGGCGATGAGCTTCTTGATTTTATGACAAAAGCATTAAACATCTGGGTGACAAGTTCTGAAACGGCTTTTATCGACCTCAAGGATTGGGAAAAATGTGCGTCAGGAAGAACACTTGATGATTTCAATGAATGTGCTGCATATGTAGGTCTTGATTTGTCAAGCGGCGGCGATTTAACAAGTTTATGCATCGAAATACCATACATAAACGAAGATACCGAAGATAAATGTTATTATATTTTTTCACATTCGTTTATGCCTAAGCGACGGCTTCAAGAACATATGGATAAAGAGGATAATGCACCATATGTTATTTGGGAGCGTGAAAACCTGTTGACTGTAACGACAGCAGGCGGAGGAGTTAAGACAGATTACAAAACGATACTCAAGTATCTGCATGAGATTGTAGATACCTATGAGCTTGATTTACAGGCGATTTGTTATGACCCTCATAACGCGAGTGCTTTTTTGTTGGATTTGGAAGACTTCGGCTGTGACTTGATAGAGATTAAGCAGAGTGCAAGAAGCCTGAACGATGCAACAAAAGATTTTCAGCTTGAAGTTAAAGCACATAATATCGAATATAACGAAGATGATAAATTATTAACCAGGTCAATGAATGATGCCATTCTTTCTGAACCGAATTCATTCGGAGAGATAAAGATAGATAAGATGATACAGAAAAACAGAATAGACCCTTGCGACGCTGTGATTTGTGCACATAAGGTTGCAATGGGTGTTGAAGTTGATGATACGGATATAAATGACAGCGTGGCGGCATATCTGAAAATGTTAGGAGGTGATGATGATGACGAAGCCGATGGAGAGATTTAAGGCGAGTCTTAAAAGTGTGGCGGACAGCATAGCAAGACCTACAGCCGGGGCAGATGAGGACAGGCTTCTTGACTGGCTGGGTATATCTGATACAAGAAAAGATGTTCTGAGTGAGGTTACATACTTTACCTGTCTGAAAGTGCTTGCGGAAACGCTTGGAAAGATGCCGATTAAGTTTTATCGGGATACGGCAGAAGGAAAACAGGCTCCCGAATCTAACAAGGCTCATTATTTATTAAAAAACCGTCCTAATCAGTTTATGACACCATCAACATTCTGGGCGGCGGTTGAAAATAACCGAAATCACTATGGAAATGCTTATGTATGGATAAGAAGGGTATTGAACCGTCAGAAGTTTGGTGGTACATACGATATTGCAGATATATGGATAATGCAGAGCAGTAATGTGACCGTAGTTATTGATGACAGGGGCATTTTTGAGAACAGAGGGGATATTTGGTACTGGTACCAGGATAAATATTCCGGAGAAAGCTATGTGTTTCCGTCAAGGGATGTGATGCACTTTAAAACCAGCACATCTTTTGATGGAATAACAGGTGCATCCGTCAGGGAAATTCTTAAAAAGACTATTAAGGGCGGTCTTGAAAGTCAGACATTTATGAACAATCTTTATGAGGGAGGTCTGACAGCAAGGGCAGCTCTACAGTACACAGGTGACTTAAATCCCAAGCTACAGAAAAAACTTATAAAGCAGTTTGAAGAATATACAAACGGAGCAAACAATGCAGGCAAATTTGTGCCGATTCCAATCGGAATGAAGATTGAGCCGTTGAATATAAAGCTGACAGACAGTCAGTTTTATGAATTAAAGAAATATACTGCATTACAGATTGCGTCAGCGTTTGGCATTAAGCCAAATCAGATAAACGATTATGAAAAATCATCATATAGCAACGCTGAGATGCAGAATCTTTCTTTCTATGTCGATACTGAGCAGTTTATCTTGAAGCAGTATGAGGAGGAAGTCAGTTATAAGATGCTCACTGAGGAAGAGAGACAGGACGGCAAATTTTTTAAGTGGAATGAAAAAGCGATATTAAGGACTGATTCAGAAACGCAGGCAAAGATACTCTGTTCTTATATTCAGAACGGAGTGTATAAGCCGGATGAAGCGAGAGAATGTCTTGATATGCCTCATGCGGACGGTGGTGATGCTTTGATGTGCAATGGGAACTATATAAAACTAACGGATTTGGGAGCAAATTATGCTCAGACAGGTAATCAAAATAACGATGATAATTCACAACTCCAGGAATGAAAAAACAGGTTATAAGAGAGGAGCAGATAGAAATGTCAGTTTTAAAGTTAAAAAAGACAGATAGAAAATCAAACAGGATAAGGGACTGTGGAAGTATTGAGATTAAGAACCAGACGGATAACGAAGCTGAAATCTGTTTTTACGGAGATATAAACAGCGATTCGATGGGTGAATGGAGCAAATACTTTCCTGACGATAAATGTCCGTCAGATATTAAAGAGTTTTTCGACCAGCTCAGTGATGATGTTGAAAAAATTCATGTTCATATCAATTCAGGCGGTGGCTCAGTGTTTGGCGGCATAGCAATTTATAATCTGCTGAAAAATCATAAAGCGGAGATTATCGTACATGTTGATGCTTTGGCTGCATCTATAGCATCGGTCATTGCAATGGCAGGCGATAAGATAATAATCCCTAAAAACGCTCAGCTTATGATTCATAAGCCTATGTCATGGGTTAGTGGTAATGCTGATGAAATGAGAAAAGAGGCTGATGTGCTGGATGGATGCCAAAAGGTTATTTTGTCAACTTATATGGATCATGTTAAGGAGGGTGTTACCGAAAAGACAATCAATGACCTTATAAATGCTGAAACATGGCTGAATGGTGAAGAATGTCAGGAATACTTTAACTTTGATGTGGAGGACAGTAATGAAGCTGTGGCAGTAGCAAGCGAGTATTTTGACAAGTACAATAATCTTCCAGAGAAATATAAAGAGCTGACAGGTGAGAATAAAGCAGATGACTGGCAGAAAGATTTTGCACAATGGTGTAAAAAATCATTGAAAGAGTTGGAAAACATCAATAAAAAGATTGATAATATCAATGAAAAGGATGATATTGCTGTATCTGCTGAAAAGCAGAAAAGGGAACATGATGACAGAGTAGCGGCTATATTGAATGATTTAGCCTATCTGTGATAAAAAGCTGTTATGAAAATTAGCACCCGGATAGGGTGCTTTTTTGGTACAAAAAAACTCAGGGAGGGGATATGGTTGATTTTAACGATTATAAGATAGTTAATATATGCAACATTGCTAATATAGAAAGAGCAATTAAAGATGTGATTTATCCGGCAGGATGTATAAAAGTGCTGCTAAGTGCAACAAGAGGTCAGATTGAATATATGTAAAGTGCAGGGCTGGTTGAAAGCAAATATGCAGTGATAAAGCCTATTATTGACATCAACAGAAAATATTTGTTTGTTTCAATACAAAAACAGTGGGAAGAGTTTTTATATAAATATCAGACTGGTATAAATTTACAGATTGGTGTTTTTGAGCATCTTAAAATATATGTGCACAATAAAGAAACACAGGAATATATAGCGGATGCTTTTGAAACTTTAGAAATAGAAATGCAAAAAGAAATGGAAATGATAAACGAATACAAAAACATGAAAAAATCATATATGGGAAAACTATTTGTTTGAGGTTGGTGAAAAAAGTGACAAAAGAAAAACTACATCAGATACTTGATATAAAAGAAAGTTATCAATTGCCGGAAAAACTTATGGGAGTGCTATCGGATGAAAATGAGAAAGAAAAAGTTTTTGACTTATGCATGATAAATAATGATTGTGATTTAAGTAATGATTGGTTTCAGGAATATTATGAAGAGGAATATAGTGAAAGAAAAAAACTGAAACAGGATTTTACACCTGAGTGTATAGGAAAAATTATTAGTGGAATGTCACAAAGTTTTGCGTCATGTTGTGATGTTTGTGCAGGAATAGGTGGCTTGACGATAAATATGTGGAATTTATGTAAAACTGCTTTTTTTTATTGCGAAGAAATATCTGCTGCAGCACTTCCGATATTGCTTTTTAATATGGCAATACGCAACATAGAAGGACAGATAGTACATGGTGATTCACTCAGCGGTCAGATATATAAAATTTACACATTACATCATGCAGAAAAATATAGTGAAATAGTTACAGATGAGCCAAAAACAGAAAAGAAGTTTGATATTGTAGTTACAAATCCACCGTATTCAATGAAATGGGATAGAGATAAATATATTCAGGACAAGAGATTTGAACACTTTGGATTAGCACCAGCGTCTAGAGCTGACTATGCTTTTGTGTTGCATGGATTGAGTAAGATTAACGAAAACGGTAAATTACTTGCCATACTTCCGCATGGAGTGCTTTTTAGAGGAAGTCACGAAGGTGTAATAAGACAGAAACTTGCAGAGAAAAATTTAATAAATACAATTGTCGGACTTCCTGAAAAATTATTTTTAAATACAGACATTCCTGTTGTGGTATTGGAACTAAAAAAAGAAAAGAGAGATAATGAAATACTAATAATAGATGCATCAAAAAAATATAAAAAAGTTGCGTCAAAAAATACGATAGAAACAGATGATATAAAAAATATAATTAAAGCACATGAAAAATATGTGCCATGTGAAAAATATTGCAGTTTAGTCAGCAGAAAACAGTTAGAAGAAAATGAATATAATTTAAATATTCCACGCTATGTTGATACATTTGAACCAGAATCACCGATTGATATTTTAAAAACAATAAGTAATATACATAATATAAATGATGAAATAGAAGAATGTGAATGTAAATTGTTAAAATCGCTTGAAAATATGAAAGGAACAAATAAAGATGCAGCAGAAGAACATAAAAAGGTTACAAAGATGTACAGAGAATATATAACGCAAAAATATCCGCAAACACAAAAAAAGCAGGATATAGACGGACAAATAACATTTGAGCTTGAATAAATAAGAGATAACTGAAAAGTTGTCTTTTTTTATTATAAAAACATAAAACAGGAGGTAGAGAATGAATCCAGAGTTATTAAAGTTATTTAATGCGATTAACGCAAAGAAAGAGGAAGTAAAGAAGTTTTGTGCAGAGGACAGACTTGACGAGGCAGAAGTGGCAAAAGAAGAATTAAAGCAGATGCAGAACAAGTTTAATCTTATGTATGACCTTTTCAATGATGAAGAGGAACAGCACAGAAATGAGATTGAGGATGGCAAAGGGAAAACAGCTAGTGAGCCGGAAAACAAGAAAGATAGTGTTAAGGCATTTACAAATGTTCTGAAAGCTGTAGTAAATGGTCAGCCTGTTGCGACAAAGGACTTGGAAGTTATTGACGCAATGTCTGAGGGAAGTGATCCTGACGGTGGTCTGACCGTTCCTAAAGACATCAGTACAAAGATTAAGGAGTTAAGACGCTCGTTTGATGCACTTGAGACGCTTGTTAATGTTGAAAAGGTCACAACTGAGACAGGCAGCAGGGTTATCGAAAAAGAGGCGGATAGCACACCTTTTGATAATGTTGACGAAGCTGCGGAGTTTGGCGAAATATCAACACCACAGTTTGAAAAGATTGACTATAAGGTCAAGAAAAAGGGTGGTATTTTAAAGGTTACAAGAGAGCTTTTGCAGGATACCGCCGAGAATATCATGTCATATCTTAACAACTGGATTGCCAAGAAGTCTAAGGCAACAAGAAATGCCTTGATATTAAAGGCAGTAAGAGAAAACGCAGCACAGCACACGGTAGAGTCAATAGATGACTTAAAAGATATTTTTAACACGGTGATTGACCCGGCTATAGTAGTAAGTTCGTGCATCGTAACAAACCAGGATGGTTATAACTGGCTTGATAAATTAAAGGACAAGGACGGCAGATACATTATTCAGCCTAATCCTTTAAATAAGACAGAAGGACTTTTATTCGGCAAATATGCGATTAAAGTCGTGTCAAATAAAACACTTAAATCAAATTATCCAGCTACAGGTGGCTATGGTATCCCCATTATTTGCGGGGATTTAAAGGAGTTTGTGACTATCTTTGACAGGGAACAGCTTGTCATTGACATAAACGACAGAGCCGGAGAATACTGGAAGCGTGACGAGACGGCCATGAAAGTCAGGGAGAGGCTTGATATACAGGTTGTTGACAAGGCGGCAGCAGTCGTTGCAGTTGTGCCTGTAAAAGCTGATACGGACGGCAATGGAAAGTATTCCGATGATGAATTAAATGCACTTACAAAAGAACAGATCTTAAATCTTGCTGAAAGTCTTAATTATGAAATGACAAAGACAAAAGCAGATACAAAAGAAGAAATTGTTGCAGAGTTTAAAACTAAGGCAGGGCAGTAAAAAGTGCAGCTAAGTAAAAGGTGTCGGTATAATTCCGATGCCCTTTTGCCCCAGCTTGGGGCAGTATGGAGGTGAGTGATATTGATTTTGTCATTTGATGAAGTAAAAAATTATATCAAGTTTGACTTTGAAGAGGGTGACGAGGACGAGGGCATTCAAGAAGAAATAAAATTTATAAAATTGTGCATGACGGCAGCAGAAACATACTTAAAAAATGCGACCGGGAAAGAATACCCGGAACTGGATGAGGAGGGCAATAAGCCGGATTATTCACTTGAAAAGATTTATTTAGGTATGCTTATAGCTGATATGTACGAAAAACGGACACCAGTCTGCAACGATAATCAGAGTTTTATAGCAAAATCAATGTTGCTGCAGCTCCAACTGAGTGATTAAGGGGGTGCGTTTTTGGATATAGGAAGAATGAATAAGCGTATCTCTGTTTATGGCTATGTTGACGAGATGAACGAACTTAAACAGAGTAGAAAAGTTTTGAAAAAAATTAAAACTGTCTGGGCGAGTTTTAACCCGGTGCGTGGTCGTGAATACTATGACGCTCAAAAACTCAGGGAGGAAGTAACATATAAGTGTTATATAAGATATATGCCGGGAATAACGGCAGATATGTATCTTAGATATAAGAATGTTACATATAACATTACATCGGTGATAAATGTTAATAACGAAGATAAGATGTTAGAGATTTATTGCGTTGAGAATGTTAAGAAAGTAAGGCAGGTGAATGACGATGGCTGACAGTATCGAGATAAGCGGACTTGATGAACTTGCGACGGATTTGAGAAGTGTTGTGAGAAAATATCCGGACAGAGCAGGTGAGGGACTGAGGAAATCAGCTAGAGCTTTGCGTAAAGACTTAGTTAATCTGGTTATAGAAAAGACACAGGAACATCTTACAGAAGATGGTGAAAAGACAAAACGGTCATTGACTAAATTATCAAGTTATGAAATAAGTCAGGTTCATGGATATAATGAAAGACAATCCGTTGATATATCAGCAAAGTCACCACATTTTCATTTGATTGAGCATGGTCATGAGATGTTAAATCATAAAGGTGAACATATTAGATTTGTGGATGGAATGCACCTGATGGATGCAACACGAAAAGATTATCAGCAGAAACTCCCTGAAAGGATGGAGAAAATGGTAAATAATTTACTGGAGAGTGAGAACTTATGACATTAAGTGAATTATTAAAAGGCTGCAATGAAGCATTGCAGGCGGTTTTTCCAATCGAAGAATACGGTTATTACGGTGTTGATATAGTAGAAGGCTATACGGCACCGTGTTTTTTTGTACGGATAAAACCAACTACAAGTCCGGTCAACAGGTACATAAGAAACAATGAGGTTACATTGTATATTAACTATTTTCAAAGCCGGACGGATGAAGTAGATCTGTTTGAAAAAGCAGACAAGATAAATCAGATTTTCGACAAGTCGGTAAAAATCGGTGACAGATATGTTCATGTTGGAGATGTAGATTTTGACTTTGTAGGAAAAGACAGAAATATATTGCAGGCAACTATTGAATTGCAATATCACACAGCAGCTATTAAACAAGATATCACACAGCCACCTATGACTGAGGTGTCAATGAGATATGACAAGGAGGAATAAAAGACATGGGAATGCCTTCAGTACAGATTAGCTTTTCAGAAAAGGCTATCACGGCAGTACAGCGTGGCAACAACGGGATTGTTGCACTATTATTAAAAGACAAAAGCGTACAGAAGATAACAGAGAGTGACAGCGGAGCAACGACAGATGTTGAAGTTGTCGAGATAGAAACGGCAACGGATATTCCGTTGACAATATCCGAAGAAAATCAGAAGCAGATTGCAAACGCTTTAATCGGATATTCTAATCCGCCTAAAGAGGTTGTTGCAGTAATAATAAATAATGAAGCGGCAACTTACACAGAAGCACTAAAGAAACTTGAAACAATTAAATTTAATTATCTTGCTATTCCAACAGTAGAGACGGATGAGCAGACACAGACAGTCGTTACCTGGATAAAAGAGCAGAGAGAAAATGACAGGCTTGTAAAGGCAGTGCTGCCAAATACGGCGGCAGACACGGAAGGAGTTGTGAATTTTGCGACTGAAAAGGTGTATATCAATAATACTGAGTACACGACAGAACAGTATTGTTCACGAATAGCAGGATTGCTTGCAGGTACGGATATGAGCATATCGGCAACATATGCACCACTTCCGGAACTTACTGATTGCACAAGACTATCTAAAAAGGATATGGATAATGCGGTAGATGCAGGAAAATTTATCATATGGCATGATGGCGAAAAAGTTAAAACAGGCAGAGCAGTGAACTCACTTGTTACAACAAATGCAAAAAAGGGTGACAGCTTTAAAAAGATTAAGATTGTTGACACAATGGATCTTATCAAAGATGACATCAAAAAGACAGCACAGGACAGCTATTTGGGTAAATACCCAAACACATACAATAACAAATGTTTGCTCATGGCGGCAATTCAGACATATTTTGATTCGCTCATTGCATCAAACATATTGGCAAGTGCAACAGTGGATATTGATGTTGCAGCCAACAGAACATATCTGAAAGGGCGTGGCGAAGATGTGTCAAGTATGTCAGATGATGATCTTAAGCAGGCTAACACGGGTTCAACTGTATTTTTAACAGCGAAGATTAGTATTCTTGATGCTATTGAAGATATTGTGTTGCCGATAGAAATTTAATAAAGGATTAGGAGGAAAGTTATGGGTGAAACAAGGAAAAGATATAGGGCAGAAAAAACAATTAACGGAACATGGGGACAGCTATGGATTGATGACGAGGAGATGGTAGAAGTAACATCATGTGAAGCTAAATCAAGTCTTGCAAAGACGGAAGTCAATCAGGTAGGGACATTGAGCAAAGGCTATAAAGTGACAGGAATTGATAACAAAGGCACATTGAAGCTTAATAAAGTAACATCATACTTTATTAAAAAGTTATCAGATTCTATTAAAGCCGGGAAGACACCGACATTTGTGATTCAAAGCAATCTTGCAGATCCGGATGCGATTGGTGCAGAGCGTGTGATTTTAAGAGGCGTGCAGTTTGATGAGTTGTCGTTAATAAATTGGGAAGCCGGGAAACTTGGCGAGGAGTCATATGCGTTTACTTTTGCATCTTGGGAAATTAAAGATGTAATCGACCATGAAAAGTTAAAAGATTTCTTAGAAGCAGCTTAAAATCATATACAGAAAAATTTTGTTCAAATGCATCCGATTTTTGGATGCATTTGTTTGTAAAAAAGATAAGGAGAAAAACATATTATGAATAATTTAGTAGACAGATTGATGAAAGCAGATAAGGCAAAAATAGGAGAGATGAGAACGGATGTATTCCATTCTCAGAAACTTGCGGATATTCTCGGAGAAACAGAACCAGTCGAGATAAAAATACATGAATTAAAGGCACGCAGGATGCAGGCGATACAGAGCGATCAGATTAAGAACAATGGTGATGTAGATTTTGAAAAAGTCTATGATGCACAGCTTAGGATGTGCGTCGAGGGTATATCAGAGCCAAACTTAAAGGACAAGGAACTTCAGGAGCATTTCGGTTGTTCGCTTGCTACAGAGCTTTGCGAAAAGCTGTTTAATTCAGAGGCGGGGCTTATAAGTGATGAAATCACAAAACTCGGCATCAAGATAAATGATAAAAAGACAGAGGATGAAATAAAAAACTCATAAAGACGGATTGGCAGGTAAATTTAATGTACCTGCTTTTTCGTTGGCATCACAAACTCCCACATGAGTTCTATGACCTGGAATTAGGTGAACAACAGGTTATAAAAGCGTTTATGAGTTATGAAGCAGATGAACGTAACGAGGAAGCAAAAGCAATAGAAAAGGAAGGGGGTATTTGACTTGGCTAATAGGTTTATAGATGTAACTTTGCGACTTATAGACAGGGCAACTACCCCATTGTCTAATATCGGTGCAAGGCTTACAGAGAGCAGCAGGCAGTGGATAAGGGCAGGCAACCAGATACAAAAGACCGGGCAGAAGATAACAAAAACGGGGACGAGTCTGACAACGAAAGTCAGCACTCCGATAGTTGGTCTTGGTGCGGCAGCAGTTAAGACGGCTGCATCGTTTGAAGCTGGGATGAGTAAAGTTCAAGCTACTTCCGGAGCATCTGGCAAACAGTTAGAAAAACTTTCAGCGAAAGCAAAAGAGATGGGTGCTAAGACAAAGTTTAGTGCAACAGAAGCAACGGACGCATTTAATTACATGGCAATGGCAGGCTGGAAAACAGGCGATATGATGAACGGCATAGAACCTATTATGAAACTTGCCGGAGCAACTAACACCGACTTAGCATCCACATCTGATATAGTTACAGATGCGTTGACAGCGTTTGGAAAAACATCTAAAGATACAACGAAACTTACAAACATAATGGCTTCGGCATCTGCAAATGCTAATACAAATGTAACAATGCTTGGAGAGTCATACAAATATGTTGCTCCCGTAGCCGGGTCGCTTGGGTATTCAATGAAAGATACCACAAAAGCACTTGCTTTGATGGCAAATGCAGGCATTAAAGCGTCACAGGGCGGTACTTCATTGCGTGCAGTTCTAACAAATATGGCAAAACCGTCAAAAACGGCACAAGGGGCGATGGATGCGTTAGGCTTATCACTTACCGATAGTAAAGGAAAGATGAAACCACTTAATAACCTAATGCTTGAAATGCGTCAGAAATTCAGTGGATTAACAGAAGCACAAAAGGCACAATATGCAGCATCACTTGCGGGTAAAACAGGAATGTCCGGATTGCTTGCAATCGTAAATGCCTCAGACAAAGATTGGAAGAAACTTAGCAAGAGTATAACTGATGGAAAAAATGCGTGTGGCAAAATGTATGATGTTTCACAGAACAATCTGAACGGAGCATTAACTATTTTAAAATCAACGGTAGAAAGCATAGCAATAAATTTTGGCGAGAGGCTGACACCGTATGTAAAAAAAGCAACACAATATATCCAAAATCTTGCTGATAAATTTAATTCTTTGAATAAAAAGCAGCAGGACACGGTTATCAAAATCGCATTGCTGGTTGCAGCAGTGGGTCCAGTTATCCTGGTCTTTGGAAAAACAGTCACACTTGTTGGAAAACTTACAACAACCGTCGGCAAAGCAGGGCGTGCATTTATCACGCTTAAAAATAATGCGACTATTGCAAAGGGAATATTATCAACCATTCAGATGCCAAAGCTGCATATGCCGAACGCTAAAGTGTTCACGCTAATAAGTGATGGTGCAAAGATGGCTGTATCTCCTGTCAGAAATGCAGGAACGGCAATGGTTAAATTTGCAGCACAGAGTAGGGTGTTAAGCACTGTTTCAATGGCTTCAAGCAAGACTTTTGGAGTGTTTGGCAGAGGTTTGAAACTGCTATATAGTCCACTTGGAAAGGTTGGTTCATTGGCCGGGACGCTTGGCAAGTCTGTTTTTGCATTGTTGGGGCCTGTAGGAACAGTAATACTTGTTGTGGGTGCTCTTGTTGCAGCAGGAATCCTTTTGTATAAGAACTGGGATAAGGTCAAGCAGACAGCCGGAAAAGTATTCAACTATGTTAAAAGCGTATTCAATGCGTGTGGTGTTTCTGGGAACAGTCTGAAAAAAGACCTTGCTCCGATAGGAAATAAATTTACAAAGATAGGAAATCATGCAAAAAAATTATGGGTAGCGATAGAGCCTGTTATGACGCAGATAGCAAGTACGGCAAAACTTGTATTTGGTACTGTACTTGGTGCTCAGATAGGTGTTGCTATCGGAATATTAAGTTCGTTCTGGAACACGGCGAAAAACATCATATCCGGAATATTAAAGGTTTTTGATGGAATAATAACATTCCTTACGGGTGTGTTTACCGGAAACTGGAAAAAAGCCTGGAGCGGAATAAAAGAGATATTCTCCGGAGTATTCCAGTCACTTGTATCTCTTTGTAAAATGCCTATCAATGCGGTAATAGGAGCTATAAACGGAGCTATCGCAGGCATAAATAAATTGCACCTGAAAATTCCTAAATGGGTGCCGGGGATGGGCGGTAAAGAATTTGGTATTCATATTCCCAAAATCCCACAATTAGCAAAAGGTACATCAAACTGGCAGGGCGGTATCGTTCAGGTACACGAAAAAGGCGGCGAGATTATAGATCTTCCCAAAGGCTCAAGAGTTTACCCGCATGATAAGTCAGTCCGTCAGGCATACAAGGACGGTCAGGCAGCAGGAGGAAGAAAGATTGTAATTCAGATTCCTAAACTGGCAGATACGATTGTAGTGCGTGAAGATGCTGACATTGATAAGATTGTTGAGAAATTAGCAAAGAAACTTGAAGATACGGCAAACAATGTAGGAGGTGGTGACTTTGAATATATATATTAAGTATGATAAAGAAAAGGTGCGGCTTCCTGTGTTGCCGTCAGAGTTTGAAATGTCAGCAACGCAGGGAAACACGACGGTTGTTATACATGATTTCGGAGAAATCAATTTGAAGGGTGACAGAGGGTTGTATAGCATATCCCTGTCATCTTTTTTTCCGAGTGAACACTATTATTTTTGCAAATGCAAACCTAAAACACCATCAAAATATATTAAAATTTTCAAAGAATTATTTGAAAAGAATGAAACTGTACAGTTGATAATAACAACAACACCTATTAATTTTTTCTGCACAATATCAGATTTTGCATATTCTAAAAACGATGGGACGGGTGACATAAATTATACGATGAAGTTTATAGAATATCGTGAGTGCAAGAATAAGAACACTAAATCAAAGACAACTAAGGCAAGACCTACTAAAAAGAAAAAAGGAGGAAGCAAGAAGTACACATATAGATGGAAAAAAGGTGATATGTGGGCGAAAGTGGCAAAAAAAGAAACAGGCTCATCAAAAAATGCGGCTTATTTAAAAAAAATTAACAAAAAATATATACAGGCTGCAAAAAAGAAGTATTGCAAAACACACAATGTAAAAACAGTGAAAGACAGTATAGCGTTGGTGGGACATGATGTTTTGATAAATGCGGAGTTGTGAAAAAAATGAGTAGAAAAGCAGTATTGAGATGGAATAAAAACAATTCAAAAATTGTAGAATTAAAGTTTAATTCACTAGAATGGAGTGGAACAGACACGCAAGTGTCAAGAGAACTTACTTTTACATTGCCTTACAATCCGTATGATAAAGATTTTTCAAATGCTGGTATTAAGTTGGGAGATCTTATTTATTTTTATTATGGCGGAAAGAAAAAGTTTACCGGGACGGTTACATCAAGAGAAGCAAAAGCAGAGATAGGAACAGTCAGCTATACGGCAAAGGACTTTATGCAGCATCTTTTGAGGTCTAACACGACAATAAAGATTAAAAACATGACTCCGGAAGCGGCAACTAAAAAGATATGCAGCCAGGTGGGGATAAAGACGGTAAATCTTGCAAAGACAAAGGTAAATATATCAAAAATGATATTCAACGACCAGCCAATCTATGACATTATCATAGCTCTTTACAGGAAAGCTAAGAAAACCACGCATAAAAAATATATGCCGGTGATGAATGGCAGAAATGTGAGTGTAGTGACAAAGGGGATAAGTTCCGGAGTTACGCTGTACCAGGGAAAAGATATAACAAGTGCGACATATCAGGACACGACAGACAATATTGTTGACCGTGTCCTGATATTTAATGATAAGTATAAAAAACTTGGCAAGGTTGAGAATAAGAAAAATGTATCAAAGTATGGAGTGTACCAGTCAGTTTATACAAAAGAAAAAGGTGTAAATGCAAAGACGGCTGCAAAGGCACTATTGACAGGAGTGACAAAAGAGGCATCAATCGAAGCATTGGGGAATATAGCAGCAGTCTCCGGAAAAAGTATAAACATTCAAAATAGTGCCGCAAAGCTCACAGGAAAATTTTATATAACATCAGATACACACAAGTTTGAAAATGGTACGCACACAATGTCCCTGAGTCTTTCATATATAAATACGATGGAAGAGGGAGCAGATACAGAAAGTACAAAGGAAAGCAGTAAAAAGTCATCAAAGAAAAATAAACCTAAGATTACAAACGCTGCAAAGGCTTATTATTTTGAAAGCGGAACAGTGTTCCATTCGTCAAAGAGTTGTTCAGCGTGCCAAAATGCAAAAACAAAAGCAAAAGAAACAACAGTGGCTAAAATTAAAAAGATGAAGAAAGCAAATGGCAAACGCAAATATAAAGCGTGTTCAAAATGTTGGAGTCAGTGAGGTGATAAATAAATGTTTCCATTTGACTTAGAAGATGAAGAAATTGACGCAGAAGAACTTGAGGAAGAAACGGAAAAACAGGAATATGAGGTTGATTTTGAAACCGGAAAACTGACAGGCAGGATGATAAGTGGAATTGAAGCTGTAAAACAGTGGCTTACAATCGCATTAGCAATAGACAGATACAAATATACTCAATATTCATGGGAAAACGGCTCAGAGCTATCTACACTGATAGGACAGGGTTATGAAAAAGACTATGTAGACAGTGAAGTGGAAAGAATGATAAGGGAAGTTGCAGAGCTTAATGAGGATATAACAGATGTGTCAGATTTTAATATAACTTTTGAGGGTGACAGGCTTACAGTATCGTTTAAGGTGTCAACTGTTTACGGAGAGGAGGATATGACGGTAAATGTATGAGGATAGAACACAGGATGTAATCGTTGCGGAAATGCTTGAGAATTTCGGTAAAGATGTGAGGACAGATGAAAACTCACTTGCATACAATGCGTGTGTTAAAACAGCAAGCGAGCTTGAAGATGTGTACGGTGACATAATGGATATTTATGATAATATGCTGCCTGATACGCAGGATTTAAGTCATTTGATAGCATATGCAGCGGAAAGAGGTATAACTTATCATGAGGAAACCGCCCCGGTAGTATGTGGAAAATTCAAACAGGATATAGAAATCGGGGAAGTGTTTACCTGTAATGATTATACATATACTGTTGAGGAACTGATAAGCGGATATGATTACCGTCTTGTCTGTGAAACACCGGGAACAGAAGCAAATGCAAATTTAGGAGAGCTTACACCGCAGGATTATGTTGAGGAATATCAGGGCGGTGAGATAACTGAAATACTTGTACCGGGAACAGATGATGAAGATGAAAAAGTGTTCAGGGAAAGAGTTATGCAGTCGTTTAAATCTACGGCATTTGGCGGCAATAAGGCAGATTACAGATTATTTATAGATGCACTTGAAGGGGTAGGGGGATGTAAGCCTATCCGCAAGGATAAAGAGAGCAACTGGATATATGTATGGATAGTATCAGAAGAAAAAAAGGCTGCATCGTCAGAGCTGGTCAGTAAGGTGCAAACTGTGATTGACCCGGAACAAAATCACGGCGAGGGTGATGGCATGGCACCGATGTGTCATAATGTTCTGATTAAATCTGCACTTACACAGAGTATTGAAGTAAAAGCAATTATTGAATTTGACACGGGTTATAGTGCAGAAACATCGGAAACTCAGATAACAGAAGCCGTTGAAAAATATATTTCCTCACTTCGTGACGCTTGGGAGTCAAATGAATTAAATGATACTATAGTCCGAACGGCGAGGATAGAGGCGGCAATATTGAATGTTGAAGGAGTAAAAGACATATCCGTACAGCTCGATGGAAAGGATGAAAATGTATCATTGACATATGAATATATACCGATGCTGGGAGGTGTTACGATTGAATGAAGCACCTGAGATAATATTGCAGATACCGGATATAAATCAAACATATAAAGCGGTGGATGTGCAGATGGAAAAATTGACGGCAGCAGTCGAGCAGTTAGAAAAAGATATATTCATTGAGGACATGGGAGAGTATAAAATAAAACGCTGGGAGCAACTGCTGGGGATAACAGCATTTGATGATGACATATTATCTGACAGAAGATTTAGAATCCAGACCAAAATACTCGAAAGACTGCCATATTCGTATCGTGTGGTAGTGCGAAAGCTAAACACACTTGCTCCTGATGGGATGGACATAGAGATAAACAATAAGGATGTGCTTGTAAAACTTGCACTTGCCTCAAAGAAAAAAATAAAAGATGTAGCCGAGATGCTGGAAGTGACACTTCCGCTTAACATGACATACGAAGTAATAATAATGTATCACACATATGGCTATCTCAGTAAATACACATACGGCGAACTGTCAAAGTTCACATATGGACAACTTAGAGAAAGTACGGAGGTGTAAAATGAATAGTACAAAAAATCTGGGATTGAACTTACCGGAAGAAGATGATTTTTTTCATTGGAATCAGCTAAATGAAAACATGGAGAAAGTAGATAAACTTGCTGCTCCTGAGTTTGATATTGCAAAAAAAATTGAAAATTTACAAAGTGGTGAAAGATATGAAACACTATTCTCAAAAATAGCAAAAGCAGTAAAAGAGTTTATCAGCCATATAGATGATAAAAAAGTACACATAACACAGGAAGAGAGGATAGAGTGGGATAATGCAGTAAAAAACATTAAAGCAAATCTGTTAAAACTGACACTTGAAAATGCAGATGTAAATGGTGCAAAATTGTTAAAAAGAAAAAATGGAATATATACACTTTCAGGGACTTGCTCAAATTCAGCTGCAAAAGTTATAAGTTCGACAGCGTCAGCAGAAATAATAAACAGTGTCAAAGGAAAAGAAGTAACTATAAGTCTGAATAGCAATGATGAAAAAGTAACGATGTGGTTTAAAATGCATAAAGGAGCGGGAAATACTGTAATTACGGAAGATTTTGAAGTAAAAGATAATTTAACAATAACTTTGCCGGAGCAACTGCTGGGGATAACAGCTATATTAAGATTCGACGCAGGAACATATCAAAATGTGTTAATTGCCCCTCGATTAGAATTAAGACAGCAGACATATGCAGCACCGTACACGGGAACAAACGAAAATCTTGCAAGTAATGTAGCAGATATATTAAGTAATGTCGAAAAAATGCAGGATACAAAACTTGACAAAAATCGTATAGTCAATAGTCTTGTAACTACGGAGGAGGGTTATGCACTAGATGCCAGACAAGGTGAAGCTCTTGACGGAAAAATAACAGAATTAAAAAAATCTGTCAGTGATGGGAAAAGTGCTATTGCGTCTGCCATCACTAACGAAGGAGTTAGCACGGCATCAGACGCCTCCTTTGAGACTATGGTTGAAAACATTGGAAAAATATTTTATAAAAGATTAGGAACGCAGTTACCTAAGTATTATTATGCCAATGTTCATGCAACAAGCGGTTCGCAAAGCCACCAGTATATATATAGAAATGCTAATACGACAACCAAAGACGATTGGCTAGGACATGAAGAATTTTTTGGTGGTTCATTACCTGCTTTAAATGGATGTATTATTATTACTTGGTTAAGAGGGATTGGCGCTTTTACGATAATGCGGCTTAAATCATCGTTTTTAGGTGTAGATAATTTCGAAACCTTATACAGTAATGCGTTACACTATTATCATCCAGACGGAGGCACAATCAATCTTGTTTCCACAGAAATTAAGCCAAGAGTTGAAATATGTACATTATGTTTAGCATGTCATAGTTAAAATGCAATATCAAAGCTTGCAAGATTATATATAGAAAGGAAAGATTATTATGAAAATTAAATTAAAAGACATCACAGAACTTACTGTTACTGAAAGCAGTACAGCAACAACAATTACTGCAGAGTTTGATACAGCAGTAGAGATTGAAGATAACAGACAGAAATTAACGGACAAAAATTTGTCAGAATTTAAGTTTGTTAATGATAATGGAAATATCATAGGTAATTATGAAAACTATACTTTTGATAATGTGACATACACTGAAAAGGATAATAAATTTATTGCTGTATATCACTTGCATAAGTATTCAGACATTGAAGTAAGATTGAATGCGATTGAAGAGGGGCAAGCTACACAGAATGATGCCATCGCTGAGATGTCAGAGGTTATTTATAGTGAATAGAAAGGGGGTGGACGAGATGGCGAAATTTTGGTCTGAGAGAATTGCATATGATTTAAATCGTATTGATGAAGTTCCGGCGAAGTTAAGAGAAAAAGTAAAAAAATATATCGAACAGCATAGTGAAGCGTAAAGGCTTCTTTTTTAATGCCTAAAGGCAGGAAAGGAGACACAAATGACAGCATACGCAATAGAAATAATAATAGCAGTTATTTCAATGCTCGGCACAGCAAGCGGGGCATATTTTGCAAATAAAAAATCAACGGTTCTTGTAGCATATCGCTTGGAGCAGTTGGAGAAAAAGCAGGATGTACATAATCAGGTAATCGACCGGGTTTATGAACTTGAAAAATCAGTAGCTTTAAATTCGGAAGATATAAAAGTGGCAAATCACAGAATAGAAGATTTGGAAAAGAAATAAGGAGGTTTTTATTTATGTTTAAAAATTGTGTGTTGAAGGTAAGTGTTGATACTCAGAAATGGGTGAAATCTGCGACAGTCAGAGCGATTAAAACAATGGCTCAGACTGCAGTTTCGGTAATCGCAGTTGGAAGTACGGTGGCAAATGTTGATTGGAAACTGGCAGCATCTTCGGCGGTAGTAGCCGGAGTTGTAAGTATTCTGACATCAGTTGCAGGACTTCCGGAAGTAAAGTGTGAAGAATAGCATAAATAAGTGTGTAAAGTACACGGAAAGCGAGGATAAAGACTATGAATAAGATAAAAGCAGTAACAGTACACGGAGGACATAACCCACAGGGCAAGATAGCCTGTGGAGCATCTGACTATATTGACGAGAGCAGAGAGGATAGAATTATTACCAAAAAGGTAATAAGACTTTTGAAAAAGAATGGTATCAAGGCATATGACTGTACAGTAAACAATGGAACCAGTCAGACAGATGTACTCAGAAAGATTTGTGAAAAATGCAATTCCAAAACAAGAGATATTGACATCTCAATTCATTTCAACTCAGCAAATCACCAGAAAGTACAGGATGGACAAACAACAGGAACGGAGGTATGGGTGAGAAATACCTTAGGTATCAAAGGAGATTTGTCAAAGAGAATATGCAACCAGCTTTCAAGAGTAGGTTTTAAGAACCGTGGTGTAAAGACAACATCGGGATTATGGATCTTAAATAAGACATTAAAGCCGGCATTACTCATTGAGGTGTGTTTTGTATCCGATCCTGATGATGCAAAGCTCTACAAAGCAAACAGGGATAAAGTGGCGAAAGCTATTGTACAGGCAATTCTTAATTATAATAAGGTGCATTGAGTTTGAATGTTGCATAATATGTAAAATTATCTTATAATGCAATAAGAAAGAGCGGTGACAAGACCGCCCTTTTGATTTGTGTGTGGCTGACTTTGATTAGTCAGCCTTTTCTTTTTTTTGTTCTTCAGCAAGTTCTTTGATTTTTTCTTTTGCTTCGTCTAAATCTTTGCAACCATCCAAAATCATCGAAACCATTTTCATAATTTTATCAAATTGTTTGTCTGTCGTTTCTTCCATGATAGCTCCTTTCTCCGCTTGCCCGGTTATTGTCTTTCGACAATATTATAATAAACTGTTTTTGGTTTAATGTCAAGAAGAAAAATAAACTTTTTTTAGATTATTTTTCTTAGGTATATTTAATTATATCACCAGGTTGCATATTTAATAATTCACATAGTCGTTCAAGAGTTTTGATGCCAATCATTTCATTTTTTCTAAGTTTTTGCATGGCTGACTGGCTTATTAAACCCTCGTGCAAAATACGGGTACTATTGTAACCTTTGTTTTTAAGTGATGCAATTACATCTATTTTGTATTCTAACATGATAACACCTCTTTTCTATGTAATGATTATATGCGGATATATACTGTTCAGTCAAGAAAATAATCTGAAAATGATTTAATATGCGTGTATAATATTGTGAGCATACTGTTTTATATACTTAATTCGGTTACAATGTTGTACTAACTATACCGCCCCCACGGGAGCTTTGAACAGAACTGCGTCAAATGAGGTAATGGAGGAACTGGTAAAGTTAAACGAAGAAGGAACAACAATTATGATGGTAACCCATGATGCAAAGGTAGCTGCAAAGTGTTCGAGAGTGTTATACATTGTAGATGGTAACATTAAGGGAGAGTATATAAGTCCGAGAGGCTTAGAGATAAAAGAGGAGGATAAGGAGAGAATGTTAAATAACTGGCTATTGGAACTGGGCTGGTAAGAATATCATGACATGTCATTTTTATTTAATCGTCAAATAATCATCAGTTGTTCACGGGTAAGATGTGAACACTGTCTAAGAACTTTAGTGATTAATTCGGTTAAATTGGATTTAAATGCTTTGAAAACTTCAGAACCTATAAGGTAGTGTAAGTCTATTTTCCACAATTCCTTGAAAAATAAGGAAAAAATACTTGACTATATAGGGAGGAATATAGATATGTTTTTGAGTTTCCCCATTTTTCAAACCGCTATCATTCGAAAACCAATCCAGCAAAGCATTCAGCCAGTGTTAGTTGTTGTGATTGCTCTTTTTTTAAAAGGAAACCTTGTATGCCTGAGTGTGTTCTGGCAAGGACACGCTCAATGGCATAGCCTAATCCATAAAAAATAAATTTTGGTATATCAAAAATACGCTTGGAACATTCCTTTAATTCCAGCATAAAAATTGTATCTTCTTTTTCGCAGCTCATCATACCTATATAGCCAGTGACAAGTGTTGCAAACAGATTTAAATTACGGATTGATTGCAAAGACATTACACGTAAATCTTCTAATTCAAATTGTTGTTTTTTGAACTTGAAATATTCCTCAATTCTCCACCGCATCAGATATACTTTTGTTGCAATCATACACAGTTTTTTCTTTTCAGACACATCTAAATTTGTAAGCAATAACATTGGCTGCACACCAAAACCATATACCGCCACAAGAACCAGTGCCTTGTTTGGAAATTCACATAACCGTACAGGAATATAACTAATTTTACATTCTATCTTTTTGCCATGTTTATCCTTAAAATTCATCCGATAATTCCCTTTGTACTTACCTGCAACATCCATAATGTTTTGCATTTTTCCGTTATAAATGACATTACGATTCTTTTTTGACCGAATTACAAATTTTTCATCATTCTTCAAGAAATATCTGTAGTAATCATTTGCGTCAAATTCTCTGTCAAGTGTTCGGACACAGTTCTTTGAGAAATGTGCAGACAACGATTTCAAGCATTGTAGATTCTCGTGTGTTGCACTGATAAACCCTTTTTCTGCCGCCGAAAAGACTTTTTCGTAGACGGGAAGTGGCATTTTTTTATTCTGTGAAAGCACGGCAGCTTCCACAGTAAAGTATCCTTTTCTGATTTCTCCTGTACTACCGTCACGGACATCAGAAATCGCTTCCATTTTCGGACTGCATGGTTTGGTAATATCAGAATTATCAATAACAATAACTGCATTTTCCTCGTTTATCTGTTTCTTAACCACCGAGATATAGTTTTTCATAACCGTTTCCTTTTGCTTAAAGGCAGACAAATTTCTTGAAAGTCTGTCAATGGTTTTCTTGAGTGTAATATTTTCGTTTAAAGAGCGAGCAATTTCGCTCAAATGAAGTTTGTTTCCTGCTAAAATACCATAAAGTATCTGTAAAAGAAATTTGCTTTGTGGTTGTTTCAATCCGTTTGAGATTTTTTCTGAGAAATTTGCTAAATTCCGTTTAATTTCATATCCTAATCTGTTATAATTAATCATGCAAAAACACTCCTTTGTTTTATTTGTTTTGTCGTGATTTAATTATAACATTAGTGCAGTGTTTTTGCTTTTTTATTTTGCAGATGATTTAGTTTCTCAAAAAAATGGGGAAACTCAAAAGATATGTTATCGAAAGAATGGATATTATGTCCCATATGTGGCAACAAAACTCGTGTCCGAATCAGAAAAGACACAGAATTGAAAAACTTTCCGCTCTACTGTCCAAAATGCAGTCGAGAAAGTTTAATTGAAGTAAAAAATTTAAAAATAACCGTAATCAAAGAGCCAGACGCATTAGACGTAGAGCCGATGAATCAGTAATTATATTTTACTAATTTATCGGCTCATTTTTTATTGTTCAGGCATATTATTTCGATGAAGGACATTAAGAAAGTATTGAATTATAGGTAAGAGAAGTCCAATTTCCAAATCAGAACAGTCATATAACACTGCAAGCAATTTTTGAAAATTTTGATTTGGGTTATCGGATTCTGGATAAAAAATATTGTTGGTTGGAATTTTAAGGTATGTAATCAGAGCAACAAGTATTTCAAATTTTGGATTGCCACGACTAGCTTCTATATTGAGTATGGTACGGGAATCCAAATTTAAGATTTCAGCAAGTCTTTCTTGGGATAGTCCTTGTTTGGTACGAGCATCCTTTACAGCTTTCGCAAGAGCTTTTTTATAATCATGCATTGCAATTCACCTTGGTAGTAGTTTACATTACACATCGACAGGAGTGAATTACATTAGAATACATGATAAATATGGAGTACAGTACATGATAAAACAAAAGTGGAAAATACGAAAAAACGGAATATTAGTAGAAAAAGCAGCAAGAGTTTACTACACACATCAAGGTGTATCGCAGCGAAGTGAAAAACTTCAATGCGATACACCTTTTTTGATGGGAAAAATCAGAGAGTAGTTTGGTCCTTTTCTGTTTTCCTGTCGTTAATCTGCTGAACTTGCGAAGTACGGTTAAGATATTGATTTAGATTATCTAATTTCCTGTTAAAAGCAATGATTTCTTTCTCCGCAGATTTATAGGTTTTCTGTAAGGTTTCTTTCTTGGAATACAAAGAATTGTATTCGTTATGGAGCTTTTCAATATCAAGCGTTTTAGGGTTGATTCCAAGACGTTTTAGCATATTTTCTGCACCGTCATGGAGTAGAAGTTCTGTTTCGTGACTTCGCAGGTAAGCATCTTGATTTTTGGATTTCTGATACCGAACATGATAGATATGATTGGACTGATATTGTTCGGCATATTTCAAAATCTGTCCTAAATCCTTTAGCTGATGCTCGATTTCAACAAGACTGCTTCGTGCAGTTTTGGCAAGAACCGACTTAGCTGCAAGCTGTTTTTCCAGTTCGGCAATGGAGCCTGTTTCACTGTAGCTGCTGGCAGCAATTTTTAGGTTTTGGATGCCCGCCCAAGCTTTAAGACCGGGACTATGTTCAAACTTTTCTTCTGAGGTGTTAATGAGCTTTTGGGAAGAATAATCTTTGACAAACTGCTTCTTTCTTTTAGGAAATGGAATACGCTTTTTAGGCTGTATCAATGCCTTTGCTTTGATACGTTCCTTAATTCGTTCTTTGGTGTATTCCGCATCTAAAGAGTTGGCTCTGCCACGGATAAAATGCTCACGGTCAAGTGGTCGGAAAGAGATATATTTTAAAGATTTTTCATCTAAGGTTTCGCCTTTTATCTCATATCCTTTGGCACGGATAAGGTCAAGAAAATCTTCATAAGTATCAGCAGCTTGGATAGCTTCGTCTATGTCATTTTTGAACCATCTATATGAATCCGCACTGTGCAGGCAGGAAGCAGACTGGCTTGTCGGTATCAACGGCACAAGGCTTTTTACCGTGTTATATGGTGGAAAGGCATTGAAGGTGGGGAGGGTGCAGACACCCACCCTTGCCATGCTGGTAGACCGTGAAGCAAAGATTATGAATTTCAAGAAAGCCTACTATGTGGCGCATATCCTGGGCAATGGTCTGGATGCAGTATCGGAGTATATCCGTGACAAGGCAGAGGCGGAAAAAATCGCAGGAGCCTGTGCAAACGGACAGGCTCTTGTGACCGCCGTGGTTAAGGAAGAAAAGTGGATTGCACCGCCGAAGCTCTATGACCTTACCACATTACAGAGGGATGCCAACCGCTTATTTGGTTTTACAGCAAAGCAGACTTTGGAATATACACAGAGCCTTTATGAGAAAAAGCTGGTGACATATCCGAGAACAGACAGCCAGTATCTTTCCGATGACATGGATGGGACAGCAAGAAATGTGATCGAAGCGATTTTCAATTCCTTGTTGTTTGAGCAGAATATCATGTTCAACCCGGATGTGAAAAAAGTGTTGAACAGCAAGAAAGTAACAGACCACCATGCAATTATCCCGACAATGGAGATCGTAAAGCAGGACTTAAAGGCGATACCGGAGAGTGAAATGAAGATACTTTCCCTTTGTGCCAACCGCCTGCTCTGCGCCACTGCCGAGAAGCATATTTATAACTCCACAAAAGCAGAACTTACCTGTAATGGCATGGTTTTCAAGGTTTCCGGGAAAGCGGTATGGAAAAACGGCTGGAAGGATTTCGAGGACTTTTTCAAAAATTCTTATAAGACCACGGAAGATAAGAAAGATTTCGATGATACAAAGAAACTGCCAGAGCTTACTGAGGGCATGACGGTAATAATTGAAGATACCAGAGTATCGGAACATTTCACACAGCCACCAAAACACTTTACAGAGGACAGCCTTTTATCTGCAATGGAGAGAGCCGGAAGTGAAGATATGGACGATGATGTGGAGCGTAAGGGACTGGGTACACCTGCCACCAGAGCAGACATTATTGAAAAGCTGGTAAAGGACGGTTTTGTAAAACGTGAGAAAAAACAGATGATTCCGACGGAGGATGGCATGAAGCTGAACACAGTGCTGCCAGATGTCGTGAAGTCTCCAAAGCTGACCGCAGACTGGGAGAATGAGCTGACACAGGTATCCAAAGGAGAAGTGTCTGCCGGGCAGTTCATGTCGGGAATCAAGGCAATGGTAAGTGACCTTGTAAAGACTTATCACAGTGTCAGTGACGAGCAGAAAAATATGTTTGGTGCAGGAAATACGCAGGAAGTCTTTGGAGCGTGTCCGAAGTGCGGAGGTGATGTGGTAAAAGGCAAGTTCGGAGCTTACTGTAAAAATAAATGTGGCATGAATGTAAGCAGGGCATTGGGCGTACAGCTTTCCGATGCACAGGCAAAGAACCTTCTGGCAGGCAAAAAGATACTGGTCAAAGGGTTAAAAGGGAAGAAAGGGAACTATGATGCGTACCTGATCCCGGAAAGCATCGAAGATTTTTCTTATACCAAAGACGGAAAAGAAATCAAGGGTTCACAGTATAAATTCAAGATGTAGTTTCCACATAGAAAAGGAAAACAGGGATAGGAAAATGAAGGCTTGAAAAATATTGAGAATTCATATTGTAAAATGCTGCAAGGGATAAGAAAACTTGCAGCATTTAAGTCTTTGTACCATCAAATGAAATAGATTTGCCCATAATAATGTGATATTATTATCTTGATTATTTAAAGATACACCATTGAATTATAGAGAAAACGGTAAATGTATTGTAGGAAGGAATCACGATGAATGTAATAGACGGCTATATGTTTGAAAAATATGTTGCAAAGATATTTGAGGAAGCGGGTTACTCTGTAGAGTTAGAAAAAAGGTTAGAAGACAGATCAGGTGACATTGACATTATTGCTGAGAAGGAAGCAAAAAGATATTGTATTGAAGTGAAATTTTCACGAATAATAGATAAAGCGGTTGAACGAATATGTACTATAGCAGAAGCATATAATATGCTTCCAGTTTTGGTATCAGCATATGTCATTGAAGAAAAAAGGAAAATTTTATATCAGAAAAAATATCCTAAAATAATAATGATTGATGTTACTAATTTATTATTTGCTGTAAAATATAGTACTGAATTGTATAATGAGTTAGTTTCTATGCTACCATATTCTGTTGATGATATAGAACCGCAAGAAGGGTTTATTAAGCTAGATAGTATTCAGCATGATGATTATACAAATTCATTAATCAAGGAAATGGAATTATGTCAAGCTGGCAGACTTACATTTACTAAATATGAGAAATTATGTTATAAACTTTTGAAAAATGCTTTTTCTGATGATTTAGCATTATGGCGAGAACAGCAAAAGTCGAATAAAGATTTATATCGTTTTGATCTTCTTTGCCGTATAAAGGATGGAAATCAAAAAACCTTTTGGTCAATTCTTGAGAGATATTTTAATTCCAAGTATGTGATATTTGAATTTAAGAATTATAGTGAAAGGATCACACAAAAAGAAATATATACGACAGAAAGATATTTATATGCAAAGGCTTTACGAAGTGTAGCAATAATAGTTTCGGCTAATGGTTATGAAGAAAATGCGTATTGGGCAGCTAAGGGGGGTTTGAGAGACAATGGAAAATTGATTATGCTTTTTGATACGAAAGATTTAATTGCAATGAATAAAATGAAAATTGAGCAAGAAGATCCAGCAAATTATTTATTGGATAGATTAGATGATCTTCTTTTAAATTTAGAAAAATAAAATTATGGATTGTGGATAGCCCTTAGGAGAAATCTTAGGTGCTATTTTTAAAATAAAATTAGGTAATTGCGAAACAAGTTTGAAAGCTTGATTCCAATAGGGA
>OOBP01000331.1_pt1 | contig 42333 bp, 40 predicted proteins | sample 1671681 | NCBI WGS metagenome assembly OOBP01 (sample SAMN06348181, study PRJEB24527) | human gut metagenome
AGGCTGGGGCGGCGGCGGAGCCCATGGAGAAGCCCCGGTCGAAGGTGCGGCGCACCGGCGCGCGGCGGGCAGGGCGCTCGGCCTCCCGCTCGGCCCGCTCGGCGTAGGGCAGGCGGCCCGACTTCTCCACATACTCCGGCGGGATCTCCCCCAAAAAGCGGGAGGGCCGGTTGGAGTTGGTGCGGCCGAAGAGCATGCGCTGGGAGGCGCAGGTCATATAGAGCTTCTCCTTGGCCCGGGTCATGGCCACGTAGCACAGGCGGCGCTCCTCCTCCATCTCCTCGGCCTCGCCGATGGCGCGGATGCCGGGGAAGATGCCCTCCTCCACGCCCACCACGAAGACCACCGGGAACTCCAGGCCCTTGGCCGAGTGCATGGTCATCATCACCACGCAGTCCTCGCTGGGATCGTGGCTGTCCAGGTCGGTATAGAGGGCGATCTCGTCCAGGAAGCCCGCCAGGGAGGGCTCATCCACCGCATTCTCCAGGTAGTTCTGGATGGAGGAGAGCACCTCGTGGACGTTCTCCAGCCGGGTGCGGTCCTCCACAGTGTTCTTTTGCTCCAGCATGACGGCGTAGCCGGTGCGCTGCACCAGCTCCTCGTAAAAGTCGGGCAGCTCCATCTCGCCGGAGAGCTTCCGCAGCTCCGCCATCAGCTCGGCGAACTGGGACAGGCGGGGGGCGGCCTTCTGAAGCTCCGGCCAGTCCCTGGCGTGGCTCACCACGTCCCACAGGGAGCGGCCCTCCGCCTGGGCGATGGCCTGGGCCCGCTCCACGGTGGTGGCCCCGATGCCCCGGGGCGGGTTGTTGATGATGCGGGACAGGCGCAGATCGTCGTTGGGGTTGTTGACGGCGCAGAGGTAGGCCATCATGTCCTTGACCTCCGCCCGGTCGAAGAAGCGGATGCCCCCGATGATGCGGTAGGGGATGCCGTTGCGCTTGAAGGCCTGCTCAAGCTGGTTGGACTGGGCGTTCATGCGGTAGAGCACCGCGTGATCCCGCCAGCCCCGGCCCGCGGAGAAGCCGGCGAGGATCTGGGCGGCCACGAACTGGGCCTCGTCGTGCTCGTTCATGGCGGTGTAGCAGTGAACCTTGTCCCCCGCCTCGTGCTCCGTCCACAGCTCCTTGCCCTTGCGGCCCTCATTGTTGCGGATGACCGCGTTGGACGCCTCCAGGATGTTTTTGGTGGAGCGGTAGTTCTGCTCCAGCCGGATCACCCGCGCCCCCTTGTACTGGGACTCGAAGGAGAGGATGTTCTCGATGGTGGCCCCCCGGAAGCGGTAGATGGACTGGTCGTCGTCGCCCACCACGCAGATGTTCTCGTACCCCCCCGCCAGGGTGGAGGCCAGCAGATACTGGAGGTTGTTGGTGTCCTGGTACTCGTCAATGAGTACATAGCGGAATTTTTTCTGGTAATACTCCCGAACGTCATCAAAATTCTGGAGCAGGCGGACGGTGTCCAGGATGATGTCGTCGAAATCCAGGGCGTTGGCCTCCCGGAGGCGGCGCTCATACTCGGCGTAGACCTTGGCGATTTTCACCAGCCGGTAGTCCCCCGCCTTCTCACACTCCTGAAGGTAGTCCTTCCCCAGCTTCATGGCGTCCTTGGCCCGGGAAATATAGCCCAGGATGGAGCGGGGGGCGAAGGCCTTCTCGTCCAGGTTGAAGTCCTTCACAATGTCCTTGATCACCCGCTCGGAGTCGGCGGTGTCGTAGATGGTGAAGGAACTGGTGAAGCCCAGCCGGTCGATGTCCCGCCGCAGGATGCGCACGCAGGCGGAGTGGAAGGTGGAGGCCCAGATGTCGTTGGCCGACGGCCCCAGCATCCGCTCCAGCCGCTCCTTCAGCTCGCCGGCGGCCTTGTTGGTGAAGGTGATGGCGATGATGGACCAGGGAACCGCCGGGTCTACCCGGCACAGCCGCTCCTGCTCCGCCTTTTGGGCGGGATCGGGGTTCTGGACGTAGCCCTCCAGAAAGGCCAGGTCTGCGGGGGCGGCCCAGGCGGGCGCCTCATCGCAGTCCGACCCGCGGCCATACTTCATCAGGTTGGCGATGCGGTGAATGAGCACGGTGGTCTTGCCGCTGCCCGCCCCCGCCAGCAGCAGCAGCGGCCCCTCGGTGGCCAGGGCAGCCCTCCTCTGCTCCGGGTTCAGGTTCTGGTAGTCCAGGGCGATAGCCGCCCTCCGCGCTTTGCAGAAGCGCAGTTCCTCTTCTCTGTTCAGCATGGTTTTCTCCTTGGCAATGGCGGAGCCGCCCCTGGGTGGACGGCTCTTGTCTCAATACCTCTATTGTAACGAAAACTGTCCCCCAGGTCAACCTTCCGAAATGGAATCTTTTGCATGTGAAAACCGCATTGCCCCCGGCCAAAATCTTTTTGACTTTATAGTGCAAAAGCGTCTCCGGTATGGTATAATACCTCTCCAGGCAGATTGGAAGGAGGTATCCCATGCGCCGCTTTGTGTTCCGCTCCCCCCGGCTGGGCTTTCTGGCGGTGGGCCCCGCCCTGGCCCGGCCGGCCGCCGCCTTTTACCGACGCAACCGGGCGGCCTTCGCCCCCTTTGACCCGGTGCAGCCGGAGGACTTCTTCACCGAGGAGGGGCAGGCCGAGCGCCTGGCAGAGGAGCTGGGCTGGGCGGAGGCGGGGCGGAGCTTCCGCTTCCTGCTGGTACAGCCCCGGCACCCGGGCAAAATCATCGGGGCGCTGGGCTTCAACGAGATCGTCCGGGGAGCCTTCCAGTCCTGCTTTGTGTCCTACAAAATCGACGCCGCCCTCTGGGGGCGGGGCTACGGCTCCGAGGCCATCCGGTACGGCACCGGCTGGGCCTTCCGGGTGCTGGGGCTCCACCGGGCGGAGGCCAACGTCATGCCCCGCAACGCCGCCTCCCTGCGGGCGGCGGAGAAGGCGGGCTACCGGCCGGAGGGGCTGGCCCGGCGCTATCTCAACATCAACGGCGTGTGGGAGGATCACATCCACATGGTCAAGCTCAATGAGGAGGAATTTCATGCATAAATCCGGTTCCGACGGCAAGTTTACCAGCTCCATCGGCTTTGTGCTGGCCGCGGTGGGCTCCGCGGTGGGCATGGCCAACATCTGGCTCTTTCCCTACCGGGTGGGGCAGTACGGCGGCGGCGCTTTCCTGATCCCCTATTTCCTGTTCGTCGCCCTGTTCAGCTATGTGGGCCTGTCGGGGGAGTTCGCCCTGGGCCGCCTCACCGGCACCGGCGCCATGGGCTCGCTGGACTACGTGCTCCGGCAGCGGGGCCGCCGGGGCGGCCGGGTGCTGGGCGCCATCCCCCTGCTGGGGGTGCTGGGCATCGCCATCGGCTACTCGGTGGTGGTGGGCTGGGTGCTGCGGTACGCCGCAGGCTCCCTCACCGGCTCCGTCCTGGCCGGGGACGCCCAGGGCTTCTTCTCCGCCCTGGCGGTGGACTTCGGCTCCATCCCCTGGCACTTCGCGGCGGTGGCGGTGACGGCCGCCATCCTGATCTTCGGCGTGGCCTCCGGCATTGAAAAGCTCAGCAAGGTCATGATGCCCGCCTTCTTCATCCTGTTCCTCATCATCGCCGTCCGGGTGGCCTTCCTGCCCGGCGCCATGGAGGGCTACCTCTACCTGCTCCGGCCCGACTGGAGCTATCTGCTCAACCCGGAGACCTGGGTGATGGCCATGGGACAGGCCTTCTTCTCCCTGTCCATCAACGGCGCGGGCATGCTCATCTACGGCAGCTATATGAAAAAGGGCGAGAACATCCTCCGCCACGCGGGCATGACCGCCGTACTGGACACCCTGGCCGCCCTGCTGGCGGGCTTCGCCATCCTGCCCGCGGTGTTTGCCTTCGGCATCGACCCCACCAGCGGGCCGCAGCTCATGTTCGTCACCCTCCCCCAGATCTTCCAGCAGATGCCCGGCGGGCGCATCTTCGCCCTGCTCTTCTTCGTCTCCGTGTTCTTCGCGGGCATCACCTCCCTGATGAACATGCTGGAGGCCTGCGGCGAGGCCCTCACCTCCACCTTCCGCCTGTCCCGCACCGTTTCCACCCTCCTGGTGGGCGCGGCCGCCTTCCTCCCCGGCCTGTTCCTGGAGTCCCTGGCGGGCATGGGGGGCTGGATGGATCTCATCACCATCTACGTCTCTCCCTTCGGCGCGCTGCTGGTGGCGGTGTGCATCTACTTTGTGCTGGGCATGAAGGGCATCCGGGCCGAGCTGGCCCTGGGCCGGGCCCGGGCCCCCGGCCGCCTTTTCGGCATCACCGCCCGGTTCTATGTATTCCTCACCGTGGCGGTATGGATTCTGGGCATCGCCTACGGCGGCATCGGCTGAATTCCCCCGCAAAAAGCGGCCTGCGCGCTTGCGCAGGCCGCTTTTTATCGCCCTTCCAGCCAGCCCTTGAACTGCTCCAGCAGCTCCACGGCCTTGAACTTCACCACGTAGCCCTCGTCCTCCCCGGTCATCAGGGAGACCTGGTTCTCCGTCAGCCCGGCCTCCAGGGCGGTCTCCTGCGTGGTCTCGCTGACGGAGCCCAGGCAGAGGGGCGGGAACACCACGCACCACCAGTTCTGCCCGCCCCCCGCGCCGATCTCGATGCGCAGGGCGGTGTACGCCCCTGCCGGGAGGGCGAAGTCGGTATAGGTCTTGGGGGGGAACCAGTAGTCGTGCACCAGGGAGGCGGTCACCGGATAGGAATAGCCCGCCTCCCCCACCACCTCCGCCCCGGCGGCGGCCAGGTCGTACAGGTGGGCGCGGAGGAGCTCCTCTGTCTCCGCCCGGCCGGCTCCGGGAACAAACAGCTCCTCCGCCTCGGCCAGCACCGCGTCCCGCACCCGGAGCTTGAGGGCCTGGTCGGCCTCGGAATCCGAGTTGGCCAGCACGTGCAGGCGGATCACCCGGTCGGACAGGGCCGCCTGGGCTCCGTCCAGCCACACCCCCAGCAGGGCCGCCAGGGCCACCCCCAGCAGCAGCGCCAGCTCCCACCGGCGCAGGGTCTTGGATTGCGTCATAAAACATCACCGTCCACTATGTAGTGCCTACATTGTGGACGGTGATGCCGGTTTCTATACCATTTTTTCCAGGCTGCGGGCCAAAAAGGTATCCCGGTAGCTCTCCTGGAGCAGCTCATAGGCCCGGCGGGCGGCCTCCTCCCGGTCGAACAGGCCGAAGACGGTGGAGCCGGTGCCGCTCATAGAGGCCCCCAGGGCCCCCTGCTGAACGAGGGCGTTCTTGATGCGCTGCACCTCCGCGCCCCGCCGCTCGGGGAGCACATCCTCAAACACGTTATACATGCGCCGGGCCACTCCGGCCAGATCCCCCGCCGCCAGGGCGGCCAGCAGACCGGCGGTGTCCGGGCGGCGGCGGATGCGGCAGCCGTCCAGCCTGGCGAAGAGCTCCGGCGTGGGCACCGAGAAGGCGGGCTTGCACAGCACCACATGGCAGTCGGGCAGGGCGGGCAGAGTGGTGAGCACCTCCCCCCGCCCCTCGGCCAGGGCGGTGCCGCCCCGGACGCAGTAGGGCACGTCGGAGCCCACCCGGGCCCCGATGGCCTCCAGCCGCTCCGGCGGGAGGCCCAGCCCCAGCAGGCGGTTGAGCCCCCGCAGGACGGCAGCGGCGTCGGCGCTGCCCCCCGCCAGCCCGGCGCACACCGGGATGGACTTGTCCAGCTCAATGGACAGCCCGCCGCAGTCCGCCCCCGTCTCCGCGCACAGGCGCAGGGCGGCGGCCGCCGCCAGGTTGCGCTCGTCGGCGGGCAGGAAGCCCAGGCTGCTGCGCATGGACAGAGGCTTTCCCGTGCCGGTCTCCAGGCGGAGGGCGTCGCTGAGGGTCACGGTCTGCATGACCATGCGCATCTCGTGGTAGCCGTCGCTCCGCCGGTCCAGCACGTCGAGAGAGAGATTCAGCTTGGCGTAGGCCCTTGTTTCCAGAACGGGCATCGGGTCACCCCCTTATCGGATCTTGCGCGCCTCCAGGTAAAAGCGCTTGTCGTGGGCCTCCCCCATGGAGAAGGTCTTGCGGGGGAGCACCCCGTCCCGGATGACGGTGGGAAAGAGCTGCTCCTTGCCCATGGCGGGCAGCAGGAAGGCGATATTGCCGGGGCGGGCGGCCAGATCCCGGGCCACATCCGCGCCGTGGATGTAGTCGATGCTCCCCCCGTGCTCCTTCACGTAGGCGTCCAGGAAGGGCTGGAGGGTGCCCACCTCCAACTGGGCCTCCGGGCGGGGCACAGTGACCGCGCCCTTCCCCCCGGCATGGGAGAAGCGGAGCACATGGCCGTCCCCCTCCCCCCGGTATGCGCCGGGGAGGGCGGAGAGCAGCTCCTCCACCACCCGCTCCGGCTCCACGCCGAAGACCACCCGGTGGATGGGCTCGAACTCCAGGGAGGCGTCGTGGAGGTTGACCAGCTCGCACAGGGCGTACCGGGCGGGCAGGCTGTCCCACTGCTCCCTGGGGGTGAGCTTCTTCTGCCGCTCATAGCACTCCTTGGCGGTGGCCAGGGAGTGGTTGCCGTCCCCTACGGCGAAGAGGAGCACCGGCTTGTCCTCCACGCCGTAGCGGGCGCGGAAGGCCGCCGGATCGGCCAGCTTCCGGAGGGCGGCGGCCACCAGGGCCATGCTCTCCCCGTCCAGCCGCCAGCCGGCGATGTGGCCGCCCCGCTCCATGAGGTCGAAGTCGTACACCTTTTCCATCTGGTCCTTGCGGGCGGAGAGGGGCTCAAGCACCGTCTTTTCCGGGTCGTCGGCCAGCAGCATCACGTGGGGCAGCTCCAGGGGGGCGTTCTTGCGCACCGCCACCCGGGGCGGAATGCGGGCCATGACGGTGCCCTCGGTGGCCCGCACCTGGGCCTCCGCGCCGGGCTCGTAGTCGTACTGCTCCAGATCCACCATGCCCACCAGGCCCCGGCGCAGGCGCAGGTTGTCCAGCCGCCGCTCCACATAGATCAGGCTGGCGGGCAGGGTGCAGAACCGCTCCTCCCGCAGGTAGCGGGTCATGGTGTTGTTGACCTCCATGATGTCGGTCTCCACGCTTGGGCCGTCCAGGCAGCTCTCGGGCAGGATCAGGCGCAGGGTGGATGGGGCGGAGCCCACCAGCTCCTCCACCTCCTGCCAGTACTCCGGCTGGGAGGTGTACTGGTCGCAGGCCACCACCGACCACTTGGTGTAATCACAGTTCTGGGGCAGGAGGATGTCCGCCGGGCGGAAGGCCAGGCCGTCAAACGGGTCGCGCATACGTCCGCCCTCCTCAGTCCATGGCCCGCCGGATGGCGGCCAGCAGCTCGTCAAAGCCCTCGTAGGCGGGCACCTCCGGGTGGTCGGCCTTGATCTGCGCCGTGCTCTTGAAGAGGAAGCCGGCGCGGCTGGCCTGGATCATGCCCAGGTCGTTGTAGCTGTCCCCGGCGGCGATGGTGTCGTAGCCGATGGACTGGAGGGCCTTCACCGTGGTCAGCTTGGACTGGGGGCAGCGCATGCGGAAGCCGGTGATGGCCCCGTCGGGCGCCACCTCCAGGGTGTTGCAGAACAGGGTGGGCCAGTTCAGCTTTTTCATCAGGGGCTGGGCGAACTGCTCAAAGGTGTCGCTGAGGATCAGGACCTGGGTGAAGCTGCGCAGCTCGTCCAGAAATGCCCGCGCGCCGGGCAGGGGGTCGATTTGGGCAATGGTAGCCTGAATCTCCCGCAGCCCCAGGCCGTGCTCCCGCAGTATGCCCAGGCGGTACTCCATCAGCTTGTGATAATCGGGCTCGTCCCGGGTGGTGCGCTTGAGGGCGGGGATGCCGCTGGCCTCGGCAAAGGCAATCCAGATCTCGGGGACCAGCACGCCCTCCATGTCCAGACAGGTGATGTACATATGCTGCCTCCTCTTATGAATGGGGGTGGATGGAAGCTCAGCCCTCCCGGGCCTGCTTCTTGCGCAGGTTGGTCAGGAAGTTGTCCATGCGGGTCAGGGCCTCGGCGATGTCCTTCATGCTGGTGGCGTAGCAGCAGCGGATGAAGCCCTCGCCGCCGGGGCCGAAGGCGGCGCCGGAAATGACGGCCACCTTCTCCTCCATCAAAAACCGCTCGCAGAATTCGTCGGAGGTCAGGCCGGTGCCCCGGATGTCGGGAAACACGTAAAAGGCGCCCTTGGGCTCGAAGCAGGGCAGGCCGATGCGGCGCAGGCCCTCCACCAGATAGCGGCGGCGGCCGTCGTACTCGTCCCGCATCTTCTCGATGTCCACGTCGCCGTTGCGCATGGCCTCAATGGCGGCGTACTGGCTGGTGGTGGGGGCGGACATGATGCCGAACTGGTGGAGCTTGAGCATCTGCTGGAGGATGGGCGCGGGGCCGCAGACGTAGCCCATGCGCCAGCCGGTCATGGCGTGGCTCTTGGAGAAGCCGTTGACCACGATGGTGCGGTCGTACAGCTCCGGCAGGTTGGCGGGCGACACGTGCTTCTGGCCGTAGGTCAGCTCGGCGTAGATCTCGTCGGAGAGGACCATGGCGTTGGTGTCCTTCAGCACCCCGGCCAGCGCCTCCAGATCAGCCCGCTCCAGAATACCGCCGGTGGGGTTGGAGGGGAAGGGGAGCACCACGGCCTTGGTGCGGGGGGTGAGGGCGGCGCGGAGCTGCGCGGCGGTGAGGCGGAACTCGTTCTCCGCCTTCAGCTCCACGTACACCGGCGTACCCCCGGCCATGGACGTCAGGGGCCCGTAGCACACAAAGGAGGGCACGGGGATGATCACCTCATCGCCGGGGTTGAGGATGCACCGCAGGGCCAGGTCGATGGCCTCGCTGCCGCCCACTGTGACCACAATCTGATGGGCGAAGTCGTATTGCAGGCCGAAGCGGCGGTTCAGGTAGGCCGCGATCTCCCGGCGCAGCTCCGCCATACCGGCGTTGGAGGTGTACTTGGTGAAGCCCTTCTCCAGAGAGTAGATGCCCGCGTCCCGGATGTGCCAGGGGGTGACGAAATCAGGCTCCCCCACGCCCAGGGAGATGGCATCCTTCATCTCCTCCAGGATATCGAAAAAGCGTCGGATGCCGGAGGGTTTGACCTCCTGGATGCGCCGGCAGAGTATTTCATCGTAATTCATGAAAAGATCCACTCCTTCTCCTGCTGCTCCTGCTTTTCAAAGATCAGGTGCTTCTCCTTGTACTTGTGCAGGATAAAATGGGTGGCGGTGCCCGTCACGTCCTCCAGGGTGGACAGGCGCTCCCCCACAAACTGGGCCACCTCTTTCAGCGTGCGGCCCGAGATAATGACGGTGAGATCAAAGGCGCCGCTCATCAGATAGACGCTCTCCACCTCGTCGTACTGGTAGATGCGCTCGGCCACCCGGTCAAAGCCGTCGCCCCGCTGGGGCGTCACCTTCACCTCAATGAGGGCGGTGACCGCCTCCCGGTCGGTGCGGTCCCAGTCCACGATGGCCTGATAGCCCAGGATGGTCTTGTCCGCCTCATAGCGCTGAATGGCGGCCTTCACGTCCGCCACGGTCATATCCGTCATGGATGCAAGCTGTTCATGGGTCAGCGTGCAGTCTTGTTCCAGAAGCCGGAGCAGCTTTGCCATAATACTTCCTCCCATCTGCATTTGAGCCCGCGCAAGCCGCGGGACAGCTTTATAAACTCTTATTATATACGTCCCCTCCCAGGATTACAATAGCGCATTCAAGCTCCCCCGCGCGGCATTCGCCGCTTTGTGCGGTATGATGAAATATTTTATTTATCCCTTCCATTTTCTTGTAGAAATCCATCTCTCAATATGGTATGATAAACGGTGACGTACAAATCCCTTTTCACTTCAAACAACGACGGAGGTGTTACGATGGACTACGCCGAGATGGTCAGCCAGATCATGGCCGCCGAACAGGGCGCCAAGGTGCTGGCGGAGGAGTCCCGTGCCAGGCGGCAGCAGCTCCAGGCCGGCCTGGAGCAGGAGATCTCCGCTATGCGCGAGAGCTATCTGGCGCGGGCCCGGCAGCGGCTGGAGCAGGTGCAGCAGACTGAGGAGGCCGCCGCCGAGGAGGCGCTGGACCGGCTGGACCGAAAGCTGGAGCAGACCATGCGCGCGGTGGAGGCGTCCTATGAGAAAAACAAGGAGCGCTGGGTGGACACCCTGTTCTCCCTGATCGTGGGCGTACAGCCGTGAAAAACGCGGAGATGACCTACGGCGCGCTGTCCGCCAAGATCCGCGCCCTCTACGGCAAGCGCCTGCGGGCGGACGACTTTGCCCGGCTGGCCGGGCTGAAAAATGAGGCCGAACTGCTGGAGGCCCTGCGGCAGCATCCGGGCTGGAGCCGCGCCCTGTCCCTGGTCCCCCCCGGTGCCTGGTCCTACGTGGGCCGGGTGGAGATGGAGGGCGCTCTGCGGGACGAGCTGCGGCTGGAGTACCGGAGCCTGTCCTATTACGTCCCCCGGGAGGACAAGCCCCTGATGCAGTTCCAGCTCCGGGCTGCGGAGCGGAGCGCCCTCCTGGCCGCCCTGCGCCGGCTCAAGACCGGCCGCTACGCCAAGGAGCCTCCCCCCACGTCTGCGGTGCCCCTCCGCCTGCGGCTGGACGAGGGGGCCCTGGCCTCCTGCACCAGCTACGACCAGCTCCTGGACGCTGCCCGCGACACCATCTACGCGCCCGTGCTCCGGCACCTGCGCCCAAGCCGGGACGGCGCACTGCCCGACTTCACCCTGGCGGAGGCCGCCCTGCGCACCGTCTACTTCTCCCACCTCTACCGCATCGTCCACCGGCAGTATACCGGCCGCACCCAGAAGGTACTTCTCCGCGCCCTGGGGGAGCAGATCGACCTGCTCAACATCATCCATGTGCTCCGCCTCAAAACCTACTTCCCCCAGACGGAGCCGGAGACCTATCTGCGCGTTCTCTTCCCCTTTCACTACCGCCTCAACCCCGACTTCACCCGCGCCCTCTGCGCCGCCCCCGGCGTGGACGACGTCTTCGCCCTGCTGCGGGACTCCCCCTACCGGGACTGCTTCGACGGCGTGGCGGTGGGCGCGGTGGAGGAGTACTACCAGCGGGCCATCTGCCGCTTCAACAAGCGTCAGCTCGCCGCCGTGCCCCCCTCCATTTACACCGCCGTGGCGTACCTGGAGCTCAAGGAGCTGGAGCTGAGTGTGCTGATTAACGTGATCGAGTCGGTGAAATACGGCGTCCCTTACCGCGCAGAACTCGCAGATCTGGTGGGCCAATAAGCCCCCCAAGCCCATGTCAAGGAAGGAGCTACCGCAATGTCCGTTGTCCCGATGAAGCTGCTCACCATCGCCGGGCCGCTGGAGCGGTTTGACGATGTGGTGCGCGCCTGCGTCATCGACCAGGAGTTCCACCCGGAAAACGCCCTGCAGCTCATGCGGAGCGTGAAGGGCCTGCGGCCCCTGGAGCTGGAAAACCCCTACAGCGCACTCCTCCACCGCTCGGTGGAGGTGGCCGATGAGGCGGGCATCCCCCTGGCCTATGCCCCCTTCGACCCCGCTTCCCCCTTGGAGGATTTCGCTTCCTATTTCGATTCCCTCTCCGGGCGCATCGCCGCCCTGCACCGGCGGAGGGAGGAGCTGGAGCACAAGGCCGACGAGGCCCGCAGCATGGTGGACCAGCTCCAGAACCTCCGGGGACTCAACGTCAGCCTGGACGAGCTCTGGGGCCTGGATCACGCCCGGTTCCGATACGGCTACCTGCCCCGGGAGACCTACGACGGCTTCCGGGAGGCCCTCAACGAGGAGGAGGACATCTTTTTCGTCCCCACCACCCTGGGCGCCCGGCGGGTATATGGGGTCTACTTCACCACCAAGGAGGCCCACCACAAGGTGGACTCCCTGTTCAATTCCCTGCACTTTGTACGCATTCGTCTGGAGGACCCGCCCGGCGGGACGGTGGACAACGCCACGGCAGAGCTCAACGCCCAGGTGGAGGCCGCCCAGGCGGCGGTGGCCCAGGTGGGGCAGGAGCTGGAGGAGCTGCGCCGGCAGGAGCGGGAGCACATTCTATCCAGCTACTCCTACCTGCGCTACCACAGCGAGTGCTGCGGGCTGCGCCAGTACGCCTGCCGCAGCAAGGGCACCTTTTACCTCACCGGCTGGGTGCCGGCGGCGGCGGTGCCGGAGATCGAGGAAACGCTCGCCCGGTTCCCCAACCTGTCCTGCGTAGCCGATACCGCCGACGACGTGCGCCACGCCAAGCCCCCCACCAAGCTGAAGAACTCCTTCCTGGGCCGGGTGTTCCAGCCCTTCCTGGAGATGTATGGCCTGCCCGCCTACAACGAGAAGGACCCCTCCCTGTTCATGGCCCTGACCTACTGCCTGTTCTTCGGCATCATGTTCGGCGATCTGGGGCAGGGGCTCTGTCTGGCCCTCATTGGCCTTGTACTGGCCAGGTGGAAGGGCATGTGGCTGGGCGGCATCATCACCTGCTGCGGCCTGTCTGGCGCGCTGTTCGGCTGCGTCTACGGGTCAGTGTTCGGCTTTGAGGACATTCTCCCCGGTTTTAAAATCATGGAGGAGACTACCTTTGCGGGCCTGGGCGTGGTGAGCAATGTCCTGCTGCTGCTGGTCCTGTCCATCTGTCTGGGCGTGTTTATGCTGCTGCTGGTGATGGTCATCAACATCCTCAACGGCATCCGCCAGAAAAACTATGAAAAAATCCTCTTCGGGCCCAACGGCGCGGCGGGCATCGTGTTTTACGCCGGACTGCTCACCGCGGCCGTGTCCACCCTGGCCTTCGGCGTGAACCTGTTCACCCCGGCCTATGTGCTGCCCGTGCTCATCCTCCCCCTGGTGCTTATGCTCCTGCGGGAGCCGCTGTCCCATCTGCTGGCCAAGAACCCCCACTGGAGGGAATTTTCAGTGGGCGAGGTGCTGGGCACCGGCTTCTTCGAGCTGTTCGAGACCTTGCTCAGCTACCTGACCAACACCCTGTCCTTCATGCGCGTGGGCGCCTATGCCATCACCCACGTGGGCCTGATGCTGGTGGTCCACATGCTGGCCGGCCTGGCCGGCGGGGTGGGCGGCCCGGCGGGCATCCTGATCCTGGTGCTGGGCAACGCCTTCGTCATGGGCTTCGAGGGCCTTCTGGTGGGCATCCAGGTGCTCCGTCTCGAGTTCTACGAGCTCTTCGGCCGCTTCTACGACGACGGCGGCATCCCCTTTGTCCCGAAAAAAATCGACTATGCTGCCCGCACAAACGGGTAATCCTGAGGAGGTAGTCACCATGCTGAAATTCATTGTCCTGTTCTTTGCCGCCTTCGCGGTTTTCTCCCCCCTGTTCCTCATCGGCATCCGCAAGTACACCGGACGCAGGGCCAAGCGGGCCCTTGGAGCCAACATCGCCTCCTTCTTCGCCTTCCTGGTGCTGGCCAGCGTGGTGGGCATCGGCGGCAGTGCCTCCGCCGCCGGCGCGCCTGAGGCCGCCGCGGCGGCTGGCGGTATCGCCGAGGGCCTCAAGTACGTAGGCGCCGCCCTGGCCGTGGGCCTGAGCGGCATCGGCGGCGGCATCGCCGTGGCCTCCTCCGCGTCTGCCGCCCTGGGCGCCATCTCCGAGAACGACAAGGCCTTCGGTAAGGCCCTCATCTTCGTTGGCCTGGCCGAGGGTGTGGCGCTGTACGGCCTGATCGTGGCGCTGCTGCTGCTCTTCGTGTAATCCGTCCAGAGGTAACGGTGTGCTGCGCAGGCACACAAGGTGAATTGCCCTGAGGGGCAAGAGAAGGCACCCTGGGGTGTGTCCTGCTCCGCACGGATTTTGATTTCGCCCGCAGGGCGGGCGAAACGCTGAGAGGCAACTTATGAAATACTTCGTCATCACCGACAGCACGGATACCCAGGTGGGGCTGCGCCTGGCTGGCATCGAAGGGGTCGTGGTGCGGGAGGAGCCCCTGGTGCGCGCCGCCATCCAGACCGCCGCCGCCGATCCCGACATCGCCGTGCTGCTCATCACCGAAAAGCTGGCCGCCCTGTGCCAGGATCTCATCGCCCCGCTGAAGCTCACCGCCCAGCGGCCCCTGGTGGTGGAGATCCCCGACCGGCACAGCGCCGGCCGCGCCCCCGACTCCATCACCCGCTACATCCGGGAGGCCATTGGAGTCAAGCTCTGACCAGCTCCGTGAGGAGGTTAACTATGCCTGATATGAATCAAAAGCTGGACCGCTTCACCGCCAAAATCCTGGCGGAAGCCGCCGACGAGAGCAAGCGCGCCCTCGCGGAGGTCAAGCGCCGCCGGGAGCTCCGCTTTCAGGAAGCAGAGGACGCGGCGCTGAAGGAGGCCTATGAATACATCCACGGGGAGGTGGCCCGCATCCAGTCGGAGGCCGGGCGGGGCGTGTCCCGCCATATGCTGGAGAACAAGCGGGCCCTCTACCTGCGCCGCACCGAGATGGCCCAGGAGGTCTTCGCCCTGGTGCGGGCCAAAATCGCCGCCTTCACCCGCACTCCCGCCTATGGCCAGCGGCTCACTGCCCTGCTGGCCGAGGCGCTGGAGCAGCTCTCCGGCGCGGAGGAGGTGCTGGTTACCCTGCGGGGCGACGATCTGAGCTTTCGGGAGGCCCTGGCCGCCTCCGCGCCCCAAATCCGCCTGACCTTCCGGGAGGGGGACTTCCGCCTGGGCGGCCTGATCGCCGAGTCCCCCGATCTGGGCCTGCGGGTGGACTCCTCCTTTGACAGCGCAGCCGGCGAGTTGTCTGGCCACTTTGCCGAGCTCTTCGGCCTGTCGCTCTCCGACGAATAAGAAAGGATGGTACTTCCAATGAATCAAACGCACTATACCATCCACGGCATCAACGGCCCGGTCGTCAAGGTGACCGGCGGCAAGGGCCTGGCCATGATGGATATGGTCAGCGTGGGCGAGGAGGGCCTGATCGGCGAGGTGGTCAGTGTGGACCGCTCGGCCACCACCGTCCAGGTCTACGAGGACACGGCCGGCCTCAAGCCCGGCCAGCCGGTGGTGAGCCAGGGGGCCCCCATGGCCATCACCCTGGGCCCCGGCATGCTGACCAACATCTTCGACGGCATTGCTCGCCCCCTCAAGGTCATTGAGGCGGAGAGCGGCCCCTTCATCGGCCGTGGGCTGAACATCCCCTCCCTGGACCAGGAGAAGACGTGGGATGTCACCCTCCATGTAAAGGCAGGCGACGTTCTCGCCCCTGGCGCACTCTATGCCTCCTGCCCGGAGACCCCCCTCATCGTCCACCGCTGTCTGGTGCCCACCGGGGTGTCCGGCCGGGTCACCAAGGTGGCGCCCGCCGGGGCCTACCGGGTCAGCGACACTCTGGTGGAGCTCACCGACGACCACGGGCAGATCCACCCCCTGGCCCTGGCCCAGCGGTGGCCCATCCGCACCCCCCGCCCCATCGCCCAGCGGCTGCCCATCGACCGGCCTCTGGTCACCGGGCAGCGGATCATCGACACCCTTTTCCCCATCGGAAAGGGGGGCGCCGCCGCCATCCCCGGCCCCTTCGGCGCGGGCAAGACCATGACCCAGCACCAGCTGGCCAAGTGGTCGGACGCGGACATCATCGTCTACCTGGGCTGCGGCGAGCGCGGCAATGAGATGACCCAGGCCCTGGAGGAGTTCTCCGAGCTGCTGGACCCCAAGAGCCAGCAGCCCCTGATGAACCGCACCATCCTCATCGCCAACACCTCCAACATGCCGGTGGCCGCCCGCGAGGCGTCGGTCTACACCGGCATGACCATCGCCGAGTACTACCGGGATATGGGCTACCACGTGGCCCTCATGGCCGACTCCACCTCCCGCTGGGCGGAGGCCCTGCGGGAGATCTCCGGCCGGCTGGAGGAGATGCCCGCCGAGGAGGGCTTTCCCGCCTACCTGGCCTCCCGCCTGGCCGAGTTCTACGAGCGGGCGGGCTATGTGAAGACTCTGGAGGGGAAGGAGGGGAGCGTCACTGTAATCGGCGCCGTCTCCCCCCAGGGCGGCGACTTCTCCGAGCCAGTCACCCAGAATACCAAGCGCTATGTGCGCACCTTCTGGGGCCTGGACCGCGCCCTGGCCTATGCCCGCCACTTCCCCTCCATCAACTGGCTGACCTCCTACTCGGAGTACGCCGACGATCTCAGGCTCTGGTACGACGAGCACGTGGGGCCGGAGTTCGTCACCTGCCGCCACCAGATGGCCCACCTGCTCCAAAAGGAGTCGGAGCTGATGGAGATCGTAAAGCTCATCGGCGCGGACATCCTGCCCGAGGATCAGAAGCTCATCATCGAGACCGCCAAGCTCTTCCGGGTGGGCTTTCTCCAGCAGAACGCCTACCACCCCATCGACACCTATGTGCCCCTGGACAAGCAGCTTCGCATGATGGAGCTGATGCTCAAGCTCTACCACGGGGCCAAGGACATCGTCTCCCGGGCCATCCCCCTGTCCCAGCTCAAGGAGACCGGCATCTTCGAGTCTCTGGCCAAGATGAAGTACGAGGTGCCCAACGACGGCCAGGAGAAGTTCGCGGAGTATGACGCCGCCATTGAGGACGCCCTGCGGCAGGTCAACGAGGCCAACCGTTGAGGTTGGAGATAGAGGTGAAACACTGACATGAGACTGGAATACATCGGCCTTTCGGAGCTGTCCGGCTCCCTCATCGCCCTGGAGGGGGTCAAGGACGTGGCCTACGACGAGATGGCGGAGGTCACTCTGGAGAACGGGGAGCGCCGCTATGGCCGCGTCATCCTCATTGACGGCGACCGGGTGGTTCTCCAGGTATTTGAGGGCACCCGGGGCATCTCTCTGGAGAACGCCTCCACCCACTTCACCGGCAAGAGCATGGACATCGCCCTGTCCAAGGAGATGCTGGGCCGGGTGTTCGACGGCGCGGGCCGCCCCATCGACGCCCTGGGCGAGATCTACCCGGAGGAGCGGCGCAACATCAACGGCTCCGCCATCAACCCCGTCTCCCGCAAGTACCCTCGAAGCTGCATCTACACCGGCATATCCGCCATCGACGGCTGCGCCACCCTCATCCGGGGGCAGAAGCTGCCCATCTTCTCCGGCTCCGGCATGAAGCACAACGAGCTGGCCGCCCAGATCGTGCGGCAGGCCAAGGTGCCCAACCAGGACGGGGAGTTCGCCATTGTCTTCGCCGCCATGGGCGTCAAGAACGACACCGCCGAGTTCTTCCGCCGCTCCTTCGAGGAGGCCGGCGCCCTGAGCCGGGTGGTCATGTTCCTCAACCTGGCCTCCGACCCCATCATCGAGCGCATCCTCACCCCCCGCTGCGCCCTGACGGCGGCGGAGTTCCTGGCCTTTGAGCACGGCTACCACGTGCTGGTGGTGCTCACCGACATGACCTCCTACTGCGAGGCCCTGCGCGAGTTCTCCTCCTCCAAGGGGGAGATCCCCTCCCGCAAGGGCTTCCCCGCCTACCTCTACTCGGATCTGGCCTCCCTCTACGAGCGGGCGGGCATGATCCACGGCCGCACCGGCTCGGTGACTCAGGTGCCGGTGCTCACCATGCCCAACGACGACATCACCCACCCCATCCCCGATCTCACCGGCTACATCACCGAGGGACAGATCGTGCTGGACCGGGAGCTGGATCAGAAGGGCATCTATCCCCCCATCGCCATTCTCCCCTCCCTGTCCCGCCTGATGAAGGACGGCGTGGGCAAGGGCTTCACCCGGGAGGACCACTACGACGTGTCCAACCAGCTCTTTGCCTCCTACTCCAAAGTTCAGGACGCCCGCAGCCTGGCCAGCGTCATCGGCGAGGACGAGCTGAGCGAGCTGGACAAGCAGTATCTGGCCTTCGGCGACGCCTTCGAGCGCAGGTTTGTCCACCAGAGCCTGGTGGACAACCGCACCATTGCGGAGACGCTGGACCTGGGGTGGAAGCTGCTGACCATGCTGCCCAGGGGCGAGCTGGACCGGGTGGACGCCAAGACCATCGAGGCCCACTATGTGGAGGGGGCGTGGAAGGAGCTCTTTGAGCGGAAGCAGTCGTAGCCCAGAAAGGAGCTGAACCGCCATGGCCAACCTGCTGCCCACCAAGGGCAACCTGATCGCCGCCAAGCGCTCCCGGACGCTGGCCCGGACGGGCTACGAGCTGATGGACCGCAAGCGCAACATCCTCATCCGGGAGCTTATGGGCATGATAGACACCGCCAAGGAGTTGCAGGGACAGATCGACGCCGTCTTTACCGAGGCGTACACCGCCCTCCAGGCGGCCAACATCCGCCTGGGCATCTGCGACCGCATCGCGGAGGCGGTGGATGTGGACGACTCCCTGACCCTGCGCTACCGCTCCGTTATGGGGGTGGAGCTGCCCCGCATCCCCGGCCAGTCCCCCCCGCCCCGGCCGGAGTACGGCATGGGGGATACCTGTTCCGAGCTGGATGAGTGCTACCTCAAGTTCTACAGGGTCAAGGAGCTGACCCGCCGGCTGGCGGAGGTGGAGACCTCTATCTACCGCCTGGCCGACGCCATCAAAAAGACCCAGAAGCGGGCCAACGCTTTACAGAACATTGTCATTCCCGGCCTGGACGGCACCATCCGTTTCATCACCGACGCCCTGGAGGAGAAGGAGCGGGAGGAGTTTGCCCGTTTGAAGGTCATCAAGCGGGTGACCACAAAACAGAAGTGAGGCGGAATTCCGCCTCACTTTTGTTTCAGTATGTGCGCACACAGACCTCCCGGATTTTGGCCTGGAGGCTCTTCAAGTCCTCAAAGCTCTCCGGCCGCTTGCGGGGATCCCGCAGCAGGGCAGAGGGGTGGTACATGGCCATCATCCACACCCCGGCCTTTTCGATCCACTGGCCATGCTCACGGGTGATTTTGAAGTCCTCCTTAATGAGCTTCATAGCGGCGATGCGCCCCAGGCAGACGATGATCTTCGGCTTGAGCAGAGCCACCTGGTTGCGCAGATAGCCGATACAGGCCTCCTGCTCGATGTTCAGGGGGTCCCGGTTCTGGGGCGGGCGGCACTTGACCATGTTGCCGATGAACACCTTCTCCCGCTTCAGGTCGATCATGGCCAGCATATCGTCCAGCAGCTGGCCCGCCCGGCCCACAAAGGGCCGGCCGGTGCGGTCCTCCTGCTCGCCGGGGCCCTCCCCGATGAACATGACCTCCGCGTCCCTGGCTCCCTCGCCGAACACCACGTTGGTCCGGGTCTCCGCCAGGCCGCACTTCTGACAGTGGATGCACTCCTCATAGAGGGCGTCCCAATCCTTCATAGTCTCTCACCTCAGTGTGTGGTTTTCGACATTGTACCACACCCGCGCCCCCGGTGCAAAAAAATTTTGTGCTTGACTTTTGCCTTCAAACTGCGTATACTACGCTCAACAAAGGCAGAGAGAACGACCGCCCCCCGTGAGGGCCGACAGAGAATCCGGGTCACCGACTGAGAGCCCGGTCCGGCAGGATGGGATGGCGCAACACGTTTGAGCCGGCGTCCCGAGCCCTGGCCTCAGGGGGTAGGCGCGCCCGTCCCACCCGCGTTAAGGGTTCCGAGTGGCGTCCGTTGCACACGACGGCGCAATTTTGGGTGGTACCGCGGAGTTTGTTCCGTCCCGAAGCTGGAAAACCGGCTTCGGGATTTTTTTATTCTTTTTTGCAGAAAGGTGTGATTGGCATGGAAGTTCTGGCAACGAAATTTGACGCGGCGGTGGTGGGCCGGAATAACCGGGCCGTCACCCTGCACGGGATGGTGCACGCCCTGCGGGATCTGGGCGGGGTCACCTTCCTCACCCTGCGCACCCGGGAGGGGCTGGTGCAGTGCGTCTGTCCCCGGCGTCCCGAGGGGGTGCGCGAGGAGTGCGCCGTCTCTGTCTCCGGCTTACTCCGGCCCGAACCCCGGGCGCCCGGCGGGGCGGAGCTGGCGGAGGCCCGGTTCACGGTGCTCTCCCGGCCCGCCGCGCCCCCGCCGGTGCCCCTGTCCAAAAAGAGTTCCCTCAGCATGGACACGGAACTCTCCCTCCGCCCGGTGACCCTCCGCGCCCCCCGCGCCCGGGCGGTGTTCCGCATCCAGGCGGCCGTCTGCCGGGCCTTCCGGGAGTTTCTCCAGGAGGAGGACTTTACCGAGATCCACACCCCCAAGCTGGGCCGGGCCGGGGCCGAGGGGGGCTCCAGCCAGTTCCGGGTGGACTACTTCGGCCGGAAGGCGGTGCTGGCCCAGTCCCCCCAGCTCTACAAGCAGGTCATGGTGGGGGTGTTTGAGCGGGTGTATGAGATCGGCCCGGTGTTCCGGGCGGAGAAGCACGCCACCCAGCGGCACCTGAACGAATACACCTCCCTGGATCTGGAGATGGGCTTTCTCCGCTCCTTTACCGACCTGATGGCGCTGGAGCAGGGCTTTCTGCGCCGCCTTGTGGACCTGCTCCGGCGGGAATACGCCGGAGAGCTGGCCCTGCTGGGCGCAGAGCTGCCCGATGCACAGCACATACCAGCCGTCCGCTTTGACGAGGCCAAGCGCCTGGCGGCGGATGCCTACGGCTATGCCATCCGGGAGCCCTACGATCTGGAGCCGGAGGAGGAGCAGCACATCGGCCGGTACGCCAAGGAGGTGTGGGGCAGCGACTTCGTGTTCGTCACCCACTACCCCGGCAGGAAGCGCCCCTTCTACACCATGGACGATCCGGAAGATCCCCGGTACACCCTCTCCTTCGATCTGCTCTTCCGGGGGGTGGAGATCACCACCGGGGGCCAGCGTATCCACAATTACGGCCAGCAGGTGGAAAAGTTAAAGGCGCGGGGCATGGAGCCGGAGGATTTTTCGGGCTACCTGCTGTTCCACAAGCACGGCGCGCCGCCCCACGGCGGCCTGGGCATCGGCCTGGAGCGGCTGACCATGCAGTTGTGCGGCCTGGACAACATCCGCCGGGCCAGCCTGTTTCCCCGGGACCGGACCAGACTCGAGCCATAAGGAGCGGGGCGGGCGCGGTTCGCCCCACCAGACAGAGATAAAAAGGAGGAACCCTTCCCATGAACATTACCGAAGCGCGGATCGACCATCTGTCCAATCTGGCCCGCCTCTCCCTCCCCGGCGGGGAGAAGGAGGAGATCGCCCGGGAGCTGGAGCGGATTCTGGACTACATGGCGGTGCTGGACGGCCTGGACACCGCCGGCACGGAGCCGCTGAGCCATGTTTTCCCGCTGAAAAACGTCCTGCGCCCCGATGAAACCGCCCCCTCCGCCGACCGGGCGGCCCTGCTTGCCGGGGCCCCGGCCGCCGACGGGGAGAGCTTTCTCGTCCCCAAAGCCGTGGAGTGAGGTGGAATATGGAGCTGTATGAACTGACTGCCCTGGAGCTGGCCGGGCAGCTCCGGGCCGGAGCCGTCACCCAGGCCGAGGCCATTGCCGCCGCCGCCGGGCAGATCGCCGCCTGCCAGCCGGGCAACAACGCCTTTATCACCGTGGCGGATTCGCCCGCCCCCGCCCCCGCGCCGTCCGCCTCCCTCCTGGCCGGGGTGCCCATGGCCTACAAGGACAACCTCTGCACCAGGGGAGTGCGCACCACCTGCGCCTCCAAAATCCTGGGGGACTTCACCCCCTGCTACGACGCCACCGCCGTGGAGCGCCTGACCGCCGCCGGGGCGGTGTCCATGGGCAAGCTGAACCTGGACGAGTTCGCCATGGGCTCCACCTGTGAGACCTCCTGTTACGGCCCGGCGAAAAACCCCTGGGATCTCACCCGCTCCCCCGGCGGCTCCTCCGGCGGGGCGGCCGCCGCGGTGGCGGCCGGGGAGGTGTGGTACGCCATCGGCTCGGACACCGGAGGCTCCATCCGCCAGCCCGCCGCCCACTGCGGCGTCACCGGCATGAAGCCCACCTACGGCTCCGTGTCCCGGTACGGCCTGGTCGCCTACGCCTCCTCCCTGGATCAGCTCGGCCCCATCGCCCGCTCCGCCGCCGACTGCGCGGCGGTGCTGGAGCTCATCCGTGGGCGGGACCCCCGGGACGCCACCAGTCTGGAGCTCCCCACCGGGGGACTGCTCTGCGCCCTCACCGGCGACGTGCGGGGCAGGCGCATCGGCCTGCCCGCCGAGTGCTTCGGCGGCACGCTGGAGCCGGAGGTGGCCGCCGCCGTCCGGGCCGCCGCCGGGGTGCTCCGGGCGCGGGGGGCGGTGGTGGAGGAGTGCTCCCTGCCCCTGCTGGACTACGCGGTGCCCGCCTACTACATCCTGGCCTGCGCCGAGGCCTCCTCCAACCTGGCCCGGTTCGACGGGGTGAAATACGGCTGGGGGGGGGGGGGCGGAGGGCTGCGGCAGTCTGGAGGAGCTGTACCGCAGAACCCGCACCGAGGGCTTCGGCCCGGAGGTGAAGAAGCGGATTCTTCTGGGCACCTTCGTCCTCTCCGCGGACTGCTACGACTCCTATTACAAAAAGGCCCTCCAGGCCAGGGCCAGGCTGAAGGCCGCCTTTGACGCGGTCTTCCAGAGGTACGACCTGCTCCTCACCCCGGTGGCCCCCACCACCGCCCCCCGGCTGGGGGAGGGCCTGGCCGACCCGCTGAGCCTGTACCTGAGCGACATCTACACCGTCCCCGCCAACCTGGCGGGCTTGCCCGCCCTGTCCATGCCCTGCGGCTTCGACCGGAGCGGCCTGCCCATCGGCGCCCAGCTCATCGGCCCGGCCCTGGGGGATCTGGCGGTGCTGGACGCCGCCCACGCCTACCAGCAGGAGACCGACTGGCACCGCCGCCATCCGGACACACCTGCAGCCGCCAAAGGAGGTGACGCGCTGTGAACTGGGAAACCGTAATCGGCCTGGAGACCCATGTGGAACTGGCCACCAAAAGCAAAATCTTCTGCGCCTGCACCACCGCCTTCGGCGGCGCGCCCAACACCCACTGCTGCCCGGTGTGCACCGGCATGCCGGGGGCGCTGCCCGTGCTCAACGGGAAGGTGGTGGAGTACGCCGTCCGGGCCGCCCTGGCCCTGGGCTGCACCGTCACCCGGTACAGCCGGTTCGACCGGAAAAACTACTTCTACCCCGATCTGCCCAAGGCCTACCAGATCTCCCAGCTCTACCTGCCCATTGGCCGGGACGGAGCGGTGGAGGCGGGGGGCCGCACCGTGGGCATTCACGAGCTGCACATGGAGGAGGACGCGGGCAAGCTGATCCACGACCCCTGGACGGAGCAGACCAAAATCGACTACAACCGCTGCGGCGTGCCTCTCATCGAGATTGTCACCGAGCCCGACTTCCGCACGGCGGAGGAGGTGGTCGCCTACCTGGAGTGGCTGCGGGAGACCCTGCAATACCTGGGCGTCTCCGACTGCAAGATGCAGGAGGGCTCCCTCCGGTGCGACGTGAACCTGTCGGTGCGCCCGGCGGGCTCGGACACGCTGGGCACCCGCACCGAGCTGAAAAACCTCAGCTCCTTCAAGGCCATCCGCCGGGCCATCTACTATGAGGCCCGGCGGCAGATCGAACGGCTGGAGGCGGGCGGCCGGGTGGTGCAGGAGACCCGGCGCTGGGACGAGAACAAGGACGCCTCCTATCCCATGCGCTCCAAGGAGGACGCCCAGGACTACCGCTACTTCCCCGAGCCGGATCTTCCGCCCCTGGAGCTGAGCGAGGCCTACATCCAGGCGCTGCGGGCCAGCCAGCCGGAGCTGGCTACGGCCAAGCGGGCCCGCTATCAGGCCGCCTGGGGCCTGGGCCCCTACGACGCGGAGATGCTCACCTCCCAGAAGGCCCTGGCCCGCTTTTTCGAGGAGACGGTGGCCCTGGGGGCGGAGCCCAAGCAGGCGGCCAACTGGCTCATGGGGCCGGTACTGGCCCAGCTCTCCGCCCACGGCCTGGAGGCCAGGGACATGGCCCTGACGCCCCCCACCCTGGCCCGGCTGATCCAGTTGGTGAAGGAGGGGCAGCTCAACCGCAACACCGCCGTCAAAGTGTGCGAGGCGGTCTTCGAGACCGACGGCGACGTGGACGCGTATGTGGCCGCCCACGGTCTGGCCCAGGTGTCCGACGCGGGCCTGGTGGCCCAGGTGGTGGAGCAAGTGCTCTCCGCCAATGAAAAATCGGTGGCCGACTACCGCTCCGGCAAGGAGAAGGCCTTCGGCTTCCTGGTGGGGCAGGTCATGCGCCAGCTCAGGGGCCAGGCGGCCCCGGCGGTGGTGCGTCAGGTGCTGCTGGAACAGTTGGCGGAGCAATAACAATGTGCGGGCCGGTCTTTTGACCGGCCCGCACGGTGTTTGCCCCTTCCGCCGCGGCTTCACAAATCACTACGAAAGCCCGGTACAGCCGTCCAGCACCTGTCCGCCCTGGAGCAGCTCCAGCTTCTCCAGCGCGGGGCTGCCCTCCAGCAGGAAGTGGAAGGTCTGGCCGGGATAGACCCGCTGGGTCAGGCTCTGCCCGCCTCCGTAGGTGAGGCGGACGGTGAGGCTGTCCCCCCGCTCGCCGCCCACCGCGCCGAAGATCACGGTGCCGCCCCCGGAGCCCAGCCGGGCGGCGGAGAGTTTGCCCGGCTCCGGCGCGGGGCACTCGTTGGCGGTCAGCTCATGCCAGCGGCCGTCCGTCCCGCTCCGCTCCAGACCGCTGGCCCGGAGGGTGGTGTGGGCCTCATCCCAGGAAAGAACCACATAGCCAGGCCCAGCGGGAAAGACGGCGTCCACGCTCCGGTTCGGCTGCTCCCGCTGGAAGTCCGCCTGGGGGCCCGAGGACAGGGGGCCGAAGCCCGCGCTGCCCACGCAGTTCTGGCCCGCCTCGCTCACCATGAACTCCGCCAGCCGCCGGGCGGGGGCGTCCTCCGGCTCGCCGGCCCGGAGCACCAGGTAGTTGTACCCCGCCAGGGGGTAGCTTCCGTCGGCGATGGTCTCATCCGAGGGGAGCACCCCATCCACCGCCAGCAGCTTGAGCTCCCCTCCGCCCGCGTCGCCCAGGAGCCAATAGCTATTTACATAATAATAGTACACACTATAGCCCATGGCGTAAGCCAGGGGGTCGGTGGTCATGGCCCCGGCCACATCGGTGAGGGCGGAGGACATGGCGTAGGAGGTGAGGACATTGTGCACGTCGGGGCTGAGGGAGAGCTTTCCGCCCTCCAGGAAATACTGCTCCATCAGGGCGTGGGAGCCGCTGTCGGTGTTGCGGCGGTAGGGCAGCAGCTCCGCGTCCGGGCCGCCTATCTGATTCCAATTCGTATATTTCCCGTACACATATATGTCCTGTATTTGCTTTTGGGTCAGCCCGGTGACAGAGTTCTCCGCGTTGGTGAAGAACACCATGGCGTCATAGGCGATGGGAATGTACTCCAGTTCCACCCCCGCCGCCTCCGCCTGGGCCTTCAGCTCCTCCGAGGGCAGGGTGGCGGCGAAGAGGGCGTCCACCTCCCCGTTGATGAGCCGCTCGTAGGACTCATGGCTCTTGGAGTGGCTCTCCGGGAACTGCGGATGGTTGTCATAATTCCAGAAGAGCGCCCCGTACACCGCCCTGGTATAGGGGTAGGTGGAGGTGGAGCCGTCGACGACGGGCATGGTCTCGTCAAAGCCCCAGTCGATGGCCGTCTGGGCGGGGTACCAGGGCAGGCGGGTACGGGCGTCGTCCAGGAAGGTGATCGCCTCGCCCCGGGTAGCGGGCCTGTCCCACTCTGCCAGCTCCTCCACTCCGGGCTCCCCGTAGACCGGGTCGGTCTCTCCGGTGGACCGCTGGGTGAAGATGCCCAGGCCCTGTTTATCAAAGGCCAGATAGGACGCTAAAGCCCAGTCCGGAATCTCCCCGGCATCGACCAGAGTCAGCTCCGCCGCCGTTCCCCCCTCCGGTATGGTCAGCCAGCCCACCGCCTCCATGGCCCGGGCAGCCATGACGGTGAGCTCTCCCCGGGTCACCAGCCGGTCGGGGTGGAAATAGGCGTCCTCCGCCGCCAGTCCGCCGGCCCGGGCGGCGGAGGCGGTATCATAATACCAGTCGCCGGGCTCCGCGTCGGCGTAGCCGGGGTCGCCGCCGGGCTCCAGGGACAGCAGGCGGCAGATCAGGGCGAAGGCCTCCGCCCGCGTCAGGGCGGCGTCGGGGTTCAGATTGCCCGCGTGATCCCCCTGGAGCACTCCCCGGAGATACAGCTCCTTTGCGCCGCCGGGGTCGTTGTAGTACTCGTGCCCCTTCCAGACCGTGATGCAGTCGGGGAAGCGGTGCTCCTCCCCCTGAAAGACCTCCAGGGGCCGCTCCGCCTCCTCCGCTGGGACGGTGGCGAAGAGCCAGCCCTGCTGGTAGTCGCTGGTGAGGGGCACCGGCTCCCCCGTGTCGGCGTACCGCACCGCGAGGAGGGTCTGCTCCGACCAATCCAGGGCCTCCCCCTGGGGGCAGGGCACCCGGAGGGTCACATAATCTCCGCCCGGCTCGCTCCGGCTCCACCCCTTCGCCTCCTCTGCCGCCCGGGCGGCGGGGCACAGCAGGGCCAGACAGAGGCCCAGCGCCAGTATTCGCTTCATGGTACACACTCCCTTCAACATTCGATTCCTATTTGTATTATAGCTCCCCTGGTTTTCCCGGACAAGTTACAGAGCAATAACAAATGGTAAAAAAAGCTGGTACAGCCGGGGGGTTGACAGGGGGCGGTCTTTCTGTTATCTTAATACCCGACAGATGAATGCCCTGTGGCTTCCCGTTTATCACCGGATAAATGTGAAACGTGCCTGAACCGATTCCGTAGGTCTTAGAAGGAATCGGCCCAGGCACGTTTTTTGCCGCTCTGGGACGTTTTTAGGAGGGATCGGAGTGAAGCGGAGCTTTTTCCAGTATGTGAGCCTGAATGTGCTGGGCGCGCTGGGCCTGTCCGGCTACATCCTGGCCGACACCCTGTTTGTGGCCCACCGGCTGGGCACCGACGGGCTGGCGGCCCTCAACCTGGCCATCTCGGTCTTCGGCCTCATCAACGGGCTGGGGCTGATGCTGGGCATTGGCGGGGCCACCCGGTACGCCATCTGCCGCACCCAGGGGGACGGCGTGCGGGCCGACCGCGCCTTCTCCCGCGCCCTGGCCTGCGGCGGGACGCTGGGCGGGCTACTGGCGCTGGCCGGTCTGCTGTGGGCCGTGCCGCTGGCCCGCCTGCTGGGGGCGGAGGGAGCCATCCTGCCCATGTGCTCGGTCTATCTGCGCACGGTGCTCCTCTTTGCCCCCTGCTTCCTACTCAACCACATTCTCACCGCCTTCGTGCGCAACGACGGCAATCCCAAGCTGGCCATGGCCGCCATGCTGCTGGGCAGCCTGTCCAACATTGTGCTGGACTATGTGTTCCTCTACCCCATGGATATGGGCATCTTCGGCGCGGCCCTGGCCACCGGCATCGCCCCGGTAGTGGGCCTGTGCGTGTCCTCCCTGCACATCCTCACCCGCCGCAGCCGCTTCCGCCTGCGCCCCTTCCGCCCCGCCCTCCGGCCGCTGGCGGATCTGGCCGGGCTGGGCAGCGCCGCCTTTCTCAACGAGTGCTCCTCCGGCCTGGTGCTGGTGGTCTTCAACCTGCTGACCCTCCGCCTGGCGGGGACGCTGGGGGTGGCGGCCTACGGCATTGTGGCCAACCTGGCGCTGATGGCCCTCGCTCTCTTCACCGGCGTCAATCAGGGCGTCCAGCCCCTGGTCAGCCTGGCCCACGGCCGGGGGGACGCCGCCGGGGTGCGCACCCTGTGCCGCATGGCCCTGGGGCTGGCCCTGTGCGCGGGGCTGTGCATGGCCGCGCTGGCCTTCTTCGCCGCCGGGCCGCTGGTGTCCCTCTTCAACCGGGACGGAGATCCGGCGCTCCAGCAGATGGCGGAGCAGGGCCTGCGGCTCTACTTTCTGGGCTTTCCCTTTGCCGGGCTGAACCTGGTCACCGCCTCCTTCCTGGGGGCGGCGGAGCACCCCAGCCGCTCCCTCCGGCTCTCCCTGCTCCGGGGCTTTGTGGCCATCGTGGCCGCCGCCCTGCTGCTGGCCGCCCTGCTGGGCCTCACCGGCGTATGGCTGGCCTTCCCCGCCGCCGAAGGGGCCGTTCTCCTCGTCAGCCTGCGCCTCAGCCGCTCCCTCCGGCGCGCCCGGCCAGAACCCGCCCCTCAGGCCATCACCACCGCGCTCAGGTAACACGCGAACGCCCCGTACTCCGCCGGGGTCAGCGCCCGGGGGCTGGAGAGCACCACCAGCTCATGGCCTGGGTACTCCGGCCGGTAGGGGGGATGGACGTGGGGATAGGGGTTGACGGCGAAGCCGCACCGCTGGTAGAAGCCCTGCCGCCGCCGGGCGATCTCGTCCACCGGCGGGTCGATCTCCAGTACCACGGTTTTCCCATCCCGGCCCAGCTCCTCCAGCGCCTTGGCGCCGTAGCGGCGGCCCCGCAGCTCCGGACGGACGCAGAAATGCTCCACATAGCGGAAGTCCTCCGCCTCCCAGTAGAGCAGCAGCCCCACGAATTCCGCCCCATCAAAAAGCTGGGTGAAATGGTACTCCGGGTGGGACAGGACGGCCCGCTGCTCATCGGGCAGCCGCTGCTCGTGGCGGGGAAAGCTGGCCTCGTAGAGGGCCATCGCCCTTCCAAACGCCGGTTCCTCCGGCTGTGTCAGCCGTCTCCATTCCATAGCAGTCTCTCCTCTCTTTTAAAAAATGCGCTCCCGTTTTGGGAGCGCATTTTATTCTGTTTACGCTCCCTCCAGGGCCTTTTCCAGGTCGGCCAGGATATCGTTCACATCCTCGATGCCCACGGAGAAACGCACCAGGTCGGGGGCCACCCCGGCGGCGGCCAGCTCGGCGTCGCTCATCTGGCGGTGGGTGGTACTGGCGGGGTGAAGCACGCAGGTCTTGGCGTCGGCCACATGGGTGGCAATGGAGGCCAGCTCCAGGCCTGCCATAAGCCGGGAGGCCGCTTCCCGGCCGCCCTTCACGCCGAAGGACACCACGCCGCAGGTGCCGTTCGGCAGGTACTTCCGGGCCCGCTCGTAGTAGGGGTCGCCCTCCAATCCGGGGTAGCGCACCCAGCTCACCTTGGGGTGTCCCTTCAGGAACCGGGCCACGGCCAGGGCGTTTTCACAGTGCCTGGCCATGCGCAGGGGCAGGGTCTCCAGCCCCACGTTGAGCAGGTAGGCGTTCATGGGGGCGGGGATGGCGCCGAAGTCCCGCATGAGCTGGGCGGTGGCCTTGGTGATGTAGGCTCCCTCCAGTCCGAAGCGCTCGGTATAGGTCACGCCGTGGTAGCTCTCGTCCGGGGTGGTGAGGCCGGGGAACTTGTCGGCGTGGGCTGTCCAGTCGAACCGGCCGGAGTCCACGATGGCGCCGCCCACCGCGTTGGCGTGGCCGTCCATGTACTTGGTAGTGGAATGGGTGACAATGTCGGCCCCCCACTCGAAGGGGTGGCAGTTCACCGGGGTGGCGAAGGTGTTGTCCACGATGAGGGGCACGCCGTGGGCGTGGGCCGCCCTGGCGAACTTCTCAAAGTCCAGCACGGTGAGGGCGGGGTTGGCGATGGTCTCGCCAAAGACGGCCCTGGTCTCCGGCCGGAAGGCGGCCTCCAGCTCGGCCTCGGTGCAGTCGGGGTCGACGAAGGTGAAGTCGATGCCCATGCGCTTCATCGTGACGGCGAAGAGGTTATAGGTACCGCCGTAGATGGAGGAGGAGCACACCACATGTTCCCCGCAGGAGACAATGTTAAAGATGGCGTAAAAGGAAGCCGCCTGACCGGAGGAGGTCAGCATGGCCGCGGTTCCCCCCTCCAGGGCGCAGATCTTGGCCGCCACGTGGTCATTCGTGGGGTTCTGGAGGCGGGTGTAGAAGTAGCCGCTCTCCTCCAGGTCGAAGAGGGCTCCCATCTGCTCGCCGGTGGCGTAGCGGAAGGTGGTGGACTGGACGATGGGGATGTTGCGGGGCTCACCATTCCCGGGGGTATACCCGGCGTGGAGGCACTGGGTGCCGATGCGCTGCTGACTCATGGGCAGGATCTTCCTTTCCTGTTTCAGGTTGAGTGTTATGCTACACCCCCCCCCCCCCCCCGCCCTCCCCATGTCAAGAGGCGGGCGGGGTGGGACTGGGCTCCGGCTCCTCCGGCGGCACATCGGTGCCGTCGGTGAGCAGCAGTCCGTCGGGACCGAGCTGCTGGACGCGGCGGTAAGGGATCTCTCTCCCCTCCACCGTCACATAGACCGACTCCACCCCCTCCACCTGGCACAGCGTAAGGGTCAGGCAGGCGTCGGCCACGGTGAGATCCACCCCGGACAGGCCGCCGTACTGCTCGGAGAGGTCCAGGTGGAGGCGGCCCTCCTCCACCTCCCAGCTCAACAGGCGCACCCCCTCGGGGAAGGGGGAGGCGAGGCCCTGGGTCTCCGGCGGGGACAGCAGGGCGTCCACCAGGGCAGGGATGGGGTCGCCGCCGCTCCCCTCAAAGGGCTCACAGTCCAGCGGCAGGGGGGCAAAGCGGTCGGACAGGGCGGAGTAGTACACGCAGTAGCCGCCCTCCGGCTCCTCCGGGCGGGGGGCGCAGCCCCCGGCGGCCAGAGCCAGCAGACAGCCCAGCGCCGCGATGCGTCGTCTCATCGGCCCACCTCCTCTCCGTTCCACTGGGCAAAGCTGACCTCGAAGCAGGTGCCCTCCGGCTCCCGCCGCCGGGCAGTGACGGCTCCGCCGTGCTGGAGCACCGTGTCCCGCACGATGGACAGGCCCAGGCCGGTGCCGCCGGCGGCCCGGGAGCGGGCCTTGTCCACCCGGTAAAAGCGGTCGAAGATCTTGGGCAGATCCGCCTCCGGGATGCCCACGCCGGTATCCTCCACCCGGAGGACCACCCGCCCGCCGTCGGCAGTGAGGGTGACGAGCACCCGGCCGCCGGGCAGGTTGTACTTCACCGCGTTCTCCATCAGATTGAAGGCAATCTGGTAGAGGTCGTCCTCGGTGGCCAGCACCACGCAGCCCGGCTGGAGCTTCAGCTCCAGGCTCACCTCTACCGCCCGGGCCAGGGGGGAGAGCATGTGCTCTACCCGTTCCACCACCGCCCCCACATCCACGGGGACGTCCTCCGCCGCCGGGGCGGTGTCGAGCCGTGTGAGGGTAAGCAGCTTCTCGGTGATGCGGGTGAGCCGATCAGCCTCGTCCCCGATGTCGTTGAGGAACTCCCGTGCCGTCTCGCCGTCCATGTGGTCGGCCTGGAGCAGGGAGTCGGTGAGCAGGCGGATGGAGGCCAGTGGGGTTTTGAGCTCATGGGAGGCGTCGGAGACGAAGCGCCGGCGCACCTCCTCGGTGGTCTGGAGGCGGCCGGTGAGCTCGTTGAACTCGTCGGCCAGGCGGCTGAGCTCGTCGCCGCCCCGGACGCTCACCCGGTGGCTGTACTCGCCCTCCCGTACCGTGTGGATGCCCCGCAGGAGCTGGGCGATACGCCGGGTGAGGGCCTTGGAGAAGACCACCCCCATCACCAGCGACACCATACAGATGACGATGGAGATAAAGCGCAGGTTGGTCTGGATCCCCTGGAGCAGCGCGCCCTGCTCGGCGTCGTACTCGTAGAGGTAGACCGCCCCCTGGGTCATGGAGCGGTAGGTAATGGGCACCGCCGCCCGGCTTCGGAAGGCCCCGTCGCCGTACTCAGAGCGGAACACGTTGTTGCCCCGCAGGGCGGTGACCAGCTCCCAGAACAGGGCGTACCGCCCGGCGGTGTCGGCCCGCCCCACGCCGTCCTGGAAATCGCAGAGCACCAGGCCGTTTGGGTCGGTGACCACCACCCGGGTCACTCCCAGGCTGCCCCGCAGCAGCTCCACCGTCCGGGTGGCACCCTCGGCCGTAAGGGCCTCCGGCCCGGTGGCCAGGGCGGAGGCCAGCACCGAGGCCTGGTTGAGCATGGAGGCCTGCTTGGACTGGTAGGCCAGTTTTTCCGACACCACCAGGGGGTAGGTGTTGAGCAGAATCAGCACCGCCGCCACAATCACAATATAGGTCAGGGCGAACTTGGTCTGGAGGGAGCGCCAGAAGGGCACGCGCCTGACCGCGCCGCTCCCCTTATCCATGCTTCAGATAGTAGCCCACGCCCCACTTGGTGAGGATGTACTCCGGGTTGGCGGGGTCCAGCTCCAGCTTCTCCCGCAGGCGGCGCACGTGCACGTCCACCGTGCGGTAATCGCCGGCGTACTCATAGCCCCACACCACGTTGAGTAGGTTCTCCCGGGAATACACCCGGCCCGGGTTGCGCAGCAGCAGCTCCATCAGGTCGAACTCCTTGGCGGTGAGATCCACGCTCTTGCCGTCCTTCCAGGCGGCCCGGGCGTCCACGTCCAGGGTGATGTGGCCCATGGACAGCCGGCCGCCGCCCTGCTTCTGGGCCGCCATGCCCGCCCGGCGCAGCAGGGCCCGCACCCGGGCCTTCAGCTCCAGAATGTTGAAGGGCTTGGTGATGTAGTCGTCCGCCCCACACTCGAAGCCGATGATCTTGTCGGTGTCCTCGCTGCGGGCGGTGAGCATGATGATGGGCACATTGGAGAACTCCCGGATGCGCATACAGGCCTGGAGCCCGTCGATCTTGGGCATCATCAGATCCAGGATGATGAGATCGAATGAGCCGCTGCGGGCCAGCTCCACCGCCTCCTCCCCGTCATAGCCCGCCTCCACCTGGTAGCCCTCGCTCTCCAGGTTGAACTTGATGCCCTTGACCAATACCTTCTCGTCGTCTACCACCAGTATTTTCATCGGTTCTCCTCCCCAGTCGTCACGTAGTCAATGAGGCCCTCCAGAATGCCCTCGCCGATGCCCGGCACCTCGGTCAGTTCCTCCGGGATGCGGAAGGGGCCGTTGGCCTGGCGGTAGGCAATGATGTCCTCCGCCCGCTTCTCCCCGATGCCCGGCAGGGTCATCAGCTCGTCCACCCCGGCGGTGTTGAGGTTGATCTTCGCCCCGCCGGCAAGGGTATCCTCCTTGCTCTGGGCGGAGGGGGAGGGCGTAGGCGCGGGCAGCGCCTGGGGCGTCTCCTGGGTCAGGGTGCGCTCGGTCTCCACCCGCACGGGCTGGGGCGCGGCCTGCCCCCGAAAAAACCAGCCCGCCGCGAAGGCCGCAAAGACCGCCGCCAGCAGCAGGGCCACAAATTCCAGTCTGGAAATCTTCATCTTTTTGTATCCCCCTCCCCGTTGCGTCCCGGTCCGGGGTTTGTTATAATAGCCATACTGTTATTATAACATAGTCAAATGGAGTTTCCTATGAAAAAATCACGACTGCTTTCCGTTTTACTCTGCCTCGCCCTGCTCTCGGGGCTGTTGACCACCTTTGCCTCCGCTGCGGACAGCGGCAGCGCCATTCTGGACGAGATGGACGTCAACGCCAAGGCCGCCGTTCTGGTGGACCCCGACACCGGCGAGATTCTCTACGAGAAGAACGCCCACGCGCACAACTACCCCGCCTCCATCACCAAGGTGATGACCTGCCTGCTCACCCTGGAGGCGGTGGACCGGGGAGAGCTGTCCCTGGAGCAGACCGTCACCGCCAGCTCCGCCCTTCACACCGGCATCGGGGAGGGCGCTTCCACGGCCGATATCAAAGAGGGGGAACAGATCCGCATCATCGACCTGCTCTACGCCGCCCTGATCCCCTCGGCCAACGAGGCGTGCAACGTCATGGCTGAGGCGGTAAGCGGCGATGTGGCCTCCTTCGTGGAGCTCATGAACACCCGGGCCGCCGAGCTGGGCATGGAGGACACCCACTTCTCCAACACCCACGGCTACCACGACGACGACCACTACACCAGCGCCTACGACATCTACCTCATGTGCCGGGAGGCCATGAAGCACGAGACCTTCCGCACCATCGTGGGCTCCAAGAACTACACCATGCCCGCCACCAACCTGCACCCCGAGCCGCGCATCATCCGCTCCACCAACGCCCTGATCTCCAACTTCCGCGTGGCGGGCTACATCTACGAGTACGCAACCGGCATCAAGACCGGCTCCACCCCTGAGGCGGGCTACTGCCTGGCCGCCTCCGCCACCCGGGAGAACCGGAACCTGATCTCCGTGGTCATGGGCTGTGAGCGGGAGCCGGGCACCTCCGGCAGCGATGGCTATATCTACTTTGACGAGACCATCCGCCTGTTTAAATGGGGTTTTGCCAACTTCTCCACCCAGACCATTCTGGACAACACCAAGCGGGACATCCCGGAGGTGGAGGTCACCCTGGGCAAGGACGCCGCCTCCGTCACCCTCATGCCCGACGGGAAGCTGACCGCCCTGCTGCCCAACGACGTGTCCGCCGAGAACTTTACGTATGACTACACCCTGGAAACCCGGAGCGTGGAGGCCCCGGTGGAGCAGGGGCAGGTGCTGGGCACCATCACGGCCTATTTCAACGGCAAGTCCTACGGCACCCTGGATCTGGTGGCCACCTGCTCGGTGGAGCGGGACCCCTGGCTCTACCGGCTGGACCGGATTCAGAAGTTCTTTGACAACCTGCTGGTGCGCATCCTTCTGGTGGTCATCCTGGTAGTAATCGCCGCCCTCCTGCTGCGGGTGGTGCTCTTCCGCGGCCGGGGCCGGACGGGCCGCCGGGGCTACGCCTACAGCGGCCGGGGCCGCTACACCGGCAGCCGCCGGCGCAGAGGTTAAGGTACAAAAACGTGGAGGGCGGTGTATACCGCCCTCCACATTATTATCCATCAATAACCCCTCCTGCGAAGGCGTTCGGAGGGAAGGATGTAGTTCAGGACCTTTTGACTCCTGTTTTCACAAACTGCTAAACCCCTGACCGGCAGCTCCCGGCCAACGTCGGCCGCAGTTGCTCAATCCTGCCTCCTTCCTGCTGGGGCCGCTGATCCGTAGCCCCTGCAAATACACGTTTTCCTCCAGTGTCGTGTTGCCATAGGAAATCTGGGCTGTCATCTTATTACAAAAGATAACCGTATAACGGTTTACCCGTTCACGCATAGCGTAACGGATAAACCGTTATAACAAGCGAAGGAAGATGGACTGTGAAATTTACAGTCCATCTTCCTTCGCCACTTACGCTTGCTTTACAACGCAAAGAATCGTCCCTGTTTCTACAGTATCCATATTTTCAATAACAGCATAGTAATTGGTCGAACTGTTTAGATTAGAAAATGTTACCGTCTCACTTCCTCCTCCTCCCAGCGGGGTAGACCACGGCAAGTTAACTGTACTCGTTGCTACACTAACACCGGAACTTTTATATAATGTCACCTTAACATGAGGTGATGCTCCCCCTATACTCTGCAATGTAACTTTAATCTTGCTCTTTGATATATCATATGTATCTGTAGTATATTTCTCCCCAGCATCTAGAACCCCAACCGTAAACGCAACGCTTCCACTTGAAAGATCTACTGTACTTTTGCGACTTTTCACCATACTTTCTTCAAATACGTTACCATACATTTCAAATATGTCTTTTTCTTCATGCTCTACAGTTACGATAACATTTGCTTCTTTGCCCTCTACGGCCATAGCTGTAGAAGGCAGAATACAACAAGCAAATAACAAAACGCTACATATCATCCTTGTCCATACTTTTTTCATAGAAAGTTCCCTCCATTTCATTCCTCAATGTAAAAAACTAGCTTTTTACCTTTACTATCTCTAGTTCCATCAATTTTGAAATAGTATTGCTTCTCTCCTGATAGATTCGAAAAAACAAGTTTATCTCCTACACTTTCTATTTCTCCCGTTTGGATACTTTCTTCATACTCTATATCATATAAATCTACTTTTAAATTTGACCAAGCTCCTTCCGCATATTTAATCTCAATTGTTCCATTAGCTGGACATATATAGAACTCAGTCATTAATGGCATATTCCCAATTTCACTTATATCAAAACTAATCTCACCTATATTGGAGGGCTTAAGTGTATCGCCTGTTAAATCTGTAGCATCTTTCTCTTCTGATGAGTATGAACTGCATCCGATACACCCCAATAGCAGATAAGCCGTTATTAATAAAATCGGTATGATTTTCCATTTAATAGTAGACATATCCCAATACCTCGACGCTATTTTTAGTATTATTTCGTACCGCAAAATAATACTTTCCTGTATCCTCGATCTGGATATTGGTTTTGATACTGCCCTCACTCCCGCTGGTAAAATGGAACGTATTATCCGGGGTGATGAACCCGAAGTCAAGGTCTGCTGTCCTGGGGGAGTACGTGCAGTTTATCGTAACCACCTCGTCCGCCTCCAGGGAGTACGCGGTATCTGCCTTCATAATCTTCCCGGAAGGGATATCCCACTCAATCCGGCTGGTGGCCCGCGTCATGCTCCCGCCCTTGCTTTCCGAAAGGACAGCAGGGTCAACTGCTTGCGTTGAAAGCTCTTTAAAGCCGATCATTTCCGTCCTGGTATCAGCCGCCACGATACTGCTTTTATCAATCGAAACTGAGTAACATATGTCTGCGCCGCTTTCCGAAGCTCCGGCCGGAGTCAGCCCCACACCGCCCACCACAAGCGCACAAGCCAATACCGTCGCTGTAACTGATTTTTTCATCGCCGCATCATTCCTCCTTATGAAATTGGCCCGCTTATTACTGCATCGGAATCAGAAATCCTTTCTTCTTCGAGTTCCTCGAACTTCACTGTGTTTTGTTCTACCGGCTCCGCCTCCTTCTGGTTCAGATATGTAATTACGATTGCTGCAACAAGGGCCGCAGCGGCCAGGATAATTAGAATCACTTTTAGTACAGAGCGTCCCTTTCTATTTCCGCTGCCTTGCGTCTTTTCACTCTCCGGGACGCCGACAACTTTATCGCCGCCCATAAGTTCATCCGTCGGAACTCCAAACAATTTACTCAACGCCAGCAGATTATCCATACTTGGAATGGCAATTCCAACTTCCCATCTGGATACTGCCTGGCGCGATACATTCAAAGCCTCTGCCAGATCCTGCTGAGACATCCTTTTGTCTTTTCGTAAAGAAATTAGCCTTTCATTTAATTTCACTGTTTTCACCTCAAATTCTATGCAAACAATCGCCATATGTAAACCGCAAGCTGTTTACATTCAGGCAATTATGAATTGCTTTTGGGTTGCGCTGCAACTTTTTTAACAAAACAGGGGCAACACCACCGTCACCAGTCCGCCCATCGGGCGCTCCCTCCCTCACAAAAGCTGTATCCCCAGCAGGGGGATCAGATCAACTGCCTGGGCCGGGTTGATCTTCATGCCCCGCAGCTCTCCCAGGCTCTCCGATACGGTGATGCCCTCCAGCGCGCAGTCGGAAAAATCCACCCCCTTCAGCGGCGTGCGGAAAAAGTCCACCTCCTGGAACCCCGTCCGGTGTGGGCTCAGGCCGGCCACATCCGCCTCGGCCAGCACGGCCCGGCGAAGCTGGCAGTTCTCCATGCGGCACTTTTTCCACCGCGACTGTGTAAAATTGGCGCAGCGGAAGGCGCTCTCGCCCAGGGTACAGCCCCGCCACCGGCTGGCGGTGAACCGGCCGCCGTCCCCCTTGCAGTCCCGCACCACCGTGTCCGTCCAGACCGTCCCGCCGAAGCGGCAGTTGGAGAAGTCGCAGCCGCTCCACTCCACCCGGTCAAAGACCGCCCCCGAGAAGTCGCAGTTCTGGAACCGGCACCGGTGCAGGCGCACCCGGCGGAACTCCAGCCCCGACAAGTCTGCGCCCGCCAGGCACTCCCCCTCCACCGTCAAGTCCTCCACGTCCCGCTCTTCCCGCCGCGCCCGGCGCACTTCCTCCTCCAGCATGGGTCAGCACTCCTTTCTCCCCCTACTCTACTACAACATGCCGGCTTTGTATACATACGATTGCAAAAACGCCCCCGCCGTCGGCGGGGACGCCAGTATGTCGAAAAAGCCTCGCAGAGTTCGCGCCCGCAGGCGCGAATCAAGTACCAATCTGGTTTCCCCGGCGACATGTGCGTCGGGGAAAACACTTCTCAGGCTGCAAATGTTTGGTCTGGCCGCCGCAGGCGGACACCCCCTGCGCGCGGCAGACTGCGGCTTTCTCGAAAAAGTGGCTTTGCCACTTTTTCGACAAACTGCGCCCCCCGCCGTCGGCGGGGGCGTACGGATTCCGCTACATCAGAAACAGGGAGAGCACCACTGTGATCAGCCCGCACACCCCGATAGCCAGCCCGCTCATGGCCCCCTCGGTCTCTCCCAGCTCCAGAGCCTTGGAGGTGCCCACCGCGTGAGAGCAGGCGCCGATGGCCAGCCCGGCGGTCATGGGGTCCTTCACCCGGAACAGCTTGATGAGCAGCGGGGCCGCGATGCTGCCGAAGATGCCTGTGATCAGCACCGCCACCACGGTGATGGGGCCGATGCCGCCGTGGGCCTGGGATACGCTGATGGCAATGGGGGTGGTGACGGATTTGGGCAGGAGGGACGCGGTCATGGCCGCGTCCAGCCCAAACAGGCGGCAGAGCAGAAGGATGCTGCCCATGGAGGACGCCGAGCCCACCACGCACCCAACCAGAATGGGCAGCCAGTTCTCCTTCAGAATACGGATTTTCCCGTAGATGGCCACCGCCAGGCAGGCGGTGGCGGGGGCGAGAAACATGTTGATGATCTCTCCGCCCTGATGATAGGACTCATAGGGAATGCGGAACAGCAGCAGCACCCCCACCACCAGGACGATGCCAATGAGCAGGGGATTACAGACCACCAGGCCGGTCTTTTTCTGGATGCGCACCCCAACCCAGAAGGCCAGGATACTCAAAGCGATGCCAAAAAAGGGGGAAGCAAACAGCTCAGACACGGGACTTCCTCCTCTCCAGCAGGCGCAGGGTGAACCGGATGCTCAGGGCGGTGGCGCCGAAGGTGATCACCGTTGAGAGCAGGCAGACCAACACCAGCGCGACGGCCGAGCGGCCCAGCACATCGAAGTAGTTGATGACGCTCACCCCGGCGGGCAGGAAAAAGAAGGCCATGTTGGCCAGCAGAAAATCCGCCTTTTCCCGGATATGCTCGATTTTGAGCAGCCCGGTGGCCAACAGCGCCAGCAGCAGCAGCATGCCGATCACGCTGGCCGGGAATGGAACTGGCAGCGCCGCCTCAATGAGCTGGCTGAACCAGCACACGGCAAAGATGACGCCGATTTGACAGATGATTTTCACGGGAATACGCCTCCTGTTTTACACATAAAGACGATTGTAGCCCCGATCTCTCTCCCTGTCAACCAGCTTCCTCCGCCTGTTGAGGCTGTCGATAAACCCTTCAGGCAGAGATTTCGGAGGGAACGATCGTGTGAAAGAAAACCGTCAGGGGTTTCTTTCGCGTTTGATCCACCGGCTTTTTGAACTTTTTTGAAGGTTCGAAAAGTCCCTCGGCCTGTCGAAAATACTTTTTCGACAGGCTGAACAGGCGGGGGAAAATCCCCCGCCTGTTTTGATCATTTCCTTTACTTCTGTTTGCGCTCCAACTGGAGCTTGTCGGCGATCATGGCGATGAACTCCGAGTTGGTGGGCTTGCCCTTGGCGTTGCTCACCGTATAGCCGAAATACTTTTGCAGGGTCTCCAGATCACCCCGGTCCCATGCCACCTCAATGGCGTGGCGGATGGCGCGCTCCACGCGGGAGGCCGTTGTGCCGAAACGCTTGGCCACCTCCGGGTAGAGGATCTTGGTCACCGCGTTGATCACATCCATGTCGCCCACGGCGATGATGATGGCCTCCCGCAGATACTGGTAGCCCTTGATGTGGGCGGGCACACCGATCTCATGGATAATGGAGGTGACGGTGCTCTCCAGGTTCTGGCTCTCACCAGAGAGGCGCCCGGGCTCCTCCCCGCCGCTCTGGGGCTGTCCCGCCAGTTGGCGGATGCGCTCCATCACGGCGGAGAGTTTACACGGCTTCATCATATAGTAGTCCGCGCCATGGGCCGCGGCCAGCTCCGCCATATTGCCCCGCGCAAAGCTGGAGAGCACCAGCACCCGGGGCCGGCCGGGCAGCGCCGCCAGCTCGGACAGCACCTCCAGTCCATCCATACGGGCAAGCACGAAATCCATCACCACGATGTCCGGGGAGAGCTCCTTTGCCAGGCGGACCGTCTCCTGCCCGTCCCCTGTCTCTGCGGCCAGCTCCAGGCCGGATTCCTCCTCCAGCGCACCCGTAAAGACACGGCGGAACTCCTCACTGGCATCGGCCACCAAGATCCTCTTTCTGGTTTCCAATATTGACACCCTTTCCAGCAGGTTTCCCTGCCCTATGTTTGCTGCCTGGCCAAGGCTGTTTACCGGTTGCCTATAATTTACCATAATCAGACAGCAAACGCAAGGGTTTTTCTGGTAATTTATGGGTATTTCTCCTCGACTTCATTCGACCTTTTTACGACCGTTACGACTGGTTCTCCCCATTTTCCGCCTCCAGGAGCATATTCTCCGCCAAAATGCCGTAGCCCTGGGTGGGATCATTGACCAAAACATGGGTCACTGCGCCCACCAGCTTGCCGTTTTGCAGAATGGGGCTGCCGCTCATGCCCTGGACAATCCCGCCGGTGGTTTCCAGCAGGCGGGGGTCGGTCACCTTGAGCATCAGGTTCCGGGTATCCGCGCCGTTGGCGGGATACACCCGGATAATCTCCACCTGATACTCCTCGACCTGGTCGCCGGCGATGTTGGAGAGAATCGTGGCCGCCCCGGTCTTGACCTCCTTGCGCTCCGCCACGGGCACCGGCTCCAGGCCGTCGGTCAGCGTACCGTCTTCCAGGCGGCCAAACACGCCGCTGGCAGTATTGGCGTACAGCTCGCCCAGATCCCGGTTCACCTGAAACGCGCCGTGGAGCTCGCCGGGGGCTCCCTTTTCCCCCTTCTTCACATCGGTGACCTCCGAATACATGATGGAGCCGGACTGGAGGGGCATGAGCTGGGCGGTGTCCACGTCGTTGATGCCGTGGCCCAAAGCGCCGAACCGCCCGGTAGCGGGCTCGCAGAAGGTGAGGGTGCCGATCCCCGCCATGGAGTCGCGGATCCACGCCCCCAGCTTGTACTGGCCGTCGCTGCCGCACTGGACCGCCTGAGCGGTGAGCTGTACGGTCTTGTCGTCCCGCACCGCCCGGATGCTCATGGGTTTTCCGCCCACCTCCTGGAGGACACTCTGCACCTCCTCGATGCTGTCCACCTCCTCCCGGTTGATGTGCGTGATGATGTCGCCCTCCCGCAGTCCACAGTCCCGGGCCGGGGCGCTGCTGCCCTCCGCGCCGGCCACCTCGGAAAAGCCCACCACCATTACGCCGTCGGAAAAGAGTTTGATGCCCACCGCGCGGCCCATGGGGATCACCGTCCGCTCCTCCGCGGCCCGGGCCGGGGCCGCCGATACCAATGACGCCAGCACGAACATCACCGCCACCGCCAGGGCCGCCCATGGCCTCGTTTTGGATTCCTCCTTCATTTGACCACCCCTTTTTTGAATTGAAACGTGAAAAACGGCGCACGCTGCGCGCCGTTTTTAATATGGCCGGAACGCGCGCCGCCGCCTCTGGCAATGAAACGCTCCTTTGGCTTGTCGTTTCCTTCCAGCGCCGGCCCCGTCGGCCTTCCTCCTTTTATTCCGCCAGATTTCCCCTTTGTCCCGGCAATTTCCTGTTTCGGTTATAAGAAGATTCTGGTAAAGTGCAAGGTAACCAAAAATTGGCGAGCGGTTCAAGCCGAATCAAGCTCTTTATTCCGGGAGCCTGTTGGCTGCCTGCGCCATGGAAGCGGGCCCCCCCGTCGCCGCTGCCTGTGCCGCCGGGCTGCTGGCCTCGGAATACAAAGCCGCACAGGACCCGGACCCTGTGCCGTGCAGACATTCCCTGCCCCTGCGGGGTATGTCCGCCCCGCTCTGCGCATATACTCCACTATCACAAAACAGGGGGTATCGCTATGTCCCGTTTGTCCAAGGCGGCGCTGATCACCTTTGTGGTGGCCACGCTGGCGGGCTCCTGCCTGCACTTTGTCTACGCTCTCTGGCCCAATGGCCTGACCGCCCTGCTGGCCCCGGTCAACGAAAGCCTCTGGGAGCATGTGAAAATCCTCTACTGGCCCTGCCTGCTCTCCGGTATTCTGCTGGTGCGCAGGGAGCCGGAGAGCTTGGGCGCCCGCGCCTTCTCCCTGCTCCTCTCGGCTGCGGTCATGCTGGGCGTGGGTTACCTCTATCATGTGGTGCTGGAGGGTGATTCCCTCTTTTTTGACGTGGCCCTCTATGTGCTGGTGATGGCCGCCTTTTTCCTGCTGCCCTGTTTCCTCCGCACTCCCGTCTGGAGCCGCACACGCCTGCTCTGGGTGGTGCTGGTGCTGGCGCTGGGCGCCGCCACCTTTGTATTTACCTGGTGCCCGCCGGATGGCCTGCTGTTCCGGGATCTCTCCCTGCCCACCTTTTATTCGCTTCCCTGTTGAGTATGAGCCATTTCGGCCGTGAGTATGTCCTTGTAGGGCCAGAGGGATTTTTTCACAGAAAAAGACGGAACGCACACGTCCGTACGCGCAGACCCTTCGCCCCGCAAAGGGGACGCTGCTCCCCGCCTGCCCCGGTACGTCTCTACCCTGTAGGGGCGGGGCTTGTCCCCGCCC
>OOBP01000334.1_pt1 | contig 42113 bp, 46 predicted proteins | sample 1671681 | NCBI WGS metagenome assembly OOBP01 (sample SAMN06348181, study PRJEB24527) | human gut metagenome
ACACCATCGAGGGCGACTACAACATGGTCACCGTCTCCGAGGTGGAGAAGCTGGCTGGGGGCGACGGCTCCGGACGCATCCAGCGCTGATTTGATTCTTGATTTTTCCTCTCATTCCTTTTATTCATGCCTTGGGGCTGGACGGAAAACGTCCGGCCCCAAGGCTATTTTTATGAATTTTGAGGTGTTCCATGGAACACAGATATCCGCTGCTTCAACAGGGAGACCGTCCCCGCAAATTCATGACCCTCGGGCTATCATGCTTCGCCTGACTCCGCCCAATTGCCGGAAGCGTCGGGGGTCCACCGGCCTTGAGACCGGTTAGGGCGGGCGGCAGGGCCAATGTCGCAGGCTGATCCGGGGGCAGCGGTGCCCTTGCCAGCGGCCAATCTAAGCCGTGATGGGCCGGTATTCCCCCGTGGATACACTGAGCTTGGCCGGGGCCGGCAGCGCCGACAGGAACACCGTTCACGGCGGCGGCAACGTCACCCGTAATGTGCGCACCATCCGCCATGGGATGAATCTGAACCACGATGTCCGCCGCTGACCGGCGGCAAAATAAAAGGACCCCGGCACCGGAAGTTTCTTCCGGTGCCGGGGTCCTTTGTGATGGAAAGGGAGGGGGATTTACTCGCCCAGATACTTTTTCAGCGTTGCCCGCACCGCGCCGGGTCCGGCCAGCTGCTCCACAAACATCTCCTCCACGCGGCTGCCGATGCCCGCCTGGTACAGGTCCACGCCGAAGATGTTGGCGTTGGACAGAATGTTTTTGAGCTGACCCTGATAGCTCTCGGGTTTGCCTGCTTCCACACCGGAGAGCTGCTCGGTGAGCACGGCAAGCATGGGATCGGAGGAGCGCTCAAAGGCGTTGCCCTGGTCGTCCACGCCCAGCAGGTAGCGGCACCAGCCGGCAATGGCCAGGGGGATGGCCACCAGCTTTTTGGCGTCGCCGTACTTCTCCACATAGGCCTTGATGGTCTCGCCGTAGCGGATGCCCACCTTCTGGGAGGTGTCGGTGGCGATGCGCTGGGGGGTGTCCGGCATGAAGGGGTTGGGGATGCGCACCTGGAGGACCTCATCCACGAAGGCCTTGGGGGAGAGAATGCCGGGGTCGGTGACCACGGGCATGCCCTCCACCGGGCCGATCTGGTGGACCAGCTTGTTCAGCTGGGGGTCCTTCATCTCGTCGGCGATGAGGGTGTAGCCCAGCACGCAGCCGTACACCGCCAGGGCGGTGTGCAGGGGGTTGAGGCAGGTGGTCACCTTCATCCGCTCCACCTGGTTGACGGTGTCCCGGTCAGTCAGGTACACGCCGGCCTTCTCCAGGGCGGGCCGCCCGTTGGGGAAGCGGTCCTCAATGACCAGGTACTGGGGTCCCTCGGCGTTGACGAAGGGGGCGATGTAGGTGTTCTTGGAGGTGACCACAGGGGCCATGTCCTCCACACCCAGCGCCGCCAGGTCCTGGCAGACGGAGTCGGCGGGGCGGGGGGTGATCTTGTCGATCATGGACCAGGGGAAGGAGACCTGGGCCTCGTCAGACACATAATCCACAAAGGCCTGGTCCACAAAGCCCTTCTCCTGCCAGGCCTGGGCCATGGTCAGGATGGAGGTGCGCAGCTTCTCGCCGTTGTGGGAGCAGTTGTCCATGGACACCACCGCCAGGGGGGCCTTGCCGCTGTTGTAGCGGTGGAAGAGCAGGGCGCACACCACGGCCATGGCGGAGCCGGGCTTCTCAGGGCCGTTGTCGATGTCCGCCTGGATGAAGGGGAAGAAGTTCCCCTGGGCGTTTTTCAGGGCGTAGCCCTTCTCGGTGATGGTGAAGGAGATCATCTGCAGGCCGGGGTTGGCGAAGATCTCTTTCAGACGGTCCCACTCCTGGGCCACATTGCTCTGGGCCTTGATGGCCTCGGTGAGGGAGCCCAGCACCCGCTTGTCGGTGCTGCCGTCGGCATTGAGGGTGACGGCCAGAACCAGATTGTCATAGGGGTGGTAGATCTTGTCCACCACGTCAAAGTCAAAGGTCTCCACACAGGTGATGCCCTTGTCCGCCGCACCGGAGGACAGGAGCTGATCGGCCAGTCCGCCGATAAAGATCCGGAAAATATTGCCCGCACCGAAATGGACCCACACGGGAGCCTGCTTGGTGCGCTGGGCCACCTGGGCCACATCATAGCTGGGCAGCGCGATCCCCGCCGCCTGCCAGGCGGCCTGATCTTTTAACCCTTCTAACGTCAGCTTCATATCCGCTCACATCCTCATTAAAGATTCCGGGCGTCCTTGCGGATGGACTCCCAAAGGCCGCACAGGTAGGCTGCACCCAGGGCGCGGTCATACAGGCCGTAGCCGGGCATGGCCTTCTCGCCCCAGATCATCCGGCCGTGGTCGGGACGGATGGGGCCGTCAAAGCCAGTCTCGTACAGGGCCTTCATCACGCCGTGCATGTCGAAGGTGCCGTCCTCGCTGAGGTGGGCGCTCTCCTCAAAGTCCCGCATGCCGTCGTTGAAGCGCAGGTTGCGGATGTGGGCGAAGTGGATGCGGCCCTTGAGCATGCGCACGGTGGCGATGAGGTCGTTGTTCAGGTTGGTGCCGTAGGAGCCCATGCAGAAGGTGACGCCGTTGTGGGGGTTGGGCACCATGTCCATCATGCGCTTGAGCTTGGCCTGGCTGGAGATGATGCGGGGCAGACCGAACACGCTCCAGGCGGGGTCGTCGGGGTGGATGGCCATGTTGATGTTGTACTGGTCGCACACGGGCATGATGGCCTCCAGGAAGTACTTCAGGTTCTCAAACAGCTTGTCCTCGTCGATGTCCTTGTACATCTCGAACAGCTCCTGGACCTTGGCCATACGCTCAGGCTCCCAGCCGGGCATGACGGTGCCGTTCATGTCGTCCTTAATGGTGTCAAACATCTTCTTGGGGTCCATGCGGTCGATGACGTCCTGGTTGTAGGCCATGACGGTGGAGCCGTCCTCGCGCTTGCGGTCCAGCTCGGTGCGGGTCCAGTCGAACACGGGCATAAAGTTGTAGCACACCAGGTGGATGTCCGCCTTGCCCAGGTTCTCCAGGGTCTTGATGTAGGCGGCGATGTCCTTGTCCCGGTCGGGACCGGCGGTCTTGATGGCGTCGCTGACGTTGACGCTCTCAATACCGGCCAGGTGCAGACCGGCGTCCTCCACCTCTTTCTTCAGGGCCAGGATCTCGTCCAGCTCCCAAACCTCGCCGGGCAGCTTATTATACAGGGTGCTGATGATGCCCTTCACATAGCCGGTCTGGCGGATCTGCTCCAGGGTAACGGTATCATGCTCTTTGCCGTACCAGCGCATAGTCATTTCCATAGTAATTTACTCTCCTATCTTAAACATACGATGATTGATTTGAAGTTCGGGGCCGGCCGCACAGGGCCGGCCCGGGGCGGACATCAGCCGCCGGTGAAGAAGTTCATGGGTACGATCACGATGGCGGGGAAGAGGATCATCAGCAGCAGGATGATCACTTCGGCCAGCAGGAAGGGCCAAACCGCCTTGACCATGCGCTCCATGTTGATCTTGCCGGCGCCGCAGGCCACGTTGAGCACGGTGCCAACGGGGGGAGTCAGCAGACCCAGCACGCACATGAGGATGAACACCACGCCGAAGTAGCCGGTGTTGATGCCGGCGGCCTTGACGGCGGGCATCAGCACGGGGGTGAGGATCATAATGGTGGGGGTCACGTCCATGGAGGTGCCCACCAGCAGAACGATGCCGCAGGTGACCAGCATGAGCAGGGTGGGGTGCTCGATGAAGGGAGCCAGGATGTTGGTGACGATGGCGGGAACGTTGGCCACGGTCATCATCCAGGAGGACACCATGGCGGCCGCAGCCAGGAACATGATGATGGAAGAGGACTTGGCCGCGGAGACCAGGCACTCCATGAGCATGGAGAGCTTCAGCTCCCGGTAGACCACCAGGCCCACAAACAGGGCGTACACCGCGGCGATCACGCCGGCCTCGGTGGGAGTAAACTTGCCGCTGCGCAGGCCCCACAGGATGAACAGGGGCAGAGCCAGGGCCCACAGACCATCCACAATGGCCTTCAGCACCGCCTTGGCGCTCTGACGGGGAGCGGTGGGCAGCTTGTCCCGCTTGGCCACAAAGAACCACAGGATGCACAGAGAAATGGACAGGTAGCAGGCGGGAGCGATGCCGCCCATAAACAGCTCGGTGACCGACACGCCCGCCTGTACGCCGAACACGATCATGGGCACGGAGGGGGGCATGATGGGGGAGAGGATGTTGCCCGCGGCGATCAGGCCGGTGCAGGTGTCACGCTTGTAGCCCGCCCGCACCATCATGGGGATGAGGATGGCGCCCAGGAAGGCGGTGGAGGCCACGGCGGAGCCCACCATGCTGGCGAACACCAGGATGGCCAGAATGGACACATAGCCCAGGCCGCCCCGCACAGAGCCCACCAGGGCGTTGGCGGTGTTGACGATCCGCTTGGTGATGCCGCCCCGGTTCATGAACTCACCGGCCATAATGAAGAAGGGCACGGCCATCATGGAGAAGGAGTCGGCGCCGGAAAACAGGTTCTGAGCCAGGATCTGAGAGTTGAAGCCGTCCAAAAACAGCATCATACAAACGCCGCTGAACATCAGGGCAAAGCACACCGGAATTCCGATGAGCATACCGCCTACCAGGGCGGCCAGAAATACCACAAGTGTCATTGCTTACTTACCTCCCTCTTCGTTCAGGCGCTTGGCGTACTCCTCGTCGGAGAGTTCCTCGCTGCCCGTCTCGGCCATGATCTCGTCCTCATCGGTGGTCATAGACACGATGCTGGAGATCTCGGAGGGATGGGTCACCGCATACACAATGTTGGCGGCAGCCATAGCCGCAATGGACACGCCGGTGATGATGCCCACGGAGTAGAGCAGGGCATAGGAGATGCCCAGGGCAGCGGTGCGGGACTCGGTGTTCTGCAGCACCATCTTGCCGGAGCCGTGGACCAGAATGCACATCAGCGCCGCGATCACCAGCTGAGAGACCACATACATCACCATCTGCAAGGGGCGGGGGACCCGGGAGATGAGGGTGTCCACGCCCAGGTGGCCGTTGACGCGCATGGCGCTGATGGCGCCCACGTAGGTGACAAAGACGAACAGGTAGCGGGAGAGCTCCTCAGACCAGGTCAGGCCCGAGTTAAAGCAGGTGCGCAGGACCACGTTCATGAACACGAACAGCACCATCAGGCCGGTGAGGATACCGGTGAGGTAGTCGATCCCTTTAAAGAGTTTATCCATTGTCGCGTTTTTCATCTTCACTCACCTCACTCAATGTCCGCGATCATCTGACGGACTTCGGGGGCCCACTCATACTGGGAGTCCAGATAGTCATAGACGGGCTGGATCATCTCCAGCATCTGCTGGCGCTCCTCCTCGCTCATCTCGGTGACGGTCAGGCCCTGATCCTTCATAAACTGCTCGTCCTCTTCCAGCTGGTCGATATACAGATCCCAGGCGTAGTCAGAGGCCTCATCAGCGGCCTGAGCAAAGCTCTTCTGGTCCTCCTCGCTGAGGGAATCCCAGAACTCGTCGCTGGCGAACAGCTCCAGAGAGGCGATGATGTGGTTGGTGAGGTAGGCGTAGTCCTGCACCTCGTACCAACCCTCGTTGCGCACGGTGGCCAGGGGGTTGTCCTGGCCGTCGGCCACGCCCTGCTCCAGGGCGGTGAACACCTCGCCCATGTCCATGATGACCACGTTGGCCCCCAGGCTCTCAGCCAGGCGGACATGGATGGGGTTGTTGGGCATTCTCAGCTTCTGGCCCTTGAAGTCCTCCAGGCTGGTCAGCTTCTTGTTGGAGGTAAACACACGGGCGCCGTTGGGGAACCAGGACATGAGCTGCACCGGCTGGCTGGACTCGATGTCCTCAGCGATGTAGTCGCCCAGCTCGCCCTGGTAGCACCGGCGGGCGTGCTCCACATCCCGGAACACAAAGGGGAAGTCGGGAATGGACATCTTGGGGGTCTCAGACCACATGGGGGTGCCCACCATGCACAGCTCAATGATGCCGCTGCGGGTGTAGTCATAGGTGACCTTCTCCGCGCCCAGAACGCCGGAGGTATACACCTGCACGTTGTAGCGTCCGCCGGTCAGCTCTTCCACCCGGGGCTCAAATACTTCTTTTAAGGCACGGGCCGCCGGAGTCATGTCCGACACACACACAGACAGCTTGACCAGCTTGCCGCTGCTCTCTTCGCTGCCGGAGCATCCGCTCAAAGTACACACCCCGGCGAGGGCGGCCGCGCTCAGGCAAAGGCAGAGGCCTTTCTTTGCCAGCTCTTTTAACTTCATATCGATTTTTCCTCCTACCGTTGCTTCCCCTTGGTCGCAATGGGAATCATGGTCTCGTCTCCTCTTGCTTGTATGGTAGTATATATTTAATTATTTTTCAACCTGGCATATCCTACGAGTTTTTCACCTATTTTTTGTGCGCTTTACCCATTTTTACTTTTTTATCCAGATTCGCATTGACAGTTTCACGGCTTCGTATTACCATACTACCATACAAGTTGTCTCGTGCTCCTCTCTTTAACAACACGAGCTTCCCCCAAGTTTCGTTTTGCCATCCAATGTCTTAGCACTATCATGATTGATGAAAAGGAGTCTTATTATGAAAGCGGTCCGAATTGTAAAGCCCGAGCAGCTGGAGCTGATCGAGGTCGAAAAGCCGGTTATTAATGAAAAGGACAACGTCCTGATCCGTATGACTGCCGCCGGCATCTGCGGCTCTGACGTGGGCATCTACCACGGCACCAACGCCGCCGCCACCTATCCCCGCATCATCGGCCACGAGATGGTGGGCGTGGTGGACCAGGTGGGTCCCAACGTCCAGAATCTGAAGGTGGGGGACCGGGTCATCGTCAACCAGGTCACCAGCTGCGGCGAGTGCTATCCCTGCCGGAAGGGCCGGGGCAACGTGTGCGATCACCTGGCCGTGCGCGGCGTGCACATTGACGGCGGCTACCGGGAGTACATCGCCGTGCCTGAGAGCGACTGCTACATTCTGCCCGACCAGCTGTCCGACGTGGACGCGGTCATGATCGAGCCCACCACCATCGCCATCCAGTCCTGCACCCGGGCTCAGCTGGAGCAGGAGGATATGCTGCTGCTTTACGGCGCGGGCGCTCTGGGCAGCTCCATCCTGCGCATTGCCCGTCAGATGTGCAGCCACATCATTGTGGCCGACATCATGGACGACAAGCTGGCTGAGGCCAAGGCCGCCGGCGCCAAGTACACCATCAACACCCAGAAGGAGGATTTCCTGGAGAAGGTGATGGAGTACACCAACGGCCGCGGCGCCACCGTCTCCATCGACGCCGCCTGCGTCAAGGATTCCCTGCTCAACCTGCTGAAGGCCACCGGCAACGCCGGCCGCGTGATCACCATGGGCTTCTCCACCGCTCCCACCGAGGTCAATCAGTTCCTCATCACCTCCAAGGAACTGGACGTGCGGGGTTCCCGTCTGCAGAACAAGATGTTCGGCAAGGCCATTGAGATGATCAACGCCGGTACCCTGGACCTGGCCGGCTCCGTCTCCCACACCTACCCCCTGACCCAAGCCCAGGAGGCCTTCAATTTCCTGGATACCCGGGACCCCTCCATTCGAAAGATCGTGCTGACTTTCGACTTCTAAAAAAGAAGGTCTGGCATTTCCCCTGCTGAAGTGGTATGCTAGTATATGGATTTTTTCGCGGGCTATTCCGCCAAATCATATACCATAAACCAGAGAGGGGATCTTCCATGAAACTTCTTCCAAAGCTCCCCAGAGAAAACGCACGTTCCTATGCCATTCGGGTCTTGATGTACAATATCCAGACCCTGCAGCTGCCGCCGGGAAGCTCCATCAGCGAAAATGAACTCTCCGCCGCGCTCTCTCTTTCCCGTACCCCCATCCGAGAGGCGCTCATTGAGCTGTCCCGCATGGACCTGGTGGAGATCATTCCCCAGCGGGGGAGCTATGTGACCAAGATCAGCTATGATCGCATTGAGGAATCCAAGTTCCTGCGCCTGGTGGTGGAGGTGGCCATCCTGAAGCTGGCCTGCCAGCAGGGCATCTCCCAGGAGTATCTGGATGCCCTGGAAAAAAATCTGGAGGCCCAGCGGCATTGTGCCAAGACCGAGGAGTCGGAAACCCTGCTGAGTCTGGACGACGACTTCCACAAGCTGCTCTTCCAGTCGGTAAACAAGGGGCGTACTTACGATGTAGTGAAGCGGGAGATGCTGCAATTTGACCGCCTGCGCATCATTTCCGCCACTTCGGGCATGAGCCAGTACACCATTCAGGACCATGAGGACATTCTCTACGCCCTGCACAGGGGAGATGCCGAAATGGCCGAGATGCTCATGACCCGCCATCTGACCCGCCACAATCTGGAGAAGGATGAACTGCGTCAGATCCATCCGGAATATTTTGTGGAGTGACTGAGTGGGCAAGCGCCTGACTGTGTTAAGACAAAGAAAAAGCCTTGAAATCTTTCGATTTCAAGGCTTTTTTATTTTATCTCAGTAGGCTACCGGTACGTCGATCTCCATATCCTCCAGGGGATAGGTGACGCAGGGGTGGATAAAGCCGAATTTCCGGTCGGCCTCCCGGCGGCCGTCCCGGCCCTCCGCCACATGGTAGCGGCCCGAGAGCCACTTGCTGTGGCAGAAGCCGCAGCCGCCGGCCCGGCACTTGTTGGGGGCGTTCAGCCCGGCCCGCTCCATGGCGGTGAGCAGGGTCTCGTGGGCCATGGCGGGGACCTGGTAGACCTCGTCCCGCATGTGGACGGTGAGGGTAAAGGAGGCGGGCTTGTCCGCGGGCAGATCCCGGCAGCAGGCGGCGTCCCGGTGCACCGCCTTTTGGGGCAGGTTCAGGGGAGCCAGCTCTTTGGAGATGAACTCGTACATGGCTGGGGGACCGCACAGGAAGAAGGTGCGGTCGGTGAGATCGGTGTACTTTTTCATCAGCTCCGCGGACACAAAGCCGCTCTCGCAGCTGGGCTGGGCCTCGTCGCTGAGGACATAGACCACCTTCAGCCGATTGCAGCGCTGGGTCAGCTCGTCCAGCTCCGCCTTGTAGGCCAGCTGGGCCGCTGTACGCGCGCCGTAGAACAGCAGCATGGAGTAGCTCTCATCCCCGTCGGCCAGGCTGCCCGCCATGGACAGGAAGGGGGTGATGCCGCTGCCGCCGGCGATGCAGATGATCTGCTCGCTGTCCCGCAGGGTCTCATAATGGAACTCGCCGGAGGGCTCGGTCATCACAAACCGGTCGCCCACCTTGGCGGTCTTGTTGAGGTATTCGGACACAAAGCCCGCGTTTTCCACCGCCAGCACCAGCTTGTTTTGCAGAGCTTGCTGGGGAGTGGAGACGATGGAATAGGGGCGGCTCACCAGGCTCTCCCCAATTTTCATCTGGAGGGAGACATACTGCCCGCCCCGGAAGAAGGGGAACGCGTCGCTGTCCGCCCGCTTGAAGGTCAGCTCCCGGATGGTGTCGGTAAGGGGCCGCGCGGCCACCAGCTCCACCTGCATATAGCCGGGGTGCAGCTTTTTGGCCAGAGTGTTGGTGCGGTACTCCTGGGGCAGCGGCTTGTTGTCTCCCTGGGCCAGCATCTTCCGGCGGGTGGGGACCATCTTTTTAAACCGCAGCATGTCCATAAAGCCAAAGGGCTGTTTCTTGAAATTCATTCTGCTGCCGCCTCCTTCTTCAAATCGCCTACCGTCTGCCGTCCGGACAGATCGCCGGAAATATAGGCGCTGGAATATCCGCTGGAGCGCATGGCGTAGCCGCCCGCAAAGCGGATGCCCGGGTTCATCAGGGCGTCCTCCTTCATCATCATCATGCGGGGCATCAGGCTGTCCCAGTCGGCAGTCTCATAGCCGTAGATGACGCCCTGAGGATGGCCGCAGTAGCGGGCGTAGGTGGTGGGGGAGGCCACGCAGATCTCCTCGATGGCGTCCCGGATCTTGCAGCCGGTCTCCCGCTCAAACACGCGGATCATGTCCTCGGCCACCTGGTCTTTCATCTTGAAATAGTCCTGTTCGGTCACATTTCCCCAGTCGTCGGACATGAACATGGTGGTAAAGTACATGATGCAGGTGCCCTTGGGAGAGCATTCGGGATAGGCGTTGTTCAGGCAGACCGTGGCCTGCACGTGGTTGGTGCCCACCTTCCGCATGAGGTCGTACTGCTTGACGGTGTCGGCGGTGTCGTAGATAAAGTAGTTGTGGCTGGTGATGCCCAGCTCCTCCGCCGAGCGGTTGAGCCCCAGGAACAGGGAGAAGCCCCGGCCGGCAAAGGTGCGGCTGTTGGTGGCCCGCGCCATCTTCTCGGTGACCGCCTTTTTCTCCAGCATTTTGCCGAACACCAGGTGGGGCGAGCAGTTGGCGATGATGTGGCGGGTCTCAATCACCTTGCCGTCGGTGAGCTGTACGCCGCGGATCTTGCCGTTGTCGTCGGCCAGGATGGTTTCTGCCTCGGAGTGGTACCAGATGTCGCCGCCCAGCTCCCGGATGCGGGTGTCCAGGGCGCAGCTGATCTCATGGGAGCGCATTTTGGGCATCCAGGCATCCCGGGTGATGTAGCGAATGACCATGGAGCCGTAGTGCAGAAAGCTCATGCGGTCGCAGTCCACCCCCAGATAGCACCAGTAGGCGTTGAGGATATCCTTGGCCTTCTGGGGCATTTTTAGGGCATCCAGCACCTCGTTGACGGAGTAGCTGCCCGCCTTGACGAAATTGGGGAAGTTCTTTTTCATATAGTCGGAGTCGGTGTTGCCGTTGACCGAGTTGGAGTAGGTCTGGGCATCCCGCACCTCGTTGCACAGCTCGAAGAATTCCGTAATGGATTTGCGGGATTCCGGGCAGTACTCCACCATTTTCTCGATAAAAGCCTGCTGGCCGAAGGGCATGACGCAGTCATACTGTTTATCGGTGGTGATAAGGTGGTAGGCCTCGGGGATGCGCACCCAGTCGATCTTGTCCTCTACGCCCAGGTCCCGGAACAGGGTGCGCACGTCGCCGGGCTCCTCGGGGGAGCCAAAGTCGTTGAGCTCGTGCAGGCTCGCTTCAAATTCAAAGCGCCCCCGCTTGAAGCTGGTGGCAAACCCGCCGGGCAGATTGTGCTTTTCCAGCAGCAAACAGGAGTATCCAGCCTGCAAAATCCGGATGGCGGCCACCAGACCGCCGTTGCCTGCGCCTATGACCACCACGTCATAGGCTTTGTTTGCATTTGTTGCCATAGTGTTCCTCCTTTGTGTTACACCAGCAGATTGCGGGAGCGTTCCAGCCAGTGCTGTAATTCTGCTTCACTTTTGACCTGTTTATAATAGCTCAATATGATGCGGTAATATTCGGTGAGCTCGGTGCTGAGCTCCTCCTCGCTGAAATTCAGGTAACAGGTGGCCATCATCACCGCCAGGGAGTAGCTGTAATACTGCATCCTGCGGTGCATTTCCGCGGCCTTCTGCCGGGAAAGCTCCAGATTGACCTCCAGCTTGTGGATGGTCTGCTCCTGGTTGGGGTCCTCAAAAAAGGTTTCCCCGGGGGCGCGCTGGCGCAGGTAAACCAGCTGAAACAGGTTTTTTTCCCGCTGGGCAAAATGCAGGAAGGAGAGGGCCACCTGCTTATAGCTGTCGGCATTTTCGCGGAGATACTGCTCCCGGATGTAGGCCATCAGCTCCTCCCGCAGGGCGTCCATGTGTTCAAATTCCGAGTAAATGGGCTGGGTGGAGCAGTTTAGTGCCTTGGCGATGTTCCGCACCGAAAGGGCCGGGGGACCTTCCTCCCGGACCAGGCGGACGGTGGCCTTTAAAATGTCCTCCCGAAAGATCCGTTTTCGCGGCGGCATAAGGATTCCTCTCTCTCTGTTATAAATAACACCTGTTATTTATTTTGATTGTACTATAACTAGAGAGGAAATACAAGGGAAATTGGGAGATTCGTCAATCTGCCCGTTTGTCGCAAGGGGGGAAGGGAGAAAAGTCCGGGAAAATAAAAAACGCCGCAGGAAACCCTGCGGCGTTTTGGGAAAAGAAGAAAGCTGACAGGTTTTTACCTGTCAGCTTTATGGAGTGTAAGACCAATTGAGATATTTGCGGAAATCCATGATTTTCAAGGCTTTGCGGGTCTTCACCCATTATTTTTTTGCCGTTTTCACTGCGATGGCTACGGATTTTCCACCCGAGGGTCAATTTTAGTGTTCGACCAAAAAAGATGTCCGCTTTATCCATGCCAAAAGATTGACTGAGGGAAGCGCCTGCTTCATCGGACACATCATCCAAGGAGTTCGTCCAGCAAGTAGTTGTATTCCGGCAGCTGATCCGTGTACTCTTTCATCCATTCCCGCATAGCTCGCTTTTCCAGATTGGTGGCTTCCGTGTAATCCTCGCTGTGCCCTTCCTGCTCCATAAAGTCGTATGCGAGATTCTGATAGATCTCTTTCACCAATGTTTCGGGATCTTCCAGTCGTGTTACATCGGAGTCATCAATGGAATCCGCCGCAGGCAGGCCAAGCAGAACATACCCGAACTTTTTCGAATAGACCACATCGAGCAGTTCAGAGCCTTCAATGTAGTTCTGGAATACCCCAAGGACCCTCTCAATCTCTCTTTTCTTTTCCTCGAATGAGCTCATGGCAACATCTCCTTCCTGCCGGAATGACCGACTTTCCCGGTCTGGTGTATGTGGTTCCTTTATTATACCGCATTTTCTTTGGCCGTGGAAGAGCGGTGGGACGGGAACTTTTCCCAATCACATGGTCTGTTCCATCGTCGCCACCCGGAAATAACCATGAGAATATGCGGGGGCCAGATCAATTTCGCCATCTGGGCAATAGACCCGGACTCCTGCTGCGGTCAATTTTTCTCCAATCGCCGCCAAACCTTCGGCGTCACGAGCCAGACGGTCGCCGTTCATCACCAGCACCCGGTCATAGACTCCATGTCGTGCATCACGGATCAGCGTTCGAATGCTCTGGCGGTTTGCGTCCAAGCCGCTCTCATATTGGAGCATCTCGGTGGAAATCGAAAAGCCAAGCTGTCTGGCGAGGCTTCGGAGTGCGGTGAGCTGCTGGTTTATGGCGAGACGGTTGCTTTCCGTAGACGCTCCATCTACCCGGCAGTATAGGCAGCACTTAGACATCTGATTTGACCTCCTTGAACGAATTTGGGAAGACGCTACCACTCAGCCCTGACATTCATCCCGGATGAAATCATACAGGGCTTCCGGTTCCATCAGGCACCACTTAGTTTTTTCATCATCGGTCCAGACTTCATAGTCTGGGGCGGCATCGTAAAGCCACCAGCTGATATAGTCGTACTGGTCGTTGACTGCTTCCTTCAGTACATCCAGCAAGGCGGCAAGAAGCGGCGCTCCGCCCTCAAATACGAAATGTCCGTCTCCCATCAGAGTGAGTGCCTTACTGAACTGTTCATCTCGATCCTTTTGCGCTTGGATCTTTCGCAGGGCTTCGCAGAAGGTTTCCTTGGATAGCATTAAAGTCCCCCTCCCAGATTCTCCCCCTCCGCTTCCTGTTCGGCTCTCCATTTCAGAAGCAAGGAGATGGCCAACTCCTGAGTAGCGGGATCGACGCAGAACTCGAAGAACTTCACAGCCAACATTTCTGGCGTCAGCCCCATCGGGGCGATTACCGCTTCCAGTTGCTCCAGAAGCTCCGCATCTACTTGGATTTCCACGAGCTCATATCGCTTTTCATCCATGGTGCGTTTCCTCGCCTTCCGGAGATTCCTTCCGCAACTCGTCCAGTCGCTGCCGGAACAGCTCCTGGAGCTCCTTCCAGATCTGCGGCTGCTTGAGGGGCGCTATCGGCTGGTTCAGTTCCCGCTCCAGATCGGCGACAGCCACCGAAAGCGTCTTTTCATCGAACAGCTGGTAGTGGCGGCGAAGATACTGGACAACCGCCGCACTCTCCTCATCTTCATTGCGCATGGCATAGCGGAGGGCGCTGTTGATGACACAGGAAAAGTCATCCACATAGTCAAGATTGAACCAGGAGGCTGGGCAGAGAACCAGGTCATCTTTGCCTTCCTCGGTGATCACCAGCCCGATGTTCTCGCGGCTTATCCTTTCCAACACGGTGTCCAGGTCATCTGCCAGTGCCTGGCGTGAGATGCGTTCCATGCTTTCCAGAGGTTGTAAAATCGGCATCCTTTTCTTCCTCCTATCGTCTTCTTTAATCTTGCCAGATGTTAGCGTCCGGCTCAGGCTATACCACACTCGGGGATATGGCTCCTGTTCACCATATCGGTTCAAATGTGCGCTGATCTCTGCCACAGCTGCGGAACGGGTAGCTTCGTCCAGACGGCGCAGGTTCCGGCAGGTGAATTCCGCGACTATGGTGGGCATATAGGTGTGCCGCCCCAGACTGTACTGGATCGATGCCAGAACGATATGCCGCAGACCTCCATCCAAAATGGGAGCGAGGATTCTCACGGAGAACAGCAGCCCGGTGCTTCCTTTTTGGGACTGGAGAGAGAGGCCGTTTCGCTCGGCTCGTTCCATCATGTGCCTCCAGTCCTGCCGTGCGATGGAACCGGCTACAGGAGCTGCCTCATAAAAGCCTCTTTTATGTCTCACGGCTGCACCTCAAGCCCAGATTTTGACTGACCTTTATACAGAAGATTGTTGGCCTCCATCTCCTCAAAGGTGACCGGCTCGAAGTGATTGACATCCACTCCGGCATTCAGCATTCTCTCGTTTGCCTGGATGAGCGGCCAGTAATCCGCGTCGGTGTTGCCGTGGATGTGGCCAAAGACCATGTAGCAGCGCATGATGTGAGGCCAAGACATCATGGGGTAGTGGCAGAGTGTGTACTGCCGCTTCCCGTCTGCGACATACAATAGGTTATTGACACTTTCAAAGAACTGTTCCGTCTGACAACTCCTGATCCATCCCCTGTCATGATTCCCAAGGATGAGATGTTTCTTCCCCCGCAGCCGCCGCAGGTATTCCTCCGGCGGCTTTTGGCTGCGGTAGATCAGGTCGCCAAGGATATAGACGGTATCCTTCCCTGTGACCTTGTGGTTCCAGTTTTCGATGAGGGTTTCGTCCATCTCCTCGATACTGGAAAAGGGCCGGTTGCAAAGGCGGATGCAGTTTTCGTGACCGAGATGCAGGTCAGAGGTAAAGAAGATCATGGGGTTTCACCTTCTTTCTTCATCCTTGGAACCGGGATTGGCTGCCATCGGCAGTATTTTGCAAGCTCATCCTGATGTTCCCGAGGCAGATTCATAAAATCGACAATGTCCTCTCCCGGAAACCTGGCGTGGCAGTAAGCAGGAAAGACTCCCTCCGGCACGATGCCGATGGACTCCGCTCCGGTCAGGCGGGCCTTCAGTTTCTCTGCGTTTCGGATGCATACGGGAACGCCTGCCCGATGAAGTGCCAGGAAGAAACGGACCGCCTCAATCGTCCGGGTCTCCGCAAGACCGGCCACCACCAGATAGTAGCCATGTGCATCCCGGTGTACGATGCAGTCGATGTGGGTGCTGTTGCCGCCCCTGCATACCTCCCAGGGGTGACCGGTGCGGGGACGCTCTTTCAGCCACCGAGCAAAGGCTTCGGGGGAATCTCCGTCCAGCTTGGACAGTCCCTCGTCCCGCCCATCGGCGTGGAGGGCGTACTGCTCTTTTTCCGATTTCTCCGTTCCGGTGTAACCCATAGCCCGATAGCCCAGGGCACAGAAGCGATAGAAGTCGTTTGCGGTCATGGATGGAAGCCGCTTGTTTTTTTCCAAAGGATACCCCACCGCCGAGGTGAGAAACTCCTCCATCTCCTGCTGGGAGAAGTCCTGGAAGAACTCCTCTTTCCACTGAGGGAATACCCTCCACAGATCCCGGCGCAGGATGGTTCCGGTTCGATGCCAGATGGGCAGCTCCCGCTCCACCAGTCCCTGATAAGAGCCGGTCTCCACCATCTGAACGGCGTCCCGTACCGCCTCCTCCAGCCAAGCGGTGAATTTGGAGATGTCGTTGGGGAAGGAACGTTCTCTGCGGCCATCCACTTCCAGCACATGCCGATGCCCCAAGAATATTGCCCGATACCCGATCTCCTGATCCTCGCCGGCGGCAAAGTGGAACCACGCTGCCTCCTCCGGGAACTCGGAATGCCACCAGGTTTCAAACTCCTCAACGTTCTCCACCTGGCCGTCCTCCCGCAGCTCCTCAAAGCTGCCGAAGTCTTCGATGGTACCTCGCTCCGCACGGAGCCATAGTTCCCAGCTTGTGTTCTCCGGACCTGGCTCCAGCCGGTGGAGAAGGCTGAAGATCCGGTCGATGGCCGCATAGGATGTCTCGTCATAGGTGAAGGAGCAGTTGATGTTTCGGTATTCCACCCGACCCAGCCAGTTGATGTAGTGCTTGATCTCCGGCGCTTTCATATTTTCACCTCCTCCGTATCCGTATCCCCATCCTCCGTTTCCTCAAACTGGAGCTGGAAGAGGGCAGTGTGCTCTCCCACAAGAGCGGAGTATTTGTAATAGACATGGCGGCATAGGGTTTTGTACAGTTCAAGGAGCCTCGGATCATCTCCGAAGTCCACAAGCCCGTCCATGATTCGCTCGATCTCCCGCTCCTCAGTGATACTGCCGTTCAACACCTGCTCTACCAAACGGCTGTATTGCTGATATGCGGCGTCCATTAGGCGGGAAATCTCCTGGACGATCTCACGGATTGCGGCAAAGCACGCCTCCTGCTCCTTGGCCTCCGGTCTTTCTTCCTCTGTCATAATGTGTCCCCTCCCGTCAAGAGCTGCGGCGCAGCCTCCACGCTGTGGAAGAGAAAGTGCATCCGGTCGATATGCTTGTCGATATGCCAGTGCCCACAGAACCAGTGGCCGTATTTGAGTTTCCGCTCGATCTCCTCCAGCCATTTCTCGGTAGAGTCGTCCACGGTACTCTGGTCGATCATCGGAAGAAAGGCTTCCCGCGGCTCATACGGATAGGGACAGGTGTGGGAGAGGACGGTATCTACCTGCCACCCGCAGGTATCCAGTGTCTGGACAACCTTGTCCTTGATCTTCTGGGAAGGCTGCTCATCCGACCACCAGCCGTAACCTCTGGCCAGCCGGTAGAATTTGTCCACGCTGTAAGCTCCGCCGATGACCAAGTGTCGGAGACCTTCCAGATTAAAGATCTCACCATCCATAGCAAACAGCAGACGGGGAAAGGCTTCCTCTACCCAGACTGTCCCGCCGTTCCACTGCTTCGTCCGATAGGAAGGGAGGCTGGCCGGTCGGATCTCATGGTTGCCGTGGATGCAGAGCATCGTCGGCTTTACGGCGGCAAGAACTTTCTTCATCTCTGTATCTCGCCGGTTTCGGTAGTAGTTCGCTCCTACATCTCCAAGCAGAACCAGAGTATCCTGCTCTGTCAGCTTCTTGCTGTCGCAAAACTGTATGACCTCATAGGGGTCTCCGTGGATATCACCTGTGTAATAGATCATTGGTCATTCCACCTTTCTTTTTTCATTATACCAACTCGGAAGACCCATATCCGGGACTTTCCAAAAACATATCCACTGTTCCAAAAATATATCCAGCTTTACTGGCATAGATCGACCGGCAGTCAATGCTCGTGACTTCCGGTTGATTGCTTTCTCAGGTTCAGACGGTAAAATCAAAGTTGTCTGGTTTACCGTATCTGCCTTGATGCTCTTTTAAGGAAGCTTTCAACGATTTTATAACATCCAGGAGAATCAGCATCTCATAGGTACTGCAATCCGAAAGGAGTAGAGCGATTTCTTCGCTGGCGCACCGTTCAGTGCTGGTGACTTGCTCCATCAAAAGCCGGTCGGGAGATACGCCCAAGGCATTGGCGATAAGAACAAAGGTATCAAGGCTCATGCTCTTGATCCCGCTCTCTATGTAGCTGATGTAAGATGGCGTTTTATCCACCAGTTCAGAGAGCATCGCTTGCGAAAGGTGGTTGCGCTGGCGGACTTCACGGATGTGTTTTCCAATGACTTTGTAGTTCAGGCTCATAATAAGACCTCCAAAAAAATTTTGCAGTCTTATTATAGTGTTTAGATTATATCATCAACTCGGCCTTATATCAATTTCACCTCAAGTTGATATACTCTTAGAAATAGATAATCTGGAGAATATATTTGAGGGGGGAAGCCGATGACGGAACATGATTTGACCGAGAGCCAGTTAGTCGGCTCCCGTATTCGAGATGCGCGGATCAATCGCCGGATGAGCCAGGCCGATCTTGCAGCGAAGGCCAATATCTCGCTGCCGCATATCAGCAATATCGAAAAAGGCAAGACGAGCATGAAGTTGGAAACTTTTATCCGAATCATCGAAGCCCTGCAAGTATCTGCTGATTCCCTCCTTCGGCCCGATGTGCCGGAGGTGAGAAGCCTATACCAGAGCGAGTTTGACGAGCTGCTGGCCGACTGCTCTCCCAAGGAGCTGGATTCCATCCTGAAGATTGTTCGTGAGTTGAAATCCACTATGGCCAGACGGGATGACAATACCTGAAAAATTGCGAGCTGGAATTGCCGGCTCGCTTCTTTTTTTCTCATCTATCGACCAGAAGTCAAGGTGTTGACTTCTGGTCGATTTTGTTATTAGTCTGCAGATTATATAATGGCCTGGAAGAGAAATAACACAGGGGGAGCAAATATGTCAGATCTGACCGTTCAAAATAGAGAGTCAGAGCAGGAAGTTATGCCCTCATTTGATTTCCTGCTGGGGAGGGAAACGGAACGAAACACCCTTTTAGCGGAACATCGTGCCTGGTTAAAGGAAATCAAGCGGGAACGCCCGCTTCCCAAAACACATTACCGTGTTGCGGTATACATCCGCTACTTTAACCAGACCCGCTATGAGGACTATCTCTCAGCTCATAAAAAGCAATTTCTTGACACACTGGCTCTCTGCCCAAACTGGATGTTTGTCGGTTTCTATGTGGACGAGGGCAGCACTGCGCCCAATATGGAGAGCGCCCCGGAGTGGTCAAGGCTCCTTCAAGACTGCTACGATGAAAAGGTCGATCTGATCATTACCCAGAAAGCAAGCAATATCTCGAAGAAGCTCTCCGAACTCTCTTTCTGTACGCGCCTCTTGGCAGCGCTCCCAAAGCCAGTGGGCGTTTACTTCGTTGCGGAGGATATTTATACGCTGGCTTCCTATTATCAAGAGGATCTACACGACCCGTACTTTTTGCCAAATCCCGGTTGGAAGATACTCCCTGATGACGAACCCCGGAGGGAAATGCTGCATGATTGACAAGTCCACACGAAAACAGCTTGCGGAACGGAAAGAACGGGTCCGCCGGCGCATCAACACAAAAGTTGACCCGGAGAACTATGAATTCATTCCGGCCAAAAAGCCTATTGACTATTACGACAATGATATAAGGCAGCGGGTCGCCGTGTATGCCCGTGTCTCCACGGACAATGTCCAGCAGACTTCCTCCTATGAGCTGCAAAAGAAATACTATGAGGATTTTGTTGTGCATCATCCCAACTGGACATTGGTCAAAATCTATGCAGATGAGGGAATCAGCGGGACTTCTCTGGCTCATCGGGACGAGTTCAACAGCATGATCGCCGATTGCCGCAGCGGGAAAATCGATATGATCATTACCAAAAGCGTGTCTCGCTTTGCCCGGAATGTGGTGGACTGTATCAGCATGGTGCGAATGCTTGCGGAGCTACCCAGTCCTGTCGGGGTGTTCTTTGAGAGCGAATGTATCTTCTCCCTCAAAGACGATTCCCAGATGGCGCTTTCGTTTCAAGCCACCATGGCTCAGGAGGAGTCTCATATCCGCAGCCGGAGTATGGAGACCTCCTTGCGGATGCGGCTGGACGGAGGTCTGCCGTTGACGCCCAAGCTGCTGGGGTATTCTCACGACGCGGATGGAAACCTGGTCGTCAACCCGGATGAAGCTCCCACGGTAAAACTCATCTTCTATATGTATCTGTACGGATATTCCACCTCCGACATTGCGGCGGCGCTCACCGAGCTGGGCAGGAAGACTTATCTGGGGAATGTCAAGTGGACATCCAACTCCATTGTCCAGGTCCTTCGCAATGAGCGGCATTGCGGGGATGTGCTGACCCGGAAGACATTCACCCCCAACTATCTGAACCACAAGGCCAGGAAGAATCGGGGGGACAGGCCCCAGAGCCTTTACCGGAACCACCACGAGGGCATTGTTTCCAGAGATGATTTCATTGCGGTTCAGCATCTTCTGAACAACTCCAAGTATGGCAACCGCTCCATCCTCCCGGAGCTGCGGGTAATCGACAGCGGCCTGCTCAGAGGGTTTGTGACCATCAATCCCCGCTGGGCTGGGTTTAAGCCGTCGGATTATTACCAAGCGTCCGCCAGTATCCATCCACCCGATGAGCAGCAGGCGGATGCATCCCTACCCTCGAGCATCACATTGGTTCCGGGAGATTTTGATATGAGAGGCTTTGAAATCGCCCGCAGTGAATTCTTTGATAATTATCACCGTCCCTATGTACTGTTTCAAGATAAGAGGATCAAGTTCAGCACCACATGTGTTCGGTCTTTTGGGAAAGACAACCATGTGGAGCTGCTGGTCAACCCTGTGGAGATGAAGTTCGCCGTCCGTACAGTGGCGAAAAGCAGCCGCAACGCAGTCGTGTTTTCCAAGCTGTCAGACGGAAAGTATCAGCCCAGGGATATTGCCGGTGCGGCCTATGTAGAAACGCTTTTTCAGTTATTCGGCTGGAGTCCGGATTTAAAATACCGGATCGCCGGAGCGCTATTTCAAACCGAAACTGAATCTGCGTATATTTTTGATGTCAATGATGCGGAAGCGTTTATTAAATCGTACCTGCTTTCCGGCCCAAAAAGCACGGAGCAGGCGAAGGAACCTGTACAGCCCCTTTCTGTCTCCGGCAAACGGGTGCGGGCTGTCCCGGAGGAGTGGATCGGCTCTTTTGGCAAGCAATATTACCTCCACCAACAGTCTTTCCCGCCCGTTTGCGATCAGAGTGAGGAAGACTGGAAAATCCGCATGGAGGGCCAACTGTATGAAACCGGGCAGAAACTCCGCGTGACAGGATTTGATGTGCTGCGTGATTATATCTGTCAGGAACTCGGTCAGCACGGGAAGGAGGAATCCTAAATGTCCGAAGAAAGTCGGGAAAATGCCGGCGGCGTAATCGCCGGAATGCTTCGTTCCCTGGAGGACAGGCATTTGGATATTGTTCCGTCTGCTGAATTAGAAAAAGCGGAACCGGCAGTTTCTCCTGCAAACAGCAGTAGTGATGAGGTCCTGGAGATGGCCGGTGACTTTAACTACGATGGCTACCAAGTAGTACGCCGTGAGTTCTTCGCCCATATTAATGAGCCGTCTGTAACTTTTAACAATTACAAATTTTATGTAAATACCGCCTGCCTAAACCGCTTCCCACAGGTTGATTATGTGCAGGTACTGGTCAATCAAGAGAGCAGGATCTTGGCGATCCGTCCCTGTCGGGCGGAAGATCGGGATGCCTGCGCCTGGTGCACCAACGGCTCCGGCAGACGTAAACCGAAACAGATCACCTGCAAGATTTTTTTCGCCAAAGTGTTTTCACTGATGGGCTGGAATCTGGACTATCGATATAAACTCCTCGGACGGATAATCCATGCCAAGGATGAGTGGCTCATCGCATTTGATCTCACAGCGACCGAAGTGTATCAGCGGGTGCAAAAAGACGGCCAGAAGCCCAAGTCTTCTCGAACTCCCGTGTTTCCAGAGGGCTGGAAGACGCAGTTTGGACTCCCGTTCCGGGAACACCAGAAATCTATGCAGGTAGACATTTTTGAAGGATATGCTGTATATGGGTTGCGCGATAACATCGCTCCTGCTGCATCAGAGCAGTCAGACGAGGTTGCCTCTGATACTGGTAGTAAGTCCGTTTTGGGAGGACAAGGACATGAATCATGAAAATCAATTGCAGGCTTACTTAACGCTGGACCCTGCGCGAAACCGGATTCGAATCCACAGGCAAACGATTCGTCTCTTGAAGAATCCTGCGTATGTGCAATTCCTGGTAAACCCTGAAGAACTGTATATCGCCGTTCTCGGATCGGATAAACCTATTTCAGGTGGGACCGCAAACAAGGTTCGGATGTCAAACACATCCCAGCAGTCTATAGAATTCTATAGTACGATTCTTATAAAAAACTTTTCCGAACTGCTCGGTGGCTTTGACCTGAGATTTAATTACCAGCTGACCGGTGAGATCGATCAAGTCAACCGGGTCGCATATTTTTCCCTCAAAACCGTCAAACAGCTGGAACGCAGGAGGCTACATGACAGAGAAAGCATTTAGGCAGCTTGACATCGATCCGGAATTCAAAAACTTGATTCGTCCACTTCGCCGGGAGGAATACCGGCAACTAGAGCTGAATCTGGTCATGGAAGGATGCCGAGAAGATATCATCGCATGGAATGATACCATCGTCGACGGTCATAATCGCTATGAAATATGCAATAAAATGCGCATTCCTTATGGAGTCAAGGAGCTGGATTTTCCAAGCAGAGATGCTGCCATCGCCTGGATCTGTGCGAACCAACTTGGGCGCCGCAACATCTCAGAAGAAACCAGGAAATATCTGATTGGGAAACAATATGAAGCGGAAAAGAAAGTACAGCGAAATAGGAATGGCTATAATCAGTACCGTCCGAACCCCAACATTACTGTGGGGAGAGGCCGCCCAATAGATGAAGAGAGTGGCCGGCGAACAGCAGCCCGGCTGGGAAGGAAGTATCATGTGTCCGGCGCAACCGTACAGAAATATGCGAAATACAGTGCAGCATTAGATGCCATTGAACAAAATGCTCCTGAGCTTGTTCCGCACATTCTTTCCGGGGCATATAAGATTTCTTTCGAAAATATCGTTGCTCTATCAGAAATGGAACCCGAAGAATTGAAAGCACTTAGTAAAAAAATCGGAAAAAATCCCTATGCTTTCGCTCGTTACAGTGAATCGAGACGATGCCTTTATTCCGACGCTTCTGCCAAGCCCGGCACAGCGGCGGCAGAGCAGCCGGCAATCAAGACAATGCCCGCCTATGACCCGGATGCGGAAGTTGCTGGACTTACTCTTACGATCCCCTCCTGGATGAGCTCCATCGACCGGACAAAGTCCATGGCACATTTGGAAGCGATCTCACCTGCTGCCAGACAAAACCTCTTGGCGGCGTTGACTGAATTAGAAGGAAAAATCCTGGAAATGCTCAATGCAATTGAGGGGGAATCCTAATGGAAGATTATAGTATGTTTGTTCCCAATGTTCACTTCGAACAGATTCCCATCAAGAACCTCGTATCCAATCAGGAGTACCAGAGGAATATTTCCGAACAGCATGTGCTGAATGCTGCGGCACACTTTGATCTGTATCAGATCAACCCTGTGAAGGTAAGCCGTCGAAATGGGGTCAACTATGTCTTCAATGGCCAGCATACGGTGGAGATCGTCGCCCTGGCCTCTGGCTCTCGTGAAACTCCGGTCTGGTGCATGATATACGATGATCTGAACTACGAGCACGAGGCAGATATCTTCGCCAACCAGATGAAGTTTGTCAAACCGCTCCGTCCCTATGAAGTGTTTATGGCAAATGTGGAAGCTGGGAACCAGGAGCAGCTTATGATCAAAGATCTGGTAGAGTCTTATTCTCTTTCCATTGGCCAGGTCAGAAACTATGGCGTTGTCTGTGCTGTCTCTACGCTTGAAAATATATATGAGCGGTTCGGTTACCACGTACTTGATCGAACACTCAGACTCTGTGTAGGCACATGGGAGGGCGATATGAATTCGCTGTCTGCTAATATGCTCAACGGAATCGCCAGATTGGTCTACACGTTCGGCGATGCCCTGAAAGATGAGACCTTTAAGGAAAAAGTGGGGGAAATGTCGGTCAAGTTGCTTTCAAGAACAGCCAAGGAACGACGCCCCGGTTCTATGGGCTATGCCGAGGCGATGCTTCTGGCCTATAACCGAAAATGCAAATATCCGCTCAAATGGACCAAGCTCTACGAGAAGAATGTGGGGAACAATGAAGGACTGGACATTGATACGGATATGGACGAGGATGAGGGCGGGGACTCTTTTGAGGGAGCCGCCAAAGAATAAGCAAACGGACGGTTCCACCAGGAATCGTCCGTTTGTGATCTTATCATGGAAGGGAAAAGGCGGGGCGCATATACTCTATCGCTCCTCGGCTGAGACCATACTGCCCGGCCAACTGTTCCCAGTGTCCGGATACTGTTTTGCAGACCTCCTCTGCAGCCTGTTCCGCTTCCTGCGGGGCAAGGCCGAAATAATCGGCTACTTCCAGAGCCAGTTCCAAGTCAATGGTGTTATCATACTCACTCACATTGAGGGAAAGCCGGTCCCCCGAGGGGACTGGGTTCACATCATAGAGAGGGGCCAGCCGCCAGCCGGTGGGTGTCAGGAGGAAACCGTGGTTGCGCAGGTGGTCGTCAGTATTGGATACCGCCATGCTGAACACGATTCGCTTCCACAGCTCAGCCAGATCCTGCCGAGGTGATGCCCCGTTGGCCCGGATGAACGCCGCCAGATCCAGATAGCTGCTTCCGTCCGCTGCCGAGGCTCCATCGGTCTTGCCCAGCAGGGTCATGGCGGAGGCGAAGTGGATGCGGCGGCTGCCATTTCGGTCAAATCGCTTGACGAGAAAGGTGCTGCCGGTCTTGGAGAACGTCTCCAATTTGGATTCCGGAACATCCAGTCCGCAGAGCCGTGCCAGGTCATGGACGACCTTCTCCCACGCACCGCTGTTATATTCATCATGCTTGGAAGGGAACTTGGCGATCCACAAGGCACCATCTGTGGCCTGCACCGTAGCTTTAGGTCTTGCGCCTCCCAAGGAGGATCCAGGGGCCAGAAGCTCACGCAGCCATTTTTCATTCAGGCCGCTCTCATCGTTCTCGAAAGCGATAGAGGCGTTTTCCAGCGTCCGAAGGTTTACCCACGGAGGCGTCGCAAACGCTTTATCGTTCGAAAGAAATTCGCCCCCTTCTTCCAAGCTGAACCGCAGCGCCCCCATACGAGATTCGTCATAGACACCCAACAGGAAATCGCTCTCCGTAAGCTTTCGGGGTTTTCGGTCTTCTTTTCTGGCGTCGATGGCCTCCTTGCGCTTCATCAGCAGACGCCCCCAGCGGTCCGGGCAGGAGTCGGAAAACAGACCAAAGAGCTGCTTGTTCAGCGGCACATACTGCCGCCCGCGGTAGAGGGCCAGATCCGGGTCCAGAGAAAAGGAACTCTCGGCAGATGACAGCCAGGCCGGATCATACTCAAAGGAAAAGGTCTCCTGTCCGCGGACGAAGCCGCAGCGCAGCCGCCCCAACAGGGTGGGTGCCTCTCCACGCCAATTTTCATATACATAGATGGTCTTTTCGTTCTGCGCCATGGGCTACTCTCCTTTCTTGGGCGCCCGCCGTCTGGTGGGCAGCGCCAGATCTTGCAGCTTCCTGCCGAATTCATCATCTTTTGCAATAAGCAGCAGGTCGTTGTCCATATTGTTTAATGCGTGCAACACAGCGGCATAGGAGCCGATGGATACTGTAGGGGTGCCTTTCTCAATGGATATAAGCGTGGCGCGGCTGATCCCGGCACGCTCTGCTACCAATTCCAGGCTCAACTTCCTGCGCAGGCGGGCCAGACGGATCTGCTCACCCATCTGTGCCAGGATCTCCCGTGTTTGCGGCATGATGACCGCAGCTTTTTTTGCCATGTATAATCGCCTCCTAACATAAATTATACTATATTATTCCGGCAATTATGTCAATTATATTTGAAGTTATCAACTTTCTTTTTCTAAGCGTTCTTCGATAAGATACCCTCCTCCGAAGATAATGTCCAGTCTCCCGTCGGGATACACCTTCACGCACTCAATCATTTGGTGGACGATGGTATCGTCGTACTCCATCTTTTTGGATGCTCGGTCGGCGATGATTTGCTGTAGTTGAAGAATTCGACTGTCATTCACTTGATCGGAAGCAAGGGCTTCTTCGAGTTTTTGAATCCGCCCTTGCAGAAGTTCAATGGTATCGGAAAGTTCCTTGAATTCATCTTCGTGACTCTCGATACCCTCCCCGCTTTCCACGCTCTCATTGATAATAGATACCATTTTTCGATTCAGCCCATCTATTTTTCGACGGAGCAGGTCGATCTCATCCGTACCTCCGGTTAAGCCGATTGCTTCACCAATGGTTGCCCGCATGAGTGCCATATAAGTGGCCTCGTCTTCCTCGTTGAATCGGTTGATAGCCCGGACAATTGCTGCATGGAGGGTGTCCTCATCTACCGAAAGAGATGTTTTGCAGTATCGCTTTCCGTAGTCCAAGCGATTGATGCAGCGCCAGACAACTCGCTTTTTCCCGCGGGATGTCCAGGTCACGCGCTTATATCGGCTTCCACATTCGGCGCAGATCATCACATTGGATAATGCATACCGGGAGTATTTCCCGGTGGCGGTGGTAGCCGTTTTGGTGGAATTTGGCTCCCGACTCATCCGCCTGGCGAGTTCTTCCTGCGTTTTGTGAAAGAGCTCTCGGCTGATGATACCAACATGGCTATTCTGTACATAGTACATGGGTGCCTCACCCGTGTTTTTGCGACGGACCTTGCCAATACAGTCAATTGTGACCGTCTTTTGAAGGATGCTGTCACCGCAGTATCGTTCATTCCGAAGAATACCCTTAATCATGCTCGCAGAGAAGGAGAATCGTTTTCCTGGTATCTGGAGATTTTCTTCTCTGAGTTTGGTTGAGATCCGGTTGATGGTTTCACCTGACAGGTACATATTGAAGATCCTCTCCACGACGGATGCCTCCTCCGGGACGATCTCCGGTTCTCCGTCTGCACCCTTGCGGTATCCCAGAAGGCACTTATAGTTGAATATGGGCTTGCCCTCCTGAAATCGCTTACGAAAAGTCCAGGTGACATTCTTGCTGATGCTTTCAGATTCGGACTGTGCGAACCCTGCGTAGATGACCAGATAGAGTTCGCTGTCGATTTGTAGTGTATCTATATTTTGCTCCTCGAAGTAGATGCCAATCCCTCTTGCCCTGAGCATTCGCACATGGTCCAGGCAGTCCACTGTATTACGGGCGAAGCGGGAAACGGATTTCGTGATGATATAGTCGATTTTCCCAGACAAGCAGTCGTTGACCATCTTCTGGAACTGGGGTCGCTTATCTGCACGTGTCCCGGAGATGCCCTCATCTGCGTAGAGCCCAGCAAACTCCCATTCGGGTTTAGCGGCAATCATCTCGGTATATACCTTCTTCTGGTTGGTATAGGATGTGAGCTGCTCCTCGCTGTCGGTGGATACCCGGCAGTAGGCAGCAACCCGCCGCTGATGATATTGCGCTCTGTTGACGATCAGAGAGCGCTTTGGCTCAATAACCGATATTGTTTTCTTTGGTATCTTGGTTACATTCATTTTCTTCATCTCCGATCTCGACATCGGTCTTGGTATGTAGGACCACCTTTCCTCCGCTGCCAAGCGTCAGGTAGGCGGCGATGTCACTAAAGTAAGCCGGGCTGAATTCCTCCTGGGGAGTCATCAGACTTACCCGCTTTCGGGCGATGGATGCAGCAATCTGCAGATGGGTATCGCTCTCAGCATAGAGCCGCTCTGCCATTTCAATTGTTTTGACGATAATCAGTGTATCGCTGGGGTCATCCTGCTCCAGCTCAGCATCAATTTCCCGGTTGATCCGCTGGGCTTCCGCCGACAGCTCTTTTCGCTTTTTGGGGCGGGGGATGAGCAGATAGCTATTGGCGATGATGCGGTTCATCAGGATTGTCACCTTTTCCAACAGGTGTGTATCGGAGATCCGGATGCGCTGACCGCAATCAGGATTGGTGCAATCCCAACTCTCGCGAATCCGGTGCTTGCTGCTCACCCTTCGCCGCATAGGGGCGCCGCACTCCGCACATCGGACCAGATCTCGAAGCAGGTCGAGCCCCTCGAGATTTTTCTCGAAGGTGTTCCGCTGTCGGGCTGTTTTCACGGCAGCCGCTTCCTCATACTGCTCTTCCTCAATGATAGGGTCATATTCCCCATCGCCAATGTATTTGGCGTTTCCGATGATTCGTGCGATACGAGCTTTATCCCACACATCCGTTCTCTCACTGTAGGGGATCTTCCTCTCAGTCAGCAGCTCGGCAATACTTTGGAGGGAGGCGCCGTTGATGTAGGCGCTGAATATCTCGCGGATGATCGCAGCTTCATCCTGTGCGATGACTGTCCTTCCATTTCTCATGGTGTAGCCGTATGGGATATAGCGTATCTTCTTCATGGCGAGGTTCCTCTCTGTCAGAGCATTTCTGTGAATCTCAGCCCACCGATGAGGGTGACTGTCATTTCATCTCGGCGGCTGATACTGATGGCCTGAACGATCTCAGTAAACAGCTTCTCATCGAAGCGGTCCAGTGGTTCCTCGAGCTCTTCCAGCAGCTTTTTCAGCCGCGTCAGTTCCTCTATCATATGGGTAATGCCCGAGGAGAATTCACTTTGGCGCTCCCGCTTCAGCTGGCGCAGTTGGTCGTTGATCTCCTGCACCTGGGCTTTGTGGACCTCGTCTTTGAGATATCCCTTTGCATGGAGCTGCTCCACCATCACCAACTTGGCGTTCAGATCTGCAATGCTCCGGCTGATCTCCCTTGCGGCCGTGTTTTTCTGTTTTCGCTTCAATTCGGCAGATTCCAGCCTGAGCAGTGTCTGCCCAAGAATGTCGTACTCAGAGAACCGAAGTTTATTTACCATAGCGATGAAAGCATCGTAGATTCGTTCCTCGCTGTAGTAATTAGAGTCACACTGTGTACGATCCTGAATGTGTTTGGAGCATCCCCACTTTGCAGTCCCGGAAACCTGCCTCCTGCGAAAATACGAGCCGCACTCAGAACATTGAATGCGGCTCGTAAGAGGGTAAATATTTTGCGTTGTGGTTTTCCCGAAAACATCATGACGCTTTTTGAGGAGAAGCTGGACCTTGTCAAAGGTATCGCGGTCAATGAGTGGAGCGTGCGTCATTGTGGCATAGAACATATCCTCTTGGCCTCGATTGCGGAACTGTTTGAAAGGGACTGTGGTGTCGCGATAAGTTTTCTGGTATTTACTATCACCGCAGTACCGTTCATTCCCAAGGATATAAGCAACTTTGGTGGAACGCCAGGTTGATTTCCCGGTCTTAGTTTTGATACCCTTGCTGTTGAGATCGCGTGCAATCTCCGGTGTGGATTGGCCCCGCAGGTAGTTTTCGAATATCATGCGGACGATGGCTGCCTCCGGTTCATAGACTACAAGTGCCTTATCTACCAGCCGGAAGCCGTAAGGAGCGTTGCTGTCCACATATTCCCCTGCTTGCATCCGCTTCACGATAGAGAGACGCTGGTTCTGGGAAATTGCTTTGGATTCCTCCTGTGCGATGGCAGAGAAGGTATTGAGCAGCATCTCATCTCCGAGTGCCAGGGTGTAGATTCCCTCTTTCTCGAATTGCACCCCCACGCCGAGCAATTTCAGCTTCCGGACATATTCCAGAGACTCCTTGGCATTCCGAGCAAAGCGGGATACGGATTTGGTGACGATCAGGTCGATTTGGTGCTGTTCGCACATCTTGATCATTCGCTGGAATTCGGTGCGGTTCTGTGCATTCATACCAGACAGACCTTCGTCAGCGAATATCTCCACCAGTTCCCACTCTTTTTTCCTCTGAATGAGGCTGGTATAGACCCGGATCTGGTTAGCGTAGGAGTTCTGCTGATCCGCCGAATTGGATGATACCCGGCAATAGGCGGCAACTCGCACTTTGCGGATTTCCTGCCTGGTGATGGGCGAGATGAGTTTTGCTTGCGGCATCAACGGGACCCCCTTTCTGGTCGAACTTTGGATTGTACTACATTTTGGTACGATCCTCTTTTCCGTTTCAAGCAACATTATATTCAACAAGGAGATAAAGTCGATTGAAAGAATGCAAATCAAACGAATTTCTACATAGTCAACAGACGGTGGCGTTCAAAGGCGACCAATTTAGACGATGCCGTCCCAACAACTAATCCGCAATTACAAGGTCTGAACCGGTGAGCTTTTGATAGTAGCGTTTGGCGCGTTCATATTCTGCTGGGGTGATAATAGCGCCATCCCGCATTGACTTCAGTACGGCCACGATAAACAGAAAATTGGCACTCTTGGTCTGCGACATGGTAATCATAGTGTGAACCCTCCCAGTTATGAATATGAATTGATACCACAAAAATAGGGGTCACCCGCTTTGGTTGTGGAAGCCTCGGCTTTCCAACTACATGATGGGTGACCCCCATTGCTTCTGATATCAAGACAATTGAATGTCTTTATTTTGCCTGTATTCGACACCACTTCCCCAGGCTGGGCGGTCAGCTAAACTGCGGTGGGCACCGCACTCCGGGAATCAAACCCCTCCGAGGATCTCTCCGAGCTGCCCCCATTGCTTGAGGCTGTGGCTGGGCAGGGGTACCATTGTAGGCAGATGAGGTCGTGGCGAGACAGGCTGCCATACCTGCTTTTGGATCGGAGGACCCGCTGTGCACCTTGTAGGCCGTCATTGATAGAAGAGAAAGAGACTTACATCCGCTTTTCTTCTACAGGTGGTCATCGCGCTCTGTCCGCATCGCTCGCTCATTGCTGATGTTATTTAGCTGCCGGATATTCAGTTGAAAAGGTTCAATGAAGGCGTCTTTATAACCCCTTCACTTTTCAACGGACATTGTTTAAGAAAACCACAACCATTAGCCAAAAATATTTTTGGCTTTTTTTTGAATGAGGCGAATTGCATTCTGGACACTCTGATAGCTAACACCCATTTGGTCTGCATAGGCTTTGTAGCTGATCCCATTTAAGATACAGGCTTTATAAATACCATATTGGGTAGGAGTAAGACTCTCTCGCAGAATTCTCTCCAGCATTTTTGTGGTTATTTCTTCTGTATAGTCTCTGGTGTCGGCTAACCAGGTGGAGTCTGCCATATTTTCGGGAAGCAAGTCCAGAGAGAGAACTGTTGGAACAGTTTTCCCTTCTCTGGATTGATCCTGCTCCGAAGATAAGATACGCCGGAGTCGCTTCTCCTCTGAACGCAGAACCTGCATGACAGAGCGTTCTACCTCCGTTATCTCACCGGTAGCCTTGATCCGGACCATGCATTTTCCTTCCTCTGTGGTCCACAGGTCGTAATCGAATTCAACAGGGGTTTTGGGAATACTCATTGTCTTGTCCTTTCCGCTGGCACGAAGCCGCGGGAAGGTAAGACAATAAAAGAGCCGCATGACGGTGGTCATTCTGTCCGTGCCGATAAACAGAGTCTTTCGACTCAGTCCATGCGGCATTAGGATGACTTCACCTATCAGGCGGCTCCACAGCTCAGCTATGTGATTCAGTTTTTATTTAGTTCTCCTTCTGACAAAGGCAAAACGCAATTTTTCTCATGCTCAAAACGTCGAAGACGGTTACTTTTCCGCACTTTTTGCACTTCGTTTCGACATGACCTCTTGTGTCCTCATATACGACGATAGAGTTGTGTTGGCAGTACGGGCATTTAATATATCTAGGTTTTTGCGCCGCAATCGCCTCTCGCGCCCGGATAATTTTGTCTAACATTTCTTGTGAGGGCTCTGTGATGCGAATATTTTTACTCATGCCCATACCTCCAGTGGATCAACAAACTCTACATACGGGCGTTCTTCCAGATACCCAAGCTGCCGGAGACGAATCATGGCGGCAGACTTGGACACGCCGAGCGTTTGACAGAGAAGTGAAAGTGCCAACTTGTCCGCATATGAAAACCTCCCTTCATAGCTAATCAGGGTCCGACATTGAGCGAAAATCCACATGGCCCGATCTATCTCCGCCTGGGGCATGAGCAGGGCGGCCCCCAAGGCATTGGCCTGCCACTCGTTCCAGTCCTCTCTGCTTTTCAGGTCTCGGAGGGAGTAGAACCGTCGTTCCGAGTACAGTTTGCGACACTTTTGCTGGGACTCCTCGGACTCCATCTGAAACAGGATTTGATGTGCGCACTCATGTGCCAAGGTAAAGCGACGCTTGCCGCACAGCTTTTTGACCTTGCCGGTCTCCAGAAAGCAGGAGTCCAGAAGAATTTGATTTTGTTTGAGTTCTATGGTACGAACTACTCCCATTTCCTCAACGATGTACTCGGCATCGGCATAGCTGGTCAGACCGCAAATACTTCCATCTGCAGACAATCGGGCAAATCGAACGTTTAGCCTGAGGTAGTCGCGCGCGAATTCGTCGATGGGTGTTGCGTAAACATATTTATCCCCAAAAACAGTGCTGCCACAGTAGAAGAACTTGTTGAAGTCCTGAATTATAGCTGCAGCAATATCCTCTATTTGACGATGAGAAAGAATCATTGACTTACCTCCTTTGCTTCGACGAACCATTTGTTTCCTTCGCTGAACAGGAAGGTTTCCTTACCGTGAATCATGGCAGTATATCGGATTCCCCCTCCACTTACCCTGGAGGAAGAGGCCCTGCATTTGTACTTCAGCTGGTCAATTTGATAGATACGGCCATTTGTCCAGCGAATAAAACGAGGATGGACTCCACCGTTTTGGTCTACATCAAGATTGACGGAGACATACTCTTTGCTGCATTGTATCTCCATTACAATATTCTCCGTTTTCCAGCCTACTTCACGAACAATTTTTCGTACTTAGATTGACAAAAAACTGTTCGTATGATAATATCTTAATACGAACATAATTTCGTGTTGCGCTTTCATTATATCAAGAACATGATTTCGTGTCAATCCTGAATAGCGAAAAAATGTTCGTATTAATGGCAAAAAAAGAAAGAGGTGCCTTTATGGGATTTAAAGAACGTCTGAAAGAAAAGCGACTTGAAGCTGGTTTAACACAGGCAGAACTTGCAGAAAAAGTTTCTGTAACAACGCGAACGATTCAGAATTACGAGTTAGGTTCAAGGAAACCTGGCAACATGAAGGTAATTGGTGATATAGCTACCGTCCTGGGTACAACCGCAGATTACCTTCTCACCAGTTCGGGTATCTATTCCGTGGAAGCATATCAGAAGGGTGGCGCAAAAGCGGCGCGAGACATCGACGAGTTGGTCAGTGAGGTGACTGGCTTATTTGCCGGCGGTCAGCTTTCTGAAGATGCACTTGAGGGTGCGATGCGTGCTCTCAACGATGCCTATTGGATGGCCAAGGAGCGAAATAAGAAATTTACGCCCAAAAAATATCGTCAGCAGGTAGAGTAAGGCCTATCTGTGGGGCCTAAGCTGTGAGATAATAATGATGAACATCCGCAGGTCGGAGGTGGGCTTCATGACCAGTAAAATGCTCTCCAAAGTCGGCACATCTCTGGTGCGCCGCTTCGGAACACGCGATCCTTTCCGGATTGCAGGAGAATTGGGAATTTCTGTTCTTCTATGTGAGGACTTTGGCTCTCTAAAGGGAATGTACCGCGTCATTAAACGCAATCGGTTTATATTTTTGAACAAGGATCTGGGGAACAGAATGCTTCGTATTGTCTGTGCGCATGAGCTTGGGCACGACCGGCTCCATCGAAAGCTGGCACAGGCAAACAGCCTACATGAATTCATGCTGTATGACATGACCACACGGCCAGAGTATGAGGCGAACATTGTTGCAGCAGAAATTCTGATAGACAACGAGGAGCTGCTGGACTACATCTATACTTATCAATATTCTGCCGAGCAAATCGCCAAGGCAATGGACACAGACATCAACCTGGTCGCCTTAAAAATAGCACACCTAACAGAACTCGGATACGATTTGCGGCCGGTGAATCATAGAAGTGATTTTTTAAGGTAGTGGCGAAAGTGCTGCTAGGAAGGGGTTTCTCCATGAAGTACAAGTTGTACCGTTCTTTTGGAAATTTAGATAAAGACGTTCGTAGGCATGAGCTAGTTGCTGTGGAGTATGGTACGAATCTGGAAGCAGTGACGGATGCCCTTATTCATGCGGTATCCGATGATCTGGCGGGAACACCTGAATACGCGAGTTATAAAACCGCTGCTTTTGCACCAGCTCCAGTCAAGGAGTTTCGTCGTGTTCGGAGGTACGACTATGAAATGACAGGAATTGTATATCCACCTTATGCGGACAAAAACATCTTGATTGACTACGGTATTATTGAGGAAAGCGAACTCGAGAAATAATATTGCACCCAATTTCAAGTGCCGTTTTGCGTTAAAAAGCGAGAATCCAAGGAGGCGTCTTACCATGAAGCAAAGGTTCTATATCGCAATTGACCTAAAGAGCTTTTATGCCTCCGTCGAATGCCGGGAGAGAGGTCTCGATCCTCTGGACACCAACTTGGTCGTTGCCGACGAGAGCCGTACCGATAAGACCATTTGCCTTGCCGTTACTCCGTCCTTAAAGCCTATGGAATCTCTGGTCGTGCTCGGCTGAGGTAGTCCAGCGGGTTAAGGAGGCCAACCGTGGCCGGCTTTACGATGCGCCAGGGCAACGATTTTCTGGCAAGTCTTGCTTTTTCTCTGAATTAAATGCCACACCGAGGCTGGAGATCGACTATCTGATTGCACCACCGCGTATGGCCTACTACATGGAGTACAGCACACGCATCTACAGCATCTATCTGAAATATATTGCTCCAGAGGATATCATCGTATACTCCATTGATGAAGTGTTCATGGATGTCAGCGATTATCTATCCACCTACAAACTTACCCCCAGAGAACTTGCAATGAAAATTATCCTGGATGTGATCGAGAATACCGGAATTACAGCCACCGCAGGTATTGGTACGAATCTTTATTTATGTAAAGTCGCAATGGATATCTTGGCAAAACATATCCCTGCGGATGAGAACGGCGTGCGCATCGCAGAGCTGGATGAGATGACCTACCGTCAAACCATGTGGTCGCACCAGCCACTCACCGATTTCTGGCGGGTTGGACGTGGATACGCCAAGAAGTTAGAGGCACACGGAATGTTTACCATGGGCGATGTTGCGCGAATGTCGGTATACAATGAGGATCTTCTTTACCAGCTCTTTGGGAAAAACGCTGAGTTGTTGATTGACCATTCGTGGGGCTGGGAACCCTGTACCATCCAAGCGGTTAAGGCATATCATCCCAGTGAAAACAGCCTTGGTTCCGGTCAGGTTCTGCATTGCCCGTATTCCGCAGAAAGGGCTCGGTTGGTGCTGAGAGAAATGGCAGAGCAACTGGCACTGGATTTGGTGAGTAAGAAGCTGATGACCGACCAGATTGTTCTGACGGTCGGCTATGACATTGAGAACCTAACTGATCCGGCGCGGCGAAATCGTTATCATGGCCCAATAGTCAAGGATCACTATGGCCGCGAGGTTCCAAAGCACGCCCATGGAACCGAGCGCCTGAACGATTATACCTCCTCTACAAAGAAAATCATGGGGGCAGCTACAGCGCTCTTTGATCGTATTGTGAATACCGACCTCATGGTGCGGCGACTTAACATCGTTGCGGGTTGGGTGATTTCAGAGAGTGAGGCGATGACCAGAGAGGGCGAATTTGAGCAGATGGATCTGTTCACCGATTATGCTGCCGTTGAGGCTCGTCGAAAACAAGAGCAAGCAGAACTGGATCGGGAGCGAAAAATGCAGGAGGTTATGCTCACTATTAAGAAGATGGTGCCCATACGAACTATGAATTATCGGCGCATAGACCGCACGGTTGCAGGACATATTCGACCCATCCGTTACATCTGTACCCTCAGTCTGTGAGGGGGAACATCGTATAGGAGAAGGCGGCAGCGGGATGAATCTGCTGTGGCTGCAGATAAACTTTGCGCGCTTCCAAGCTGAGGAGTTTACACTGAATTTGGGATGGACGCTATGCCCGTGTCAGCCTGCCCAGTGGAAACTTCAGCAGCACACACGCTTCTGTAACGGCTGTGTCGGCTGACAGAAGCGTGGAATGGGCTGGAACTTTAATCAGTTTTTGTGGATACAGTGGTCAAAACATCCATAGACTCCCTTGAGCCGCTGGCGGCTCAAGGGAGTTTTTTACGATAAATTCAGATTCCTCGATAAATCTCGGTTTGCCCTTGCATAAAGAAAAAAATAAATGTATGATTATTAGACACTTGATTGTGAGGAGTGCAGAGAAGAATGTCCATTGAAACGTCGAAAAAGAAAAAAGGCATCCAGACGCCCCACACGTACATTATTCTGTTTCTGATCGTGTTGGTTGTCTGTCTGCTGACCTACGTGATTCCTGCCGGCCAGTTTGAGCGCCAGGAGGACGCCAGCGGCCGTATGCTGATTGTACCGGGTACATACACTCAGGTGGAATCGTCACCGGTTTCGCCGCTGGAAATCCCCATGGCTTTTGTGAGAACTCTGGGCAGCTCCAGCGTAAACGAGATCATCTTCTTTATTTTCATCATCGGCGGCGCCTTTGAGCTGATTATGCAGACAGGGATGATCACCGCCTTTTGTGCCAAGCTGGGCAAGATGTTTGCAGGAAAAGAAAAGCTGCTCATCCCCATCTTCATTACGGTCTTTGCCGTAGGCGGCTTCACCATGGGAATGTCTGTGGAGGTCCTGGTGTTTGTGCCTATTGGGATTGCAGTAGCCAAGGCGGTGGGCTATGATACCATCACAGGCACAGCCATGATCGCTATGGGCTCTATCGTGGGCTTTACGGCGGGCATCTATAATCCCTTTAATGTGGGTGTGGCTCAGTCCATTGCGGGTGTGACTCCCATGTTCTCCGGAGCCTGGTATCGCTGGATTATCCTGGTGGCCTTTATTGTTGTGACCAGCCTGTATATTATTCATTACGCGGAGAAGGTAAAGAAGAATCCCTCCAAGAACCTGATGGGGAACGAGGATTCCAACCTGGAGGATGTGGATGTATCTGCCATTGAAGTGACCGGACGGCACAAGCTGATCCTTCTGGCCGTTGTCATCGCGTTTGCCGTTTTGATTTACGGCGTGGCCTACTTGGGATGGTTTATCACCGAAATGGCTACTTTGTTTTTGGTGCTGGGTGTGGTATGCGGTATTCTGGCCGGGTTCAGCGGCAACAAGATCTGCGATCTGTATGTGCAGGGCATGGCCAATATCACCTTCGGTGCGATGATTGTGGGAGTGGCCGGTACGATCAATACCGTTATGGTGGACGGCATGATTATTGATACCATTATCAATGCCCTGGCCAATGCGATTGTGGCACTGCCCAGCTCGGTAAAGATCATCGGTATGTTCCTGGTGCAGACCGTCATCAATCTGCCCATCAACTCTGGCACGGGCCAGGCGGCAGCCACCATGCCGATCATGGCGCCTGTGGGCGATCTGGTGGGCCTGACTCGCCAGAGCACTGTGCTGGCCTTCCAACTGGGTGACGGCCTGACCAATGCCATCTACCCCACTTCCTCCACCATGCTGGGATTTTTGGCTGCGTCCAAGATTCCCTATTCCGTGTGGCTGAAGTACGTCATTAAGCTGGTGATTTTGCTCAGCCTGGTTTCTATGGCCTTCCTGGCTTTGGCTGTAGTGATCGGTTACTGATCCGTTTAGAGCTGGCCGCCGCAACTGTATGGTGCGACGGCAGGATATTATAGATTTCAAAGATATGGGATGGGACATGCCATGGAAGAAATTCAGAAGCAAATTGCGAATATCGTTTCAGAGCTGATGCCGCAGCTGTGCGCGCTGAGCGACGAAATTTTTGATTACGCCGAGCCGGGCTATGAGGAGTACCGCTCCTCAGCCGCGCTAACAAAGTGGCTGCGAGCCCACGATTTTGAAGTAACCATTCCCTACGCTGGGCTGGATACGGCTTTTTGTGCCGTGTACCGCCACAAGGGAGGGCGGGCTGCCGGAGGGCGCGCAGTAGGATTTTTAGGGGAATATGATGCGCTGCGGGGCCAGGGACATGGCTGCGCCCACCATATGCAGACCCCTGCCATGATCGGCGCGGCAATGGCTCTGCGGGGAGTGCTGGAATCTTCGGACCAGCCCTTTGAGATCCATGTGATCGGGACGCCCAGCGAGGAGTCGTTGGACGGAGGCAAAAACGAGATGGCCGCCCACGGCGGGTTTGACCATATTGATGTGGCCTTCATGGTGCACGGCAGCACATTGACCCAGCTGGAGACGCCCTCTCTGGCTCTGATCGAGATGGATGTGGAATTTCACGGCAAAACCGCTCACGCGGGTATCGCGCCTTATGCTGGGCGCAGCGCAGTGGATGCGGTGACCATGCTGCAGACAGGGCTTGGGCTCATGCGCAATCACCTCAAGGATTCCAGCCGGGTGAGCAATATTGTGCTGGCTGGGGGGACGGCAGTCAACTCCGTGCCCGATTTTGCCAAGGTTAAGGTAGAGATCCGCCACTCCTCCATGGCGTATCTGGAGAGCGTGGAGCAGTGGACCCGGGAGATTGCCCAGGCTGCTGCCATGGCTACCCAGACACAGGTACAAATTACCCCTGTGGCGCATATTTACAACACCACCATCAATGATGCCATGGGTGCGCTGCTGATGGAGTGTGCAGAAAAATTTGCGTGTGACGGAATTGCTCCGCCCCGGAAGGACTGCGGTTCTACCGATTTCGGCGCGGTGACCCACCGGCTGCCCAGCTGCTGCCTGCGGGTAAAAACCATCGAGACAGATGATCCTCCTCACACGGACACATGGGTAAAGACCGGGAAAGAGGCGCGGGCTCATCAGGGCATCTATGACGGTGCTGTGTGCTGTGCACTGGCCGCCTTCCGCCTTGTGACGGATGAGGATGCCTGGCAGGATGTGTACCAGTGTTTCCTTGCGCACCAAAAGGAGAATTGAGGAATGGAAGAACTCTCACGGGAATGCCTGATGGAGACACTGGATGTGTTTTCCAGGCTGAAGCGCATCGGCGGTTCGGAAGATGAGCACCGTGCCTGCGGCTATCTGATCAAGAAGCTGCAGGAATGGGGCATTCCATGCCGCGTGTATGAGTGTGACGGATATGTCTCCACTCCTATAGAAGCGTCAGTTACTGTAGAGGGGATGGAGCAGACCTTTGCAGCCCTTCCCCGTTCCTTCTCCGCCCATTGTCCGGACGGAGTGACCGCCCCCTTGTTTTACGATGTCCATGCCCACGACCAGCTGAAGCCCAGACAGGAGCAGGATTGGTACGCGGGGGCGCGGGGCTGCATCGTGATTGGGGACAATTTTTATGAGGACTATGTTCAAAAGCTGCGGGGGTACGGTGTAAAGGGCCTGATCCACCTGTGGACCAGCGAGGAGCCCGTGCTTCACTACGAGACGGTCAGCCCTGTGTGGGGCACCGCGGAGCCTGAAAACGGAAAAACCTATCCTGATTTTCCGGTGGTGGGCCTGAGAAGCTGTGACAGAGACGCCATTCTGCCCTTGCTGACGCCTGGAGCCTGCAGCCGTACCGCGACGGTGCGCAGCGTACTGCAGTGTGGATGTGTGCGTCTTCAGATCCCTGTAGCCGAGCTGGCCGGTGAAACGCCGGAGTATGTGCTGGTGGGCAGCCACTATGACTCCTGGGATTATGGTGTGACGGATAATGCCACCGGGAATGCCGCTGTGTTGGAACTGGCACGGGTACTGTCCCAGAAGCAGCTGCGGCGGGGTGTCAAAATCGCGTGGTGGCCGGCCCACTCCAACGGACGGTATGCCGGGAGCACTTGGTACTGCGATGAGCAGTTTGAGGACCTGGATGCCCGTTGTGTGGCGCTGGTCAACATGGACTCTCCCGGCTGTATGGGAGCGCAGGAGATCGGGTTTTCCACGTCCGGTGTGGCAGGGGATACCCTTGGGGATATCCTGCGTCGGTGCACCGGGCAGGCTGAGGTGGTGATCCGCCCGCTGGGGCGGGGATCAGACCTGTCATTTTTCGGGCCGCGCATTCCCATCCAGGTGTCCTTTGACTTTTATCAGGCGCCGCCCAACCGTGGCCGCTGGCACTGTGCAGGCAGCGGCGGAGGCTGGTGGTGGCATTCCGTGGAGGATACCATGGATAAGGTGGACCCCCAGCTTCTGATGAGGGATACACGGGTGCTGGTGGAGCTGGTAAAAGAGTTTGCCGATGAAGCGCATCTTCCCTTTGACGCGGCAGGGTGTCTGGCGCAAATGAGAGATACTGTGGCAGACATCCGGACCCATTGCGGCGATGACTTTGATTTCGCTCCTGTAGAACAGGCACTGGAGGAGCTGGACAAGGCCTGTGCCGGGCGTATCTGCTTTTCCAGTGACAGACAGGCGAAGGAGGCAGGAGGCCGGCTGACGAGACTGCTGTGCAGTGCCTGTGATGAATATCACTTTGACAACACATTTGCAGTGGGCCTGCTGCCCGGTCTGCAGCTGGTCAGGGGCAAGCACCGCAACGACCTGCCACCTCAGGAATTTTTGTATTGGCGGACAGCCTTCCGCCGGCAGGTGAACCGCTTTGTATCTGAGTGCACAAGCATTGTCCAAGCACTGAACAGCGACGCGGACAGTGTGGTATGATAGAGAAAGGGGATATGGATTATGCAGACCAATATCAAAGAGTATGACGAATCGTTTGATCTTACCCAGGCACTCCAAAAGAAGGGCACCAAGGAATATGGTTTTATTCATTTGGCCCAGCGGGCCAACGGTTCATGGGTGAATATTCCCATTATGCTGGCGGTGGGCGCCCAGGACGGTCCCACGTTGGTGGTGGATGCCTGCAACCACGGCGACGAGTATGAGGGTACTGAGGGAATTATCAAGACCTTTGAGGGGCTGGATGTATCCAAGATGAAGGGAAGCTTCATTGGAATCCCTGCCCTGAATGCAGAGGCCTTTGCCGAAATGAAGCGCTATAATACCCTGGACTTTGTGCCCCAGGATCTGAATCGCATCTATCCGGGCGGAACCGGCCCCATGACGGCTTATGTGTGCAGCTGGTACTGTGAGAACATCATCAAGAAGGCTGACGCGGTGATCTGCATCCACGGCGGCGGCAACAGCGAGTATCTGGAGCCTGTTGTGCTGTACTGCGGAGAGGAGTCTCCTGTGGCGTATAAGTCCCGTGAAATGGCCCAGTGCTTTGGCTTTAAGGTCTTGTGGAAGAACACCCGCTACGCGGAGAACAGCGGAATTGAGGATGAGTATGCCTATCAGATGGGCATTCCCTGCATTACACCCGAGATCGGCGGACAGTGCACCCGCATGTATCAGCGGGATGAGCACAAGCAGATGTTGGAGACCGGAATTCGCAATGTGATGACCCTGCTGGGAATTCTGGAGGGCAGCGTGCCCGCCAATGAGGGCGTACACCACTATGACATTGATTATATCTATAACCGCAACGGCGGGATTCATGTGCCTGTGAAGAAGGCAATGGATTCTGTGCGTAAGGGCGACACGCTTTCCATCATTACGAACCTGTTCGGAGAGGAAGTGGATCGGGTCATTGCTCCCTTTGACGGTGTGGTCATCGGGTACTGGACATATTCTGTCTGTCCTCCTCATGGCTGGGTATACATGGTTGGCAAGCCTGTGGATGGGGAGTAAAGCGCCCAGATCCATGCATCCTGCAAATCGAAGTGCCAGTTGAGTATCCTAGATACGAACAGGGCAGAAGCAGAGTGGGCTGTACATGGCCTGCAGAAATGAAAAAAGGGCACCCTTTTGGATGCCCCAGTCTGTCGAAAAAGTCCAGCGAAAGCTGGGCTTTTTCGTTTGTAAACGGGAAAAATGAGTGGAGAGGGATGCTGAAACGGGGAAAAATGGGGCACAATGACCGGGTGTCTGGACATGCTGACAGCCAGCTTAGCTGGTGGTTTTGACTTGAGCTTATGCAATCAACAGCTTCTTATTGTTGGATAGACAACTTGATTTTCTGATAGGTGTTCCAATCAATGAGGTTTTGTTTGCGAAGGACCTCATTGAAGTAATCAAACCAGATTCGTTTCGTCAAAGCCTCGCGGCTTGGTTTTCTCATACGCAGGCCCCCTTTGCTACAGTATGCCTGATCTTTTTGGCGGTCATACCTGGCATGATGATAAAAAATGAATCTGCTCATTTTCCAAGGAGCAGGGCCTGTGCGAGGGTA
>OOBP01000337.1_pt1 | contig 41947 bp, 37 predicted proteins | sample 1671681 | NCBI WGS metagenome assembly OOBP01 (sample SAMN06348181, study PRJEB24527) | human gut metagenome
CGCAGGCGGCGCGTTTGTTTATTGAAGCGTGATGGTGCAGGGGACCGTCAGGCCGCCGTCCGTGGGGAAATAGGAGGTATGGGTGGCCCTCTCCTCGCTGGGGCTCATGGCGGCGTAGACGAAGGTGCCGTCGGTGGCCTGCTCGGTGACCAGGGCGTAGACGGCGTCCTCGGCCCAGGAGAGCGCCCAGGTCGCCTCTCCCGCCAGGACCTGCTGGGCGGAGATGGTCTGGGACTGGATGGGCTGGTGGCTGGCGGTGAACTGGGTCACGGTCACCTGTTCCAGCGGGGGAACGTAGGAGAAATGGACCGTGACATGGACCGTATCCTCCCGGATGACCTTCCCGTTTCGGGTCTCTGTCTGGGTGTCGGTGCGGGTGACGGCGCCAGCCCCCTGGAAGTGGGGACCGCTGTTGACCAAATAGATGGTGCCGTCCGGCATCTGAAGGACCGGGAAGGGGCACCAGAACTGTTCCTGAACTGGGGCCAGGGGGGCGGTGTAGTGGAGAGTGCCGGAAACGGTGTAGGATTCGCCCAGGTCAGTGATACCCACAATATAGTCGCCCTGGGCCAGATCAGAACACAGACGGACAGAGGTATCGGGCTCTCCGTCCACCAGCTCCTCCTCCCAGACCAGGAAGAACCGGCGGCCCTCCACTCCGGGGAAGTAGTATTCGCCGTCCTCGCCCTGCTGGGCTTTCAGGATCATATCAAAGGGGCCATCGGTGGCGTATGGCTCCCAGCCGCCCTCGGCTGTGCCCCAGTCGGGAGGGACCAGCTTACCGGGCAGCAGGTAATAGCCCACCATCCGGTCCTCTCCGGGGCGTTCCTGCTCCGGCTTGGCCAGGGGGACGGTACAAAACAGGGCAATTAGGACAATGGGAATCAGGATCAACGCGCCGGTGCGAAGCCGCTTATTCATCGTTTTCCTCCAATCGTCCGTCGAAGCGCAGGATGTCTCCCACGTCGCAGTCCAGATAGTAACAGATCTTGTTGATGGTGTGAAAGCGCACGCCGTTGGCCTTGCCCGAGCGCAGGATGGACAGGTTTGCTTCGGTGATGCCCACCTTGGCGCACAGCTCCTTGGCCGTCATGTTCCGGGCCTTCAGCACCTCGCTGAGATGAACGGTAATTGCCATGACGCCACCTCAGATAATAGAGCGGCTGTCGTCCAGCAGCGCCTTGCCCTGCTGGATGCAGCGGCAGAACAGAAACAGGGCGGCAGACAGGGCCAGGGTGGTGAGGGGCAGCTGGATGGCAAAGTGCTGGGTGGTGAGGGCGGAGGAGAAGAGCAGCTGGAACAGGTTGACACCCAGGGAGAGAAGCACCGACACCGTTGCCACCCGGCGGCAGGCCTTGGCCGTCTTTTCGCACAGGGCCAGGGTCTCCTCCTCAAAGGGCCCCTGGGTCATGGCCTGGGTGAGGTCGCTGCCCCACAGCAGTACGCCGCCCCCCAGAAAGCCGGGGACCGCGCTGGCCAGAGCCAGGAAGATTTGAAACTGGATGGTGAAGGAGGGAGAGGCGGTGTCTACGGCGTCGGCCCCGGGGACGGCCTGGGACTGGGTGAGAAAGTTGGCGGTCTCTTCGTAGGCGGTGAAAAAGACCAGCACAAGGGCGCAGAACACCAGCAGGCGGGCCAGCAGGTCGGCCAGAGAGCCCAGCTCCCGCCGGTCCAGGGGCTCCAGCAGCCGCAGGATCGCCCAGGAGATCACCCCGCACAGGGCGGTGCCCAGGGCCCCCACCAGACACCAGAACTGGGGAAAGAGGGAGGGCACCAGGGCGGGGTTCACCGAGAAGAACAACCCCAGAAGGATGAGCAGGGAGCTGAGGGGGAGCAGCAGATCCGCCGGGGAGAGGGGGCCGCGGCCTTTGGGAAACTTCAACAACAAAAGGGGCAGAGCGGACAGGGCAGCCACCACCAGCCAGGCGGTGAAATTGCCTAAAAATCCGCTGAGGGACAGCTGGCGCAGGGCGATTCCAGCCCATTCTAGGGGGGAATATGCCTCGTTAGGCCAGGGAATTTGGGGGAGAAAGGCCGCGCCCACCCCCAAAAAGGCGGCGCAGACCAGCATGGTGACCCGGCGCTCATTCATAACATGCACCTCCTAAATTATCGAAAAACAATAATTCTACAAGAAGTATATCCTGAAAATTATTGTTTGTCAATAATTTTAAAATGCAGATAGGTGAATGACTATGCATATAAATGGAATTAAAAGGATGAATAAAACCAAGAATATTCATTTTTATACGTTGTGCACTGAAAAAAGAATGAAATAAACGTATAATTATACTAATTCCCACTTGCATTTTTATTCTTGCGGTGGTAGACTGTTGCCAACACAAAGGGAGGCCCACCCCGAAGGGCCCAACCGAAGAATTTGGGAGGACAACATCATGAGTGAGATCAAAAAAGTAGTACTTGCCTATTCCGGTGGTCTGGATACTTCCATCATCATCCCCTGGCTGAAAGAGAACTACAACAACCCCGAGATCATCGCCGTCTCCGCTGACGTGGGACAGGGCGACGAGCTGGACGGCCTGGAGGAGAAGGCCATTAAGACCGGCGCTTCCAAGCTGTACGTGGAGGACCTGGTGGACGAGATGGTGGACGACGTCATCGTCCCCTCCATGATGATGGGCGCCAAGTATGAGGAGTACCTGCTGGGCACCGCCTTCGCCCGGCCCATCATCGCCAAGCGCCTGGTGGAGATCGCCAAGAAGGAAGGGGCCGACGCCATCTGCCACGGCTGCACCGGCAAGGGCAACGACCAGGTCCGGTTTGAGCTGGGCATCAAGCGCTTCGCCCCCGAGATGAAGATCATCGCTCCCTGGAGAGAGTGGGACATCAAGGGCCGTGACGAGGAGATCGACTACGCCGAGGCCCACAACGTGCCCCTGAAGATCAGCCGGGAGACCAACTACTCCAAGGATAAGAACCTGTGGCACCTGAGCCACGAGGGCCTGGACCTGGAGGACCCTGCCAACGAGCCTCTGTACGACAAGCCCGGCTTCCTGGAGATGGGCGTCTCCCCCGCCATGGCGCCCGACGCCCCCACCTATGTCACCCTGGACTTTGAAAAGGGCTGGCCCGTGGCCATCGACGGCGAGAAGATGAAGGCCAGCGACATCATCCGCAAGCTCAACAAGCTGGGCGGCGAGAACGGCATCGGCCTGCTGGACATCGTGGAGAACCGGCTGGTTGGTATGAAGGACCGGGGCGTGTACGAGACTCCGGGCGGCACCATCCTCTACAAGGCCCACGAGGTGCTGGAGATGATCACCCTGGACAAGGACACCAAGCACATGAAGAGCAAGCTGGCTGTGGACTTCGCTGACCTGGTCTACAACGGCAAGTGGTTCACTCCCCTGCGGGAGGCCCTGCAGGCCTTCGCCGTGGACACCCAGAAGCACGTCACCGGCACCGTGAAGCTCAAGCTCTACAAGGGCAACATCATCACCTCCTCCGTCACCTCTCCCGAGACTCTGTACTCCGAGAACCTGGTGACCTTCGAGGAGAGCGATTACAACCAGAACGACGCCACCGGCTTCATCAACCTCTGGGGCCTGCCCGACACCGTGCAGGCGCTGCGGGAGCAGGGTAAGCTGAAATAATTCCAAAACAAAGCAGCGGCGGGGGGGGGGCTCCCCCCCCGCTATCTCATTTGAGGGAGCGGATACTATGAAACTTTGGGCTGGACGGTTCCAGAAGGAGACCGATACCCTGGTAAATGATTTTAACTCCTCCATCCAGTTTGACGCCCGGCTGTATCAGCAGGACATCAAAGGCTCCATTGCCCACGCCCACATGCTGGGCAAGCAGGGCATCATCGAGGAGCACGAGGTGGAGCAGATCGTCTCCGGTCTCCAGGCCATTCTGGAGGATATTGAGGGAGGCAAGGTGGAGTTCTCCGTGGACAACGAGGACATCCACATGAACATCGAGACCCTGCTCACCCAGCGGGTAGGAGAGGCGGGCAAGCGCCTGCACACCGCCCGGTCCCGGAACGACCAGGTGGCCGTGGATACCCGGCTGTACGTGAAGGAGGAGATCCCCAACATCATCTCCATGATCCTGGACCTGGAGGAAGTGCTGGTGGAGAAGGCCAAGGAGCACACCGACACCGTGATGCCCGGCTACACCCACCTGCAAAGAGCCCAGCCCACCACCTTCGCCCACTACATGATGGCCTACGCCAACATGTTCAAGCGGGACGTGACCCGGCTGGAGGACTGCCTGGAGCGGCTGGACGAGTGCCCCCTGGGCGCCGGCGCTCTGGCCACCACCACCTACCCCATCGACCGCTTCCAGACCGCCCAGGAGCTGGGCTTCAAAAAGCCCACCGACAACTCCATGGACTCCGTCTCCGACCGTGACTACGCCATTGAGCTGCTCTCCGACCTGTCCATCCTCATGATGCACCTGTCCCGGTTCTCCGAGGAGATCATCATGTGGTGCTCCTGGGAGTTCAAGTTCGTGGACCTGGACGACGCCTACTCCACCGGCTCCTCCATCATGCCCCAGAAGAAGAACCCCGACGTGGCCGAGCTGGTCCGGGGCAAGACGGGCCGGGTGTACGGCTCCCTCATTACCCTGCTGACCATGATGAAGGGCCTGCCCCTGGCCTACAACAAGGATATGCAGGAGGATAAGGAGGCCCTCTTTGACGCCATGGACACCGTGAAGGTGTGCCTGCCCGTCTTTGCCGCCATGGTGAACACCCTCACCGTGCGCCGGCACAACATGGAGCGGGCGGCCGCCGGCGGCTTCATCACCGCCACCGACTGCGCCGACTACCTGGTGAAGAAGGGCATGCCCTTCCGGGAGGCCTACATGATCGTGGGCCGGCTGGTGAACCTGTGCATCAAGAACCACGAGACCCTGGACACCCTGACCCTGCGGGACTTCCGGGCTATGTCCGAGCTGTTTGACGAGGGCGTCTATGAGGCCATGTCCCTGAAGCACTGCGTCAACGGCCGTACCGCCTACGGCGGCCCCTCCAAGCAGGCGGTGAACCACCAGATCTCCCTCATCGAGGAGTTTGTGGCCCAGCACAAGGGCTGAGTCCTGCCGCCGCCATTGCGTCTTTTGTCCCCAGGGCGTACAATAGAGGGCAGAGGCGCCGGTCTTTCCGGCCCAAATCATACAGAAGGGACGGATGGATATGGCACAGCGGAAAATCTTTATTGACGGCAAAGGCGGCGTGGTGGGCGCCAAGATCGCCCGGGTGCTTTCCCAGCGGGAGGACCTGGAGCTGCTGACCATCGCCCCGGAGCTCCACCGGGACGAGAACGAGCGGCGGCACATCATGAGCCAGGCCGACCTGGTCATCCTGTGCCTGCCCGAGGAGGCGGCCAAGCGGGGAGTGGAGCTGGTGGAAAACCCGGACACCCGGATCATTGACACCTCTCCAGCCCACCGCACCAGCCCAGGCTGGGTGTACGGCTTTGCCGAGCTGCTGCCCGGACAGCGGGAGCGCATCCGCTCTGCCCGCCGGGTGGCAAACCCCGGCTGCCACGCCTCGGGATTTCTTTCCACCGTGGCGCCCCTCACCGCCATGGGCATCCTGCCCCCGGACTATCCCCTGTCCTGTTTTTCCATCACCGGCTATTCCGGCGGGGGAAAGCATATGATCCAGGAGTTTCAGGATCCCAACCGGGCCCAGGAGCTGTCGGTTCCGGCCCTGTACGCCCTGGAGCTGCGGCACAACCATCTGCCTGAGATGCAGCACATTGCCGGGCTGGACCATCCCCCGGTGTTTGTGCCCATTTTAAGCGATATGTACAGCGGGATGTCCACCTCGGTGACCCTGCAAAACCACCTGCTGCGGGGCTACCCCTCCGCCCGGGATATTTGGGAGATGCTGTGGCAGCACTACCGCAGGCAGGCTCTGGTGACGGTGGCCCCCTTTGGGGGCGAGAGCGGACGGCTCGTTTCCAACGCCTTGGCGGAGACCGACCGCATGGAGATCACCGTCTCGGGAAACCGGGAGCAGACCCTGCTCACCGCCCGGTTTGACAATCTGGGCAAGGGGGTGGCCGCGGCGGCCATCCAGAATTTGAATCTGATGCTGGGACTGGAGGAGACCCGCGGATTGCAGGTATGAACCCTTCCGGCGTTGTCAAGATACAGGAGGTATGATTATGAACACCCAACAGGAGCGGGCGAAGATTTTGACCGAAGCCCTTCCCTACATCCAGCGTTATAACGGCAAGATCGTGGTCATCAACTGCGGCGGCGTGTCCATGGCGGACCCCGAAATTCGTCAGGCCGTGGTTTCCGACATCATCATGCTGCGCCTGGTGGGCATCAAAGTGGTGCTGGTCCACGGCATCGGCCCCGAGGCCAAGCAGGCCCTGAAGGACGCGGGCATGGAACTGCAGTACAAGGACGGCTATCCCTGTGTCAACAAGGAGAGCCTTGACCTGGTGCAGCAGGTGCTGTGCGGCAAGGTGAACAAGGACCTGGTGGGCACCCTCAATCAGGTGGGTGGCAAGGCCGTTGGCCTGTGCGGCATTGACGGCGGCATCCTCTCCGCCAAGACCATCAGCCCCGCCTACGGCTGCACCGGCGAGGTGACCAAGGTGGACGTGACCCTCATCAACAGCTTCCTGGAGCAGGGCTGCATCCCCGTCATCGCCACCGTGGCCCAGGGCATGGACGGTCTGGCCCAGGTCTACTCCGTCAGCGCCAATGTGGCGGCGGCCAAGCTGGCCGTGGCCCTGGGGGCGGAGAAGCTCATCCAGCTCACCGACGCCGACTCCCTGCTGCGGGACCCCGAGGCCCCGGAAAATCCCCTGCCTGTGCTGCCCCTGTCCAAGGTGCCCGCCCTCATCCGCTCGGGGGAGATCTCCCAGATCATGGTGCACAAGGTCAATTGCAGCGTAGAGGCGGTGCGTTCCGGCGTTAAGTCGGCCACCTTCCTGGACGGCACCGTGCCCCATGCCATTTTGCTGGAGCTGCTGTCCGACGAAGGCGTGGGCACCATGCTCACCCACTGATGAAAGGCAAGAGGTGAAGGAGATATGAAGAAGGACCTGCTGAAGCTGTTGGACCTGTCCGGCGAGGACATCCTGAAGATTCTGGACACCGCCGATCAGCTGAAGTTCAGCCAGAAGCATGGCATTGCCCATGACAAGCTCAAGGGCAAGACCCTGGCTATGATTTTTGAGAAAAATTCCACCCGGACCCGGGTCTCTTTTGAAACCGGTATGTACCAGCTGGGCGGCCACGCCCTGTTCCTGTCCAGCAAGGAGAGCCAGATCGGCCGTGGCGAGCCTGTGGAGGATACCGCCCGGGTGCTGCTGCGCTACTGCGACGGCATTATGATCCGGACCTTTGCCCAGGAGGAAGTGGAGACCCTGGCCAAGCACGCAAACATCCCCGTCATCAACGGTCTCACCGACTTCTGCCACCCCTGCCAGGTGCTGGCCGACCTCATGACCGTGCGGGAGCACAAGGCGGTGCTGGAGGGCCTGAAGATGTGCTACATCGGCGACGGCAACAACATGGCCAACTCCCTCATCGTGGGCGGCCTGAAGGTGGGCATGGAGGTCTCCGTGGCCTGCCCCGAGGGCTACGAGCCCCACCCCGACGTGCTGGCCTTCACCAAGAGCGACCCCAACTTTAAGTTCACCCTCTACCGCGATCCCAAGCAGGCCGCCGTGGGCGCCGACGTGGTGTTTACCGACGTGTGGGCCTCCATGGGCCAGGAGGAGGAGAAGGCCATCCGGGAGAAGGCCTTTGTGGGCTACCAGGTGAACAAGGAGCTCATGGCCCTCACCAATCCCGGCTGCATGGTGCAGCACTGTCTCCCCGCCCACCGGGGAGAGGAGATCACCGCCGACGTGTTTGAGGAGCACGCCGAGGAGATCTTTGACGAGGCGGAAAACCGCCTCCACGCCCAGAAGGCGGTCATGTACCTGCTCATGGGCGGAGAAGACTAAAAGTCCTTCCCAAGGAAGCGCCGGGTACGGGAAAGCCCCGTATCCGGCGTTTTTTGCCCCAAAACCAGACTTTACATGCCAGTTCGGGGAATGCTATAATGGCGGTACAGATCAGATGGCTGGTCTGCAGAGTCCCTTGTACAAAGGCTGTTGGCTCTGGTGGAGAGGAGGAGATTCCCATGGGCCGGTTGATCTTGTTGGTCCTGCTGTCCGTTCCCCTGGCAATGGTGCTGTTTTGGGCCTTTGCCACCCGGGGGCGCCGGGACCATCCCAAATGGGCGGTGCTGCGCCGCTTTCGCTATGCCCACCGAGGACTGTTTGACCGCACGCAGGGCGTGCCGGAAAACTCCATGGCGGCCTTCCGCCGGGCGCGGGAGGCGGGTTACGGCGTGGAGCTGGACGTCCATCTCACGGGAGACGGCCGTCTGGCGGTGATCCACGACAAGAACCTGCTGCGCACTGCGGGGGTGGATGCGGAGATCTCCGCCCTGTCCGTGCCGGAGCTGAAACGATACCGCCTGGAGGGCACCGGGGAGCAGATCCCCCTGCTGGAGCAGGTCCTGGACCTGTTCCAGGGCGGGCCGCCCCTGCTGGTGGAACTGAAGGCGGACTACTTCGACGTCAGCGAGCTGGTGGAAAAGACGGTGAAGCTGCTGGACCAGTACCGGGTGAACTACTGCATCGAGTCCTTCCATCCCGGGGTGCTGCTGTGGCTGGCCCGCCACCGCCCCGACATATGCCGGGGCCAGCTGTCGGAGAATTTCTGGCGCTGCCGGGGAGAGCTGAAGCTGTGGCAGGCCTTTGCCATGACCAATCTGCTCTCCAATTTCCTCACCCGGCCGGATTTCATCTCCTTCCGCCAGGAGCACCGCTTTGTGCCCGCGGTGTGGATGTGCCGCAAGCTCCACGGACTGAAAATGTTCAGCTGGACGGTGCGCAGCCAGCGGGAGATGGAGCAGCTGGAGCGGGAAGGATTTTCCGTAATTTTTGAGGGCTTCCAGCCCCCTATGCGCCGCCCTCTTTGGGTGCGATAAAAAATGGCCGCCCGGCTGGGCGGCCATTTTTTTATGGATTGAGTTGGGCAGATTTCTGCTCCAGCCAGGCGGTCATCTCTTCCAGCCCCTCGGGGGAGAGGGGGAAGGAGACCTCCTCCAGAATCTCGCTGAGCTCCTTGGTGAGAGGGCCCCGCCAGAGCTGGACCTGCAGCACTCCCTCCTGGGGGGCGATGAAGAACCGGGCCAGTCCCCGGTTTCCGTACCAGGTGTTTCCGTTCTCCCAGAAGGAGAGAGTGGGGATAAAAATATCGCTCAAAATGGATACGCTCCTTTGTTGTGGGACTTATTCCTCGGGGTTGGCCCAGTTGAGGGACCGGCCCACCGCCTTGTGCCAGCCGTCCAGCAGCCGCGTCCGGGTGTCGGGGTCCATGGCGGGGCGGTAGAAGGTGTCCGCCTTCCGGCGCTGGCGCAGCTCCTCCCGGTCCTTCCAGAAGCCCACGGCCAGTCCGGCCAGAGAGGCCGCGCCCAGGGCGGTGGTCTCCCGGATCACCGGGCGGAACACGGGGCGGTCCAGGATGTCGGCCTGGAACTGCATCAAAAACCGGTCCCGGCTGGCCCCGCCGTCCACATTGAGCTGGGTGAGGGGAATGCCCGTGTCCTTTTCCATGGCGTGGACCAGGTCCCAGCTCTGATAGGCGATGGACTCCTGGGCGGCCCGGATGATGTGGTCCCGGTTGGTGCCCCGGGTGAGCCCCACCAGAGCGCCCCGGGCGTACATGTCCCAGTAGGGGGCGCCCAGGCCGGTAAAGGCGGGGACCAGATATACCCCGCCGGTGTCGGGGACCTTGGAGGCGTAGTACTCCGCGTCCCGGGACTCGCTGATAAAGCGCAGCTCATCCCGCAGCCACTGAATGACCGCGCCGCCCACAAACACAGAGCCCTCCAGGGCGTACTGCACCCGGCCGTCCAGACCGATGGCGATGGTGGACAGCAGGCCGTTTTCGCTGCGGTAGAGGGTCTCGCCGGTGTTCATCAGCAAAAAGCAGCCGGTACCGTAGGTATTTTTGGCCTCACCGGGGGCGAAGCAGGCCTGGCCGAAGAGGGCGGCCTGCTGATCGCCGGCGATGCCGGCGATGGGGACCTCCACCCCCTGGAGGTTTGCCATGCCGTACACCCCGCTGGAGTCCCGCACCTGGGGCAGCATGGACATGGGAATGTCCAGACGGCGGCAGATCTCCTCATCCCAGCACAGACGCCGGATATCAAAGAGCATGGTGCGGCTGGCGTTGGTGTAATCGGTGACGTGGACCTTTCCTCCCGTCAGCTTCCACACCAGCCAGGAGTCCACGGTGCCGAAGAGGAGCTCCCCGGCTTCGGCCTTCTCCCGGGCCCCCTCCACGTGGTCCAAAATCCACTTGAGTTTGGTGGCGGAGAAGTAGGCGTCAATGAGCAGGCCGGTGTGCTCCTTGATGTAGTGGGAAAATTCCCCATCGGCCAGCAGCTGCTGGCACAGGGAGGCGGTGCGGCGGCACTGCCAGACGATGGCGTTATAGATGGGCCGCCCGGTGGTCTTGTCCCAGACGATGGTGGTTTCACGCTGGTTGGTGATGCCGATGGCGGCCACCTCGGCGGGGGAAATGCCGGTCTGTGCCATCACCTCGGTGAGCACCGACGACTGGCTGGACCAGATCTCCATGGGGTCATGCTCCACCCAGCCGGGCTTGGGGTAGTGCTGGGTGAACTCCCGCTGGGCCGCCCCCACGATGTTCTGTTCCCGGTCGAAGAGGATACAGCGGCTGCTGGTGGTGCCCTGATCCAGGGCGATGACATATTGCTTCATAAGGGGGCCTCCCGTATGTGTGGTGTTTGTATCATTATGCCAGAAAACGGGGGCGGTGTAAAGCGGCTCAGTGGTTGGCCATGGCGTAGATGGCCTTGATGTCCTCGTGTCCCAGCACCTGGAAGGAGCCGATGGTGCGCTGGCCGTAGAAGGTGCAGCGGCGGGCCAGCTCCTCCAGCTCCTCGTCGCTCTGGACGGGGCAGCCCAGCTCGCTGAGGCAGGTGGGCATCTTCAGGCTGCGGAAGTAGTCCACCGTCAGGACGATGGCGTGCTGGGCCAGCTCCTCCATGGACTCGCCGTCCAGGGGCAGGCCCCAGACCTTGACGCCCAGCTGGGCGAAGCGGCCGGGGTTGGTTTTCCAGCAGTAGGCGGCCCAGCTGCCCCACATGGCGGACAGGGAGGCCCCGTGGGCGCAGTCAAATTTGGCGCTGAGCTCGTGGCCCAGCTGGTGGGTGGCAAAGTCCATGGGAGCGCCCAGGCCGGTGAGACCGTTGTGGGAGATGCTGCCCGCCCACATCAGCTCGCTCATGGCCTGGGAATCCTGGGGATTGTTCAGGGCCTGACGGCCGCAGCGGATTACGGTGCGCAGCAGGCCTTCGGCGATCTCATCGGTGAGCAGGTTGCCGGTGAGGGAGGTGAAGTAGCGGTCCAGGGTGTGCATCATAATGTCCACCACGCCGCAGGCGATCTGGTATGGGGGCAGGGTATAGGTGAGTTCAGGGTCCATGATGGCGAATTTGGGGCGGAACAGCTCGCTGCTCAGGCCCCGCTTCTCCAGGGTGTCGTCCCGGGTGAGGACGGCGGAGACGCTGGTCTCGCTGCCCGCGGCGGAGATGGTGAGCACCGCGCCCACAGGGAGGATACGCCGCACCGGCCGCTTGCGCAGCCAGAAGTCCCACACGTCCCCGTCCGGGTCGGCGGCCCCCAGGGCGATGGCCTTGGAGGCGTCGATGACGCTGCCGCCGCCCACGGCCAGAATGAGGTCGGCCCCGAAGTCCAGAGCCTGGGTGATGCCCTCCCGCACCTGGAACAGGCGGGGGTTGGGGTGAATGCCCCCGAAGGTGCAGTGGGCCAGGCCGCAGGCGTCCAGATTGTCCAGAATGCGCTGGATGAGGCCGCTTTTCACCGCGCTTTGTCCGCCGTAGACCACCATGACCCGGCTGGCTCCCAGCTCCTTGGCCTTTTCCCCGGCCTTGGCCTCGGTGCCGGGGCCGAAGAGGATCTGGGTGGGCAGAGAGAATTCAAAGGAATGCATACAAAAAACCTCCTTGAGATGGATCTTGTCTCGTAAGAGAACTGTATCATATTCCGCTCCCCGGGGCAAGAGGAGGAACCGGCGGGGCAGAGGGGCATAGAATGGACTGTGGCATAGCCACAGATCGATCCGGAAAGAGGAGCGTATCATGAATCGTTATCATTCTACCCCCTGGGGGTGTGAGAGGCCCAGAGAGGTGGTCGCCTACCTGACCGGCTGTCCCAAGCCGGAGTGCTGCCCGCCACCTTGTCCGCCGCCTCCGCCTCCCTGCTGTGGACCTACCGGTCCCACCGGGCCCATGGGGGCCACCGGCCCGACCGGACCCCAGGGCATCCCGGGCCCGGATGGGGCGACCGGGCCCACCGGACCTCAGGGTTATCCCGGTCCTGATGGCACAACAGGTCCCACCGGGCCTACCGGAGCCACGGGCGCGGCTGGCACCACGGGTCCCACCGGTCCTACCGGCGCTACGGGTGCGACTGGTGCTACGGGTCCCACCGGCCCTACCGGGGCAACGGGTGCCGCTGGTGCCACTGGTGCCACTGGTGCCACGGGTCCCACTGGTCCTACCGGAGCTACGGGCGCGACTGGTGCAACGGGTCCCACCGGGCCTACCGGAGCCACGGGCGCGACTGGCACCACGGGTCCCACCGGCCCTACCGGAGCCACGGGCGCTGCTGGCGCTACCGGTCCCACTGGGCCTACCGGAGCTACGGGCGCGACTGGTGCAACTGGTGCCACGGGTCCCACTGGCCCTACCGGCGCCACGGGTGCTGCTGGCGCAACCGGTCCCACTGGCCCTACCGGCGCCACGGGCGCGACTGGTGCCACGGGTCCCACCGGCCCTACCGGCGCCACGGGTGCCGCTGGTGCGACTGGCCCAACCGGTCCTACCGGCGCTACGGGTGCGACTGGCCCAACCGGTCCTACCGGGGCCACGGGCGCGACTGGTGCCACGGGCCCCACCGGCCCTACCGGCGCCACGGGCGCGACTGGTGCCACGGGTCCCACCGGCCCTACCGGCGCCACGGGTGCCGCTGGTGCGACTGGCCCAACCGGTCCTACCGGCGCTACGGGTGCGACTGGCCCAACCGGTCCTACCGGGGCCACGGGTGTGACTGGTCCTACCGGACCCACCGGTGCTACCGGTCCCACTGGGCCTACTGGACCCACCGGTCCTACAGGCCCCTCCGGGGATGCCGGCGCGGCGGGAACCCCCGCGACCCTGTCTGTGGGCACCGTGACCACCGGAAATCCGGGCACCGACGCCCAGGTGGTCAACTCGGGCACAGAGCAAAACGCCGTATTTGATTTTACCATTCCCAAGGGCGATACCGGCCAGGCACCTCCGGTGTCTCTGCTGTCTGCCTACTCAACTCCCGTGCAGAACGGGACGGATGGGAGCCCCCTGATTTTTGACAAAACCGGCCTTTCCTATGGCAGCGATATCAGCCACACTCCGGGGAGCACCACCTTTACCATCAACACCCCCGGTGTGTATGCCGTGGCCTTCCAGGGCAGTTTCTCCCCCGCCGACGGGTCCACATTCCCCCAGAACGTGGGGGTGTCCCTGACCCAGAACGGTACGGTGGTGCCGGGGGCCACCTCCCAGTATATTTTCCACACCTCGGCCCAGACGGCTGCCCTGGCCTTCAGTACGCCGGTGGCCGTCCCCTCCGCACCTGCCCAGCTGGAAGTGGAGGGCGACGGGGGAAATTACCAGTACGGTACCATCGGCCTGTCCATCTACCGCCTGGGTGATATCCCCGACAGCAATTGATTTTTTCGCACCCGGCCCAACCACAGGGCCGGGTGCGGCCGGTGAGGAGGGGAACGGATGAAGGTATGCGTCTACGCGATCTGCAAAAATGAAGCGCAGTTTGTCCGGCGGTGGATGGATTCCATGGGGGAGGCCGACCAGATCGTGGTGCTGGACACGGGCTCCACCGATGACACGGTGAAGCTGCTGCGGGAGCGGGGGGCCCAGGTGACCCGGGAGGAGATCACCCCCTGGCGATTTGACACGGCCCGCAACCGCTCCTTGGAGCTGGTGCCCCAGGATGTGGACATCTGCGTGTGTACCGATCTGGACGAGGTATTCCACCCCGGCTGGCGAAGGGCGCTGGAGGCGGCCTGGCGCCCGGGAACGGGGCAGGCCCGCTACCGCTACACCTGGAGTTTCAACCCTGACGGCTCCGAAGGCGTGGTTTTCTGGTACGAAAAGATCCACGCCCGCCGGGGCTACCGCTGGGTCCATCCCGTCCACGAGGTACTGGAGTGGGTGGGAGAGGGGGAGCCGGGGCCATTTATCCGGGTGGAGGGGGTCCAGCTGGATCACCACCCCGACCCCAGCAAATCCCGGGCGCAGTATTTGGAGCTGTTGGAGCTTTCCGTACGGGAAGCCCCACAGGATGACCGAAATCTCCACTACCTGGGGCGGGAATACCTGTTTCGCGGCCGGTGGGAGGAGTGTATCTGCACCCTGAAGGCCCACCTGGCCCTGCCCAGCGCTACTTGGCGGGATGAGCGGGCGGCCTCCATGCGGTATCTGGGGTGTGCCTATGAGCAGCTGGGGGAGACGGGGGAGGCGGAGAGCTGGTATCTCCGCGCCATTGCCGAGGCCCCCCACCTGCGGGAACCCTGGGTGGATCTGGCCATGCTGTGCTACCGGCGGGAGGACTGGGAGGGGGTGCGCTGGTTCACCGGCCGGGCCCTGGCTATCGAAAAGCGACCCGAGACCTATATCTGTCAGGCCCAGGCCTGGGGCAGCCTGCCCTGGGATTTACGGGCCCTGGCCCTGTATCACACCGGGGAGCTGGAGCAGGCCCTGGCGGCGGCCAGAAAAGCCCTGGAGCTGGAGCCGGGCAATCCCCGCCTGCGGGACAATGTCCGGCTGATGGAGAAGCTGGAGACATAAAAAATCCGCACGGAAGAATCCGTGCGGATTTTTTATACGTCTTTTTCTTCGGTGAGCTGATGGGGGGCCGGAGGGGTGACGGGCTCGTCATGCTCCTGGGGATCGAAGTAGTCCCGGTCCTCCAGGGTGGGCTTGCGGTGGCGGAACACCGCAATGATGACAGGATAGAGCACCGTGGCCACAAGGCCCCCGGAGAAGCCGTTGTTATACAGGTTCATTCCGGCTACCGGGCCGCCCGTGTACAGCACCACTGAGGAGTGGATAAACCCGGCCAGCACGCCGAAGGGCCAGCCGAAGTAGCCAGAAATGGGGGCCAGGGTGGTGCAGAACAGACAGGCCAGCTGCACCGCCGAGTTATCCAGAGACCAGTGCATCACCACGCTGCCCAGGAACACGCCCGCCATGACCGGCACGATGTTGAAGGCGTGTTTGCCGAAGGCGGAGAAGCCCATGATGGTGAGGATGCCGCCCACGGTGGGGCCGTTCAGGTCGCCGCCGCCGCTGAGGACGAAGGCCATGCCGATGAGACCGTTGATGCCGGTATTCACCAGCACGGGGGCCGCGCCGAACATGCGCAGATAGTCGCTGGGGGCCCGGCCGCTGGTCTTCAGCAGCCGTCGGTAGCCCGCCCACACCGCCCAGATAGGCTGCTTGCACAGGAAGAATCCGGCGAAGATGAGAAACAGGCACAAAATCCCCAGGGCCAGGCCGAAGGGCAGGTTGTAGCCGCTGGCCCAGTGGTACTGGGTGGTGGGATTGGCACCCATGGAGCTGATGAGGGGGACCAGAATAAAGGCCACCAGTCCGCAGGCAAAGCCCACGTTATAGAGGTTCATGCCGTTTTGGATCTTGTAGGTGTAGGCCGACAGGGGGGGCATGATAAAGCCGATGACCGCGCCGGTGAGGATGGCGGTGGGCAGATTGCCCCAGCCGTTGTCCACGGCGATGTAGCTGACCGCAGGGGCCAGGGCAGTGGCTAGCAGGCCCACGGGGGCGTACTTGCCAAAATGCTCCTTGCGGCTTTTGGCGTACAGCCAGGTGCCCAGAAGAATGGGCCAGATATTGACAAAATTCTTGCCGAACAGGGAGAAGCCCGACATCAGGCCCACGATGACCAGGGAGAAGCCGTTGAAGGGCTCCCCGCTGCGGCGCAGAATGAGCAGGGTGATGGCGGTTACCAGGGCGGAGTTCATCAGAGCCGGCCCCGGGCCCGCGATGAGGACATAGTCGGTGATGAGGGCGTCCTCGGTACATACGATGGTTTTCAGGCCCTCCAGCAGGTCCTGAGGGGGCTCCAGCACCAGGCTGGCCAGGACCAGCGCCGCGGTGTAGAACCAGAAAAACAGATACATCCGGTCATAACGTTTATGTTCCAGATGAGAACGCATAGAACTTCGGTCCTTTCCTTGGGGAATGGATGACTTGCCGGGGGTTACTCCTCCAGGGCGGCGAAGTAGTCCCGGGTCTGCTGGGCGTTGCGGCGGATCTCGTCGGAGAGAGCCTGGAGGGAGGGGAACTTCTGCTCGCCCCGCAGGCGGTGGTAAAACTCCATGCGCAGCTCCTTGCCGTAGAGGTCGCCGTCAAAGTCCAGAATAAATCCCTCCACCGTGACCCGGCCGTCGTTGTCCTCCACGGTGGGACGCACGCCCACATTGGTGGCGGCCATGTGGCTCTTGCCGTCCACCACCACCCGGGTGGCGTACACGCCGAAGGCGGGGACGATGACGTGGGGCGGGATGCGCAGGTTCACCGTGGGGAAGCCCAGAGAGGAAGAGCCGATCTTCTTGCCGTGGGTGACCCGGTTGGTGAGGACATGGGGATGTCCCAGGAAGGAAACGGCCCGGTCCATCTCCCCCTGGGCGATGAGGGTGCGGATATAGGTGGAGGAGATGGTGATGCCCTCCTGTTCGATCTTGCCGATGATGTCGCAGCCCACGCCCAGCTCCCGGCACACGGCCAGCAGGCGCTGGGGGTTGCCCTTGCCCATGTAGCCGAAGTGGAAGTCGTGTCCGGCCACCACATGGACCACGCCCAGCTCCTTCACCAGGTACTGGGTAATAAAGTCCTTCCAGTCCATGCGCATCATCCCGTCAAAGCTGGAGACGATCACATCCTGGATGCCGTAATAATTCTGCATCAGGCCGATGCGGTCCTCCACAGAGCTGAGCAGAGGGACCTCGTGGCCGGTGATGGCGGCGGTGGGGCTGCGGTCAAAGGTGAAGGCGCAGGCGGTGGCGTTCAGCTCCGCGGCCCGGCGCTTCACGGTGCTCAGCAGGGCGCCGTGTCCCTTGTGTACCCCGTCGAAAAAGCCCAGGGCAATGACGCGTTTTTGTTCACTCAAAGCGGTTCTCTCCTTATACCTCAAAAAAGCTCTTGATGGTGGTCAATTTTCCTCCGGACACCCGGCTTAGGGCCAAAAACTCCCGGCTTTCGCTGTAGACCCGGTATTCCCCGTCGGGGGCGTCGGGGAAGGGGATGGTCATGCCGTTGCGCACCTTTTTCTCCCGCTGGGGGGTGAGAACCAGGGAGGGACGGCCGGAAAAGTAGGAGTCCACCCCCAGCAGCAGGGAGGCGGGATCGGGGTGCTGGAGCACCTCCTCCAGGGGGATGGCCTGCTCCAGGGAGAAGCCCGCCGCCATGGTCCGCCGCAGGGAGAACATGGTGCCCCCGCAGCCCAGGGCCGCGCCGATGTCGTGGCACAGGGTGCGCACATAGGTCCCCTTGGAGCAGCGCACCCGGATGAGGTAGTCGGTCTCACTGAGCTGCTGCTCCACCGTCAGGGAATGGATGGTGACGGGGCGGGGCTTGCGCTCCACCTCCTTGCCCTTACGGGCCAGTTCATAGAGCTTTTTTCCGTTGATTTTAATGGCGGAATACATGGGAGGCACCTGCTGGATGGGGCCCCGGAAGGGAGTCAGGGCGGCCTCCAGCTCCTCCCGGGTCACCGAAACGGGGTGCTCCTCCAGCACCCGGCCCGAGGTGTCCTGGGTGTCGGTGACCTGGCCCAGGCGCAGGCCGGCCAGGTATTCCTTTTCTCCCTCGCTGGCAAATTCCACCGCCCGGGTGGCCCGGCCCACGAACACGGGGAGCACCCCCGTGGCCATAGGGTCCAGGGTGCCCGCGTGGCCGATACGCCGCTCGCTGAGGCAGCGGCGCAGGCGGGCGCACACGTCCATGCTGGTCCAGTCGGCGGGCTTGTCGATGATGATGATGCCGTTTGCCATGGGTCCCTCCTGTTACTGTCCGGCCTGGACCTGACGGATGGCCTGCACCAGCACCTGGCGGGTGTAGGCGGGATCGCCCTCCACCGTGGCGCCGGCAGCGGCGGCGTGACCGCCGCCCCCCAGCTTGCCGCAGACGGCGCTGGCGTTGAGCTCGCCGGGCTCGGTGCGCAGGGAGATCTTGCACACTCCGGGACGCAGCTCCCGGATGGTGATGCCGGTGTGGACCCCCTCCACGCCGCCTACAAAGGCGGAGATGTCGTCCAGGTCCTCCTCCTTGGCTCCCACCTGGGCGATCATGTCCAGAGTCAGGGTGACGATGGCCAGCTGGCCATCATCCAGCAGCTCCATGCCCGCAGTGAGCAGGCTCTCCAGCTGCAGGCGCTTGAAGGAGCGGGTGCGGAAGTGGCGGCGGTTGATGGGGTAGAAGTCGATGCCGGTGGCCAGCAGAGCGGCGGCCACGGCGTGGGTGGCGGGGGAGGTGTTGGAGTAGACAAAGCAGCCCGTATCGGTGGACACCGCCACATAGAGGGGCAGGGCCACCGCCTGAGAGACAGGGCCCCACTGGCGGATCACGTCGAACATCAGCTCGCCGCAGGCCGCCCGCTGGGCGTCCAGACAGGTGTTCTGGGCAAAAAACTCCTGAGAGGGGTGGTGGTCAAAGGCCAGGTCTACCCGCTCCAGGTACTGCTGGGCGTTTTCGGGAAAGAGCCCCCGGGCGGCCATGTCCACGCTGACCACGGTCTGGGGCTGGTAGCCCTCGGGGGCCAGCAGGCCCTCCAGATAGGGGGTGAAGATGGCGGTGGTCTCGGGGTTGGGCAGGACCCAGGCCGTCTTGCCCTGCTCCCGCAGCGCGGTGCACAGGGCGGCGGCGCAGCCCACGGTGTCGCCGTCGGGGCGCACGTGGGTCAAAATGAGGTAGCCGTCGTGGTCCAGCAGCCACTGGGCGGCGGCTTGGTAGGAAAGGTTCATTCCTCTTCCTCCTCGTCCTCGCCGTAGTGGTTGTCGGGGTTGACGGGCTTGACCACGTTGGGGTCCCGGAGCATGCTGAGAATGTGGGCACCCTGGTCGATGGAGTCGTCCCCCACAAAGGAGAGCTGGGGGGTGTTGCGCAGGTTCAGGGTGCGGCCCAGCTCCCGGCGGAGATAGCCTCCGGCGGACTTCAGGCCCTTGAGCACCTGGTCCCGGTCGCTCTTGTCCAGCACGCTGATATAGACCTTGGCGTACTTCAGGTCGGGGGTGGTCTCCACCGCAGTCACCGAGATCATGCCGGTGACCCGGGGGTCCTTCACGGTGGAGATGAGGGAAGACAGCTCCCGCTGGATCTCCTCGTTGATGCGGCCAATACGATTGGAAGCCATAAAAATTCCTCCTTGTAAAACAGCAGGGCGGGCGAAAACGCCCGCCCTGTTTGTTGGGTTCTGTATGAATTACACCTGGATCTGCTCCATGATGAAGGCCTCAATAATGTCGCCCGCCCCATCAACCTGGCGGTCGATGGGGACCCCGAGGACAGAAACAGCTTGGCGGAAATAAATTCCGCCTGCGCAAATTCTGCGCCTCCGGCTGCGAATTTACGGCGCAAAGCGCCGCCCCATCGGGGATGGGGCCCCAGAGGGCGACCGGGGAAGCCTGATCAAGCAACTACAGGGCGATTACACCTGAATCTGTTCCATGATGAAGGCTTCAATAATATCGCCCTCTTTGATGTCCTGGAACTTCTCAAAGGTGATACCGCACTCGTAACCGGCGGCAACTTCCTTCACGCTGTCCTTAAAGCGCTGCAGGGAGGCGATGGCACCGTCATAGATGACGATGTTGTCCCGGAGCAGACGCATCTGAGCGTTACGCTGCATCTTGCCGTCCAGCACGTAGCAGCCGGCGACCATGCCAACGCCGGTGATGCGGAAGACGTTTCGCACCTCGGCGCGGCCCAGGTCCACTTCCTTGAACTTGGGGGAGAGCATGCCCTTCATGGCGGCCTCCACCTCGTTGATGGCGTCGTAGATGACCCGGTACATGCGCATATCCACCTTCATGCGGGCGGCGGTGTCCTTGGCGTTGGCATCGGGGCGGACGTTGAAGCCCACGATGATGGCGCCGGAGGTACCGGCCAGCATGACATCGCTCTCGCTGATGGCGCCAACGGCACAGTGGATGACCCGTACCCGGACCTCCTCGTTGGACAGCTTCTCCAGAGAAGCCTTCACGGCCTCGGCGGAGCCCTGGACGTCGGCCTTGACGATGACGTTCAGGTTCTTCATCTCGCCGGCCTGGATCTGGCTGAACAGATCCTCCAGGGTGACCTTGCCCACGTTGTTGTTCATGGCGTTCTTCTGCTCGTGCTTGCGCTGCTCCACCAGCTCGCGGGCCATACGCTCGTCGGCCACGGCGTGGAAGTCGTCACCGGCGCCGGGCACTTCGCTCATGCCGATGATCTCCACGGGGACGGAGGGGCCGGCCTGGGTGACCTTCTGGCCCTTGTCGTTGGTCATGGCACGGACACGGCCCACGGCGGTGCCGGCGATGATGATGTCGCCCTGATTCAGGGTGCCGTTCTGCACCAGCAGGGTGGCCACAGGACCGCGGCCGCGGTCCAGACGGGCCTCGATGACGGCGCCGTGAGCGGAGCGGTTGGGGTTGGCCTTCAGCTCCCGCATCTCGGCGGTGAGGACCACCATGTCCAGCAGGTTGTCGATGCCCATGCCGGTCTTGGCGGAGATGGGGCAGATGATGGTGTCGCCGCCCCACTCCTCGGCCACCAGGCCGTACTCGGTGAGCTGCTGCATGATGCGGTCGGGGTTGGCGGTGGGCTTATCCATCTTGTTCACAGCCACGATGATGGGGATCTCAGCGGCCTTGGCGTGGTTGATGGACTCCACGGTCTGGGGCATGATGCCGTCGTCGGCGGCCACCACCAGGATGGCCACGTCGGTGATCATAGCGCCGCGGGCACGCATGGCGGTAAAGGCCTCGTGGCCGGGGGTGTCCAGGAAGGTGACGGGGCTGCCCTTCACATCCACCTGGTAGGCGCCGATGTGCTGGGTGATGCCGCCGGCCTCGCCGGAGACCACGTTGGCGTGGCGGATATAGTCCAGCAGAGAGGTCTTGCCGTGGTCGACGTGGCCCATGACCACCACAACGGGGGCGCGGGGGACCAGATCCTCTTCCTTGTCCTCGGTGGTGTCGATGAGCTTCTCCTCAATGGTAACCACGACTTCCTTCTCCACCTTGCAGCCCAGTTCCATGGCCACCAGAGCGGCGGTGTCGTAGTCAATGATCTCGCTGAGGGAGGCCATGACGCCCATCTTCATCAGGGTCTTGACCACCTCGGCGCCGGTCTTCTTCATGCGGCTGGCCAGCTCGCCCACGCCGATCTCGTCAGGGATCATCACCTTGACGGGGGCCTTCTTGGCGATCTCCAGCTGCAGGCGGCGCAGACGGTCCTGCTCCTCCTGGCGGCGCTTGTTGCCGGGGCCCTGCTGACGGCCGCGCTGACGCTGGGCGTTGCGGTTCTGGAACTTCTCCTTGCCGCCCCGGTCCTGCTGACGCTGGTCGGTGAAGGACTCCAGACGCTCGTCGTACTTATCCAGGTTCACCGCGCCGCCGCCGCGGGTGTCCACCACCTTCTTGGCGGGGATGCGGGAGGCGGGCTGCTGGGGAGCGCTCTGCTGGGCGGCAGGCTGCTGCTGCGCCTGGGGCTTGCTGTGGGTCTGCTGCTGCTGAGGACGCTGCTGGGCAGCGGGCTGAGCCTTGGGGCTCTGCTGGCCCTGCTTGGGGGCCTGGGCAGGAGCCTGCTTGGCAGCGGCGGGCTCGTGGTACACATCCTCGTAGATCGACTGGATGGAGTCCACCTGGTTGTGCTGGGTGAGATACTCAAACACAATGGACAGCTCCTGGTCGCTGAGAGGCTGCATGTGGTTCTTGGGGGGATGTCCATATTGGGTCAGGACGTCCATGATCTCCTTGGACTGAAGCTCCTTGGACCCTTTCTTAAAATCCTTGGCAACCTTGTGAATGGGATATTTGATCATCATATTCGGGAGCCACCTCGTTTCTTAGGGATTGTGCCGGAACTTGCCGGTCAGCTTCCGGCCGCCGGGGCCGGGTTTATGGGGAACGCCGGGGCGGGATGCCTTCCGGTCCGGCGCGGGGAAACGTTTCTTGCTGGAAGCGGAGTGGGCGCCGCGGGCCGCGGGGGCCTTCTTGTTCGCCTTGCGCTCCGGTTTGCCGGAGCCCTCCTGCTTCTGAGGCGGGGGAGCCCAGGGCTTGCGCTTGCCCTCCCGCAGGTTCTTCTCATGCTGGCGCTTTTCCCGCTGACGCTGCAGCATCCGGTCGGCCTTCACCCGCAGCTGCTGGGCGGCGGGACCGTAACGCTGAGGGTCGCGGAGGGCAAGCTTTTCCACCAGGGTGGCGGCAAAGCCCGCGTCGGTGAGGGCCAGCATGGCGCAGGAGCCCCGGCCCAGCTGGAAGCCAAGTTCCGCCTTGGTGTAGGGCAGCTCCAGCCACAGAACGTTGCCCGCCTCGCCGAAGTGGGCGCAGCGGCGCACGGTGTTGGGGGCGGCATCGCTGGCCAGCAGGATCAATCTGGCCTGGCGGGCGCGGCAGACCGCACCCACAGGTTCCTCGCCCATCTCCAGCCGCCCGGCCTTTCGGGCCAGACCCAGGAGATGGAGAATGGGATCATTGGGCATCTTGCGGCACCTCCTTCATCTGTTCCTCCAGGGCCGCATAGACCTCCTGGGGAAGGGCAGCGGAAAAGGCCCGCTCCAGCGCCCGGGACTTTTTGGCCCGAGCCAGACAGTTGGGATCAGGGCACAGATAGGCGCCACGGCCGGGCAGCTTGCCGCGGAAGTCCAGGGAGACGGCACCCTCGGGGGAGCGCACCACCCGGATCAGTTCCTTTTTCGGTTTCATCTCCCGGCAGCCAACGCATTGGCGCATGGGTATTTTCTTGGGCACAGGGTTCACCCTTTCCAGGATTTATTTTCTCCGGTTTCGGAGTGGGGAATTACTCGGCCTCAGTCTCAGCGGGAGCGCTCTCCTCCACGGGGGCCTGCTCGGCGGCGGGCTCCTCCTGGGCGAAGAGCTCCTCACCGGAGTCCTCGATGGGCTCCAAGGGGGCGGAGGCGGGCTTGATGTCGATCTTGAAGCCGGTGAGCTTGGCGGCCAGGCGGGCGTTCTGGCCCTCCTTGCCGATGGCCAGGGACAGCTGGTCGTCAGGCACCACCACGCGGCAGCTCTTGCCGTCGGGCAGGGGCTCCACGCTGATGACGTCGGCGGGGGACAGGGCGGCGGCGATGTACTCGGCGGGGTCCTCGGAGTACTTGATGATGTCCATCTTCTCGCCCTTCAGCTCCTCCACGATGGTGTTGACGCGCTGGCCGCGGGGACCCACACAGGCGCCGATGGCGTCCACGTTGGGGTCGGCGGACCAGACGGCCAGCTTGGTGCGGGAGCCGGCCTCACGGGCGATGGAGCGGATCTCCACGGTGCCGTCATAGATCTCGGGGACCTCCAGCTCGAAGAGACGCTTCACCAGGCCGGGGTGGGTGCGGGAGATGAGGACCTGGGGACCCTTGGTGGCCTTGCGGACCTCCACCATGTACACCTTCAGGCGCTGGCCCTCGGTGTAGGACTCGCCCTTCACCTGCTCGTTGGGGCCCAGGTAGGCGTCGGTGAACTCAGAGCCGGAGCTGATGCGCAGGGTGACGGCGCCGTTGCGGGGGTCGATGCGGGTGACCACGCCGGTGAGCAGCTCGTGCTCCTTGGAGGAGAACTCGTCGTACACCATGCCCTGCTCGGCCTCCCGGATGCCCTGGATGATGACCTGGCGGGCGGTCTGGGCGGCGATGCGTCCAAAGCTCTTGGGCTTGACCTCGATGCGCACCACGTCGCCCAGCTCAGCCCGGGGCAGAGCGGCCTTGGCCTCGGCCAGGCTGATCTCGGTGTTGGGGTTATCCACCACCTCCACCACGTCCTTCTTCAGGAACATGCGCACGGTGTTGGTCTCGGGGTTGGCGTCCACGATCAGGTTGTCGCCCACGCCCTCGTGGTCCCGGCGGTAAGCGGACACCAGAGCCTGGGTGATCTTCTCCATCATATAGCCGGGCTTAATGCCCTTTTCCTGCTCAATCTGAGCAATGGCGGCGAAAAACTCCTGGCCGTCCAGCTCGTTATTATTGACCTTTTTCGTTGTTCTCTTAGCCACTTCGGTCTCCTCCTATTTCTTAGAAGCGGGGGTACAGGCGTACCAGCGCGATCTCTTTTTTCTCAAACTCCACAGGGGCGTCTCCCACGGTGATGGTGACGTTCCCGTTGTCGTAGCCCTGCAGCAGGCCTACGTACTCCTTCCGACCGTCCCGGGCCCGGTAGAGCTTGACCTCCACCTCGGCGCCCTGGAACTGGGCGAAGTGCTCGGGGGTCTTCAGCACCCGGTCCGCCCCGGCGGAAGACACCTCCAGGGTGTAGCTGCCCTCGATGGGGTCGGCCTCATCCAGGGCGTCGGACAGGGGACGGGAGACGGCCTCGCAGTCGTTGATGGAAATGCCGCCTTCCTTATCAATATAGAACCGCAGGAACCACTCGCCGGCCTCCTTGACATACTCCACATCCCACAGGGAGCAGCCTGCCGCCTCCACAAAGGGCTGGGCCAGCTTGGCGGCGATCTCAGTGACTTTAGCCATGAAAAAACCTCCATGCGCCGGGGGCGCTGATCTTGGGGACCGGGGGTGTTCCGGCCCATTTGGTCAATCAAAAAGAGCGGAGCCGAAACCCCACTCTAACCAATACTACCATAATTACGAAATAACTATACCACAAGGCGCTTTGGATTGCAAGTGGGAGCGGGGGTTTTTCTTTCCGGCAGGGGGAGAGAAAAACAGGGGAGGGTTTCAAAGGGCCTTTGGAGAAAACGGGAAGGAATGTGAAGGAATTGTGAGATGTGCATAAAAACAAAAGGAAGAAATTGTGTATGTTTTTGAAATGGATTGAAATGAAAGCAGGAAGATGTAACCGTGGATGTAACTGGGCTATGTTATACTGTTAACGTAATATTGCAGAGGAAGGAGGTGAACCCGGAATGCAGGGAATGCAGGGCAGACTGTGGGGAAACGAGTACCGCAGCACGGTGGTGTGCATCGATAGCTATCAGGACCGCGTGCCGCGGGGGCGTCTGTATAACCCCGGTGTTCCTCAGGGGGAGGAATTTCACAGCTTGATGGAGTTCCTTTTAAAAATGGAGGAGCTGCTGGACGGGATGCGCTTTCCTCAGCCGTTTATGTCGGCCCGGGCGTTTGCTCCGGCGCCAGAGGCAGTCACGACAGTCACACCTGAGCCAGGGGCCCAGGAGGGAAAGCTTGCGACCTTCCGCGTGCGGGTGATCTTCCGGCAGAACGCCAGCTGGCAGGGCTCTGTGACCTGGCTGGACAAAGGAAGGGAGGAGAGCTTCCGAAGCGTACTGGAGCTGCTTTTGCTGATGGACAGCGCCATCGGTCCCTCAGAGAAGCAGGCCAAAATCGGATGAGGACATCCAAACTCCATGCGGGAGCAGACCCGCAGCACAGAAATCACTGAAACGGCAAACCGTCCGAAAGGGCGGGACGCAAAGCTAGGGGGCTAACGCGAAGGAACGCTATGCCAGCCCGGCTGCCATGGATTTCGATTTCCATTCGAGCACTTTGAAAGGAGAACGAAACAAATGGCGAAACGAGTACAGCAGAAGCCCCGCCGCAGGGTAGGGCTGAAGGAGATGGGCCGCCGCGGCCTGTCCCTGCTCATGGCCATGATCATGGTGATCAGTTTGATCCAGATCAGCGCCTTTGCCACGGGGACTAACGCCGTGACAGAGCAGGCCGAAAAGCAGATTGAGGGCGGCACCACGCCTGTCTACTACACCTATAACGCAGAAACAGGTGCATTTGGTACCGACACGACAACAGATGCACTTGTCCAATCTCCCGGCGGTAAGGTGGAGATCAGCAAGACCATCGCTGCCACCGGCGAGGAGAACCTGTTTGACATCACCTTGAATGTCAAGACGAAGCAGGAAATCACCCAGAGCACTGCCTCTCCGGATGCCGCGGTGGTCCTGGTGCTGGATGTGTCCGGCTCCATGGGCTATTGCGCCAACTGCGGCAGCAATGATTGGAACTATTCTACTCATTATTACTGCAAGAACGGCAGCGGAAATGAGTATTATGACAAAGATTGGGATGGGGACCTGTACTGTGAGTACTGCGGAGCGCTTCGCTTCCAGCATGAGAAACGGTATATTCTGGACGACTGCGACGAGTGCGGCGGAACCCAGACCCGTCTGGATGCGGCCAAGGCCACCGCTGCCCAGTTCCTGGAGAAGTTTGCTGCCAGCGCTTCCGGCGAAGCCAAGCGCGAGGTTGCCGTGGTGACCTTCTCCAGCGGCGCCAACGCCATGAACTTTGGCAATGGGACCTATTGGCTGGACGTGGCCAAGCAGGAAAACCTGACGACGGTTGTGAACCAGATCAACGGCCTCAGTGATGACGGCGGCACCAATATCGATGGCGGCCTGCGGGTGGCGTATAGTCTGCTGACCCAGGATACCACTGCTGCCATGGATTACCGCAATGTGATCCTGCTCACCGACGGCGAGCCCACTTACTGTGTGGCGGATTCCGGCTTCAATGGGTCGGCTCAGCTCTCCTATGGCGGCAGTGATTGGGATGTCCACGGTATGGGCAATAAAGCATGCCAGAAAACGGTCGGCTATGCGGAGAGAGTGGCCAGCGCCATTCGGAACCTGGCAGCCAACACCGAGGACAAGACCAAGGTCCAGCTGTTCTCCGTGTATTACGGCAAAGCTGGGGACACCATGAATGTCTACAGAGAAGGCGGTTGGGGCACCCATCCCTCTGTGGCCGAGAGAAACAAGAACATTTCCAACTGGCTGGGCAGCATCTCTACCAGAGACGCTTTTACCGCGGAGAACGCGGAAGATCTGAACAGCAGCTTTGACGCCATCATCAAGATCATTGAGATGCAGACCAAGGCCTGGACTGTCACCGACAAGATGGGCGACCGGATCCAGTTTGTCAGCGGCGCCAATGTGGATGGCGAAAATCAGGCCAAGATTTACGACAGCAAGAGCAACTCCATTGTTTGGCGTCTGCCGATGGATGTACCGACCATCGACGGCGAGTGGCATACCTATACCATGACCTATCGGGTCCGTCTGAACAATGTGGGGGATGACTTTGATACCCAGAAGAACTACCTCACCAACGGCGAGACAAAGCTGGAGTATTCCTTCTTTGCGACTCAGACCATCAACGGCGTGGAGCAGAAGGGCCCCACGGATGAAGAAGGAAAATTTGTCTACGATCAAAATGGCAATGTGAACCCGGGCATGGAGTCCTGGACCAAAAACCAGGTCCTTTACTTCAAGGTCCCTGCCGTCAAGGGCTATCAGGCTGACCTGAGCTTCACCAAGATTGGCAGCGATACCCAGGCCGGGCTGATGGGTGCTCAGTTCACTCTGGCGGACAACAGTGACGCCATTGCCTGGACTGACAGCACAGCTTCCGGAAATGACGGCCAGGTCGCGTTTGCCAACATCCCCTCCGGCTACACCTACACCCTGACGGAGACTGAGGCCCCCAAGAACTACAACAAGGTGGACCCCATTACCGTCACTGTGAAGTACGGCAAGCTGACCGCCGATTCTACTGCGGAAGGCGGAGCCAACATCACCAACGGAAAGCTGGAGGATCCCTCCAAGCAGACCTATACTGATGTGACCATCACCAAGACCTGGCAGAAGCCTGCTGGGGAGGCCACTCCTGACTCCATCATCGTCACCCTGAAGCAGGATGGTACGGCTATGACGGAATATACAGATTTCGAGATTCAGAAATCTGATTGTACCATTGATGAAAATGGAGTTTGGTCCTATACCTTTAAGAACCTGCCTGACAGCAAGCCTGATGGCGGTACTTACAAGTACACCGTGGAAGAGAAGACCATGGACGGCTGGAACACCTCTTACGGTGATGACAGCCTGAGCATCGTCAACACTGCCAGCGGTACCACCAGCGTGGTTGTGGCCAAGTTCTGGACTCTGCCTGAGGGAATGTCCGCTGACGACCAGACTGTGGAGGTCACTTTGACCCGGGACGGACAAAAGCTGACTGGCGATGAGTATACCAAGACTATCACCGGCAATGGCATGGTGAAGTTTGAAAACCTGCCCAAGTACAACGAGAACGGCCAGCTTTATCAATACGGCGCCGAGGAGGCCAGCGGCAATTATCAGCAGGCAAAGCCTGCTACCAGCGACGGCTACACCATCACCTTCTACAACACCGTGGCCGTTGAAAAGACCAGCATCTCCGGTGTGAAGACCTGGAATGACGGCGGCGATACCGCTTCCCGGCCCAAGGAAATCACGGTAGCCCTGTATAAAGACGATGGAACAGAGCCTTTTGCCACCACTACTGCCAGTGCGGCTACCGACTGGGCGTATTCCTTCGACAATCTGGACCGCTATGAGTTCACCTGGGATGAGAACGATAACAATAACAATAACATTATCGCTGTCCGGGAGATCAAGTACACCGTGAAGGAAGTCGGCGTGGACGGCTATACGGCTACCATCTCCGGCAACAACATCACCAACACCCGTACCGGCTCCATTGACCTGATCGTGAACAAGGCCTGGGTGGCCCAGGGGGATCATCCTGCCGATGTCACCGTTCAGCTCTATGCCAATGGCGTAGCCTTTGGCGAGCCTGTGGTCTTCACCGATTCTTACACCTTCAAGGGCCTGAGCAAGTACGACGCCAGCGGCGAGGAGATCAAGTACTCTGTGGTGGAGACTCCTGTGAGCGGCTACACCACCAGCTATGGCAAAATGGAACTGCTGTCCGAGGATGTTTACGCGATCACGGTCACCAATACCCAGAATGGCTTTGATCCTGATGACGAGGTGCTGATCACCGTCACCAAGACCTGGCAGCAGCCCAGCACCGTGGAGGCGCAGACCGCTGACTTCTATCTGTGCATTGACGGGAATCGCAGCGACTATTCCGTCTCCATCACTGGAAACGGTTCCACCAGCTTCGCCCCCATGCCCCGCTATCACGCGGTGCGCGATGAGGCGACCGGCGAGACCGAGTATGTGGAGATCAACTACTCCGTGGAGGAGGATGTTCCCAGCAACTACACGGTCTTTGTAGACGAGGTGGTTGGCCCCGATTCCAACGGCAACATCTATTATCACTTCACCAACACCATTCGCGGCACCACCTCCCTCTCTCTGGAGAAGACCTGGGTGCAGCCCGATGGCATGGATACCCCCATGGCCACCTTCGAGATCCAGCGTTCCGTGGATGGAACCAACTGGGAGAACGCGGGCTACATTACTCTGATGGATGGCAAGACCAGCGAGACCCGCAACAACCTGGACAAGTATGACGCCAATGGTCAGCTCTATCTCTACCGCGTGGTGGAGAACAGCGTGGCTGGGTACAGCTCCAGCATGACCGGCGGGATCCAGGAGGACGGCTCCTTCGCCTTCCAGGCTACCAACACCATCAACCAGGCGACTGCGGATATCACCGTGTCCAAGACCTGGATCGACGGCAATACCCCCAACAGCCAGCGTCCCGACGTGACCATTGACCTGCTGCAGGACGGCGTGGTCATCAATTCCGTTACCTTCGGCTGGAGTGAGGCTGACGGTGCGGTCATGGCCACGGTGAACGGTGCGTCCATCAAGGCCACTGTGAGCGAGGATGGCAATACCTGGAGCATCAAGTTTATGGGGCAGCCTCTGTACAACGAGAACCGTACCGCCCGGTATGAGTACTCCGTGCAGGAGCAGAACGTGCCTGAAAACTACAAGGCTGCCGTTTCCGGAACCACCGTGACCAACCAGCTGACTGGTACCATCAGCATTCCTGTGACCAAGTATTGGGTGGATCCCGGCGTGGCCGACCGCCCCGACATCACCCTGCGCCTGAAGGGCAGCGATGGCAGCGAGTACGTGATGCTGGTCAGCGATGACAGCGGCGCTCCCGTTGTGACCCTGAACGGTGTGTCCCTGCCCATCACTGCGGAGGGCAACACCTGGACCTTCACCGTGGGCAATCTGCCTGAGTACACCGACACCGGCGCCAAGATCACCTATACCCTGAGCGAGGACGCGGTGGACGGCTACACCACCCAGACTGTGGAGGGTCAGCCCTTTGCCATCAAGAACGTCATTGAGCAGGAGAACGGAATCACCATAACTCCCGTCAAGTTCTGGGAGAACATGGACGTGGAGGGCGTGTATACCCCCGTCCTGCCTGAGACCATCACTGTTGCGCTGTTCCGTGACGGCGCCATGGTGGATGGCACCAAGCAGACCGTTTCCGTTGGGGAAGACGGCACCTGCGAGTTTAAGCCCTATGAGGAGCTGGCCAAGTACAATCTGACCACCGGCCAGAAGTACAAGTATGAGGTCCTGGAGCTGGACGCCAAGGGCAGCCCCGTGAAGAACGGCGAGACCATCTCCTTTGGTACGGACAACGACTATACCGTGACCTACCGGGAGATGGAGGTGGATACTGGCGATAACTACCAGGTGGTCATCACCAACGCCTTCACGGTGCCCGCCAAGTATCTGTGGGTGGTAAAGACGCACTACGTCCACTACGACTACAACGGCAATGTGATCGGCTCCTTCAATGACCAGACTGAGATCTTCAAGGAGACCGAGTCCAAGACCGTCAGCGCCAATCCTGCCGACTACACGGTTCGCGACGGTCTGACCTATGAGTATGACGCGGATAACACCGGGAACAAGACTCAGGTCTTGCTGGAGCAGCAGAACTACCTCTATGAGCTGAATCTGTACTACACGCTGACCGACGAAGAGCCCACTGATCCCGGCGACGGCGGTGGCGGCGGCACCACCTACTACAACCTGGTGGTGAAGTACCTGGAGGAGGGCACCGATGAGGTGCTGGCTTCCCCCTACACCGTCCGCATTGCTGCCGGCAGAAGCTACGATGTGACCGCTCAGACTCAGAAGGCCATTGACGGCTATGAGATCAGCCAGGTCACCGGCGACGACGTGACCGGCTACATGAACGGCAACCGGGAGATCGTCGTGTATTACACCGTGGACATCGACGACGGTGAGACTCCTCTGGACCCCGGCCCCGGCGGCGACGGTGACGGCGATGGCACTGACATCGGCGACGGCGAGGTGCCTCTGGATCCCGGCCCCGGCGGCGACGGTGACGGCACCGACATCGGCGACGAGAACGTGCCTCTGGTCCCCGCCACCGGCGACAACCTGGCCCTGTGGGTCATGGCCGCTGTGGCTTCCGCTGCCGGCCTGGTGTACCTCACCGTGGCTGGTAAGAAGCGGGAGAAGGACAACACCTGATTTTACCGCAAACCCCTAGTGGGGAAAGAAAAGGCCGCTGCATTAGCAGCGGCCTTTTCTGATGCAAAAACCGGAGCGGCTTAAGCCGCTCCGGTTTTCTCTTAATGCTTGGAAAAGTATTCCTTTGTGAGCTTAATGACGGTGCCCGACAGCAGCAGCAGTCCCACCAGGTTGGGAATGGCCATCATGCCGTTGAGGGTGTCGGAGATATTCCACATGAGCTGGCCGGAGCCCACGGCTCCCACCACGCACACCAGGGCAAAGGCGATCTTAAAGACCAGGTTGACCACCTTGTTGTTGTTGGTCAGATAGCCCCAGCAGCGCTCGCCGTAGTAGCTCCAGCCCAGGATGGTGGACAGGGCGAAGAACAGCAGGCTGATCTGCAGGACCGTGCCGCCGATGGTGCCGGGGAGAATGGCGTTGAAGGCGGCGGCAGCGGCGGCGCCGTTGGAGGAGAAGGAGCTGAGGTCATATTCCAGCACGCCGGAGAGCAGCACCGCCATGGAGGTGAGGGTGCAGATGACGATGGTGTCCACAAACACCTCGAATACGCCCCACATGCCCTGTTCCACGGGCTCCTTAGTGTCGGAGGCGGCGTGGGCCATGGGAGCGGAGCCCAGGCCCGCCTCGTTGGAGAACACGCCCCGGGCAAAGCCCTGCTGCATGGCCACCATAATGGTGTAGCCCAGCACGCCGCCGCCCATCTCCCGCAGGTCAAAGCTGAAGGCCTCGGTGAAGATGGAGGCCAGGGCCGCGGGGACGTGGGTGATGCGCAGCAGGATGATGGCCACACCGGCCACGATGTAGAAGATGGCCATGAAGGGGACCAGGTAGGAGGTCACCTGGCCGATGCGCTTGACACCGCCGATGACCACCACGGCGGTGATGACTGCCAGAATGATGCCGGTGTAAATGGGCTCCAGGCCAACCAGCGACTCCATAGCCCCGGCGATTTCGGTGGACTGGGCAATGTTTCCGATGCCGAAGCAGGCCACGCCGCCCAGCAGCGCGAAGATAACGGCCAGCCACTTGAGCCCCGCGCCCTTTTCAATGTAGTACATGGGGCCGCCGAAGTGGGCGCCCTTTTCGTCCACCTGGCGGTAGCGGACCGCCAGAACGATCTCGGCATATTTGGTCATCATCCCGAAGAAGGCGGATACCCACATCCAGAATACCGCGCCGGGACCGCCGGCAAAAATAGCGCCGGTGACGCCGGCGATGTTGCCGGTGCCCACGGTCCCCGCCAGAGCGGTGGTCACCGCCTGGAAGGGCGTCAGGTTGTGCTGGCTGGCGGACTGGGATTTTTGTTTGGAAAACAGGGTCCCGATGGTGTTGCGCAGAATAAAGCCGAAGCGCCGGGCCTGGAGAAAGCCGCAGCGGATGGTGAGGTAGATCCCGGTGCCCACCAGGAGCACCAGCATCACAGGGCCCCATACGATGCCGCCCAGGAAGCTGTTGACGGTTTCAATGGTTTGCAGCATAAACATTCCCTCTTTCTTTTCATATCGCGGGACACACACTGTCTCGTCCGGCATGGCCGGGGGAGACAGAAGAAATATACTCCACATTATACTGGATTTTTTCGGAAATGCAAGTTACACATGAAAGAAATGCCAAAAAGGAATCCCCGGTCCTGCTATGGACCGGGGATTTTGAAAGAAAGAGAAACATTTGAAACGGAAAATTTCACTGGGCGCACTGAGGCTGGGACGCAAGGGCCAGGGGCGGGCCGGAGAGGGCGACTACCCGGTCGGCCAGGTCCAGGACCTGGGCCTCGTGGCTGGAGAGGATCACCGGCTTGTTCAGGGCGCGGATGGCCTCCATCAGCCGGGCGGTGCGCTGGGGGTCCACCCCGGTAAAGGGCTCGTCCAGCAGATACAGCTCCCCGCCCAAAGCCAGGCAGCGGGCCAGAGCCAGACGCCGCCGCATGCCGCCGGACAAAGCGGAGGGGGCGGCGTTCTCTTCCCCGGTGAGCTCCACCAGAGACAGCCAACGGTCCGCCTCGCCGGAGCGCTCCCGGGGCAGCACATCGGAGATCTGCTGGCGGGCGGTGCGCCAGGGGAGCAGGCGGTCCTCCTGAAAGAGCAGGGCGGTGCGCCGGGGGTCCACCCCGGTCACCCGGCCCTGAGCCAGGGGCTGAAGCCCCGCCAGCACCCGGAGCAGGGTGGTCTTGCCGCAGCCAGAGGGGCCGCTGAGGGCGGTGATACCCTGGGCGGGCAGGGTGAGGGAGAAGTCCCGCAGTACGGCCTTGGGGCCGAAGGAGACGGAGAGATGTTCCAACGTGATCATAAGCAGTCACCTCCTGGTTTGTCGGGCCAGCAGACGGCGCAATAGCCGCTCCAGCAGCAGGGAGAGGGCCACCACCACCGCCGTCCAGGCGAACAGGTCGGGGATCTCCAGATAGAGCTTGCTGTTGTAGATCTGGGTGCCCATGCCGGGGCGAGGGAGACACAGCACCTCGGCGGCCACGCCGGATTTCCAGGCCAGGCCCATGGAGGTGGTGACGGCGGAGAGGAAATAGGGGCGCAGGGAGGGCAGGTAGACCAGCCGCACCCGCTTCCAGGGGGAGAAGCGGTAGGCCCGGGCCAGCTCCAGCAGCTGTCCGTCTGTCTCCCCCAACCCCCGGGTCAGGTTTTCCCACACCACAGGCAGGACCATAAGGCCTGAGATGACCCCGGGGACCAGGTTGCGGCTGATCCACAGCAGTAACAGCAAAATGAAAGAGGCCACCGGCGTGGCACGGATTACCCGGATCACTGGAGAGAACAGCCGGTCGGCCCAGACAAAGCGCCAGGTAAACACCGCCAGCAGCACCCCGGCCAGAGTTCCCACGGCCATACCTGCCACGATGCGGCCCAGGGTGGCGGCTACCGTCTGCCAGAAGGCGGGGGAGAGGGCCAGTACGACCAGGGAGCGGGCCACGGTGGCGGGGTAGGGGAGGAGCAGCTCGTTGCCCCGGCCCTCCACCCAGCGCTCCACCAAAAAGGCGCAAAGCTGCCAAACCCCCAGCCAAAAGGCCGGGGGCAGCAGCGCAGAAAGGCAAGTTTTCAGTCGTTTACTCCGCACCATAGTAGAAGCTGTCGTAGGGCATGGAGCCGCCGATGGCAGCGGGGTCAGCCTGGAACAGGACCTGGTAATACTGCTCCAGGGTGGAGCGCATCTCCTGGCCGGCCAGGTAGGTGAGGTTGCACTGGGGAATGGCGGCGGCGGCCACCTTGGCGTTGGGGGTAATCTCGTACTGCGCCACCAGCTGGCTGGCCTGGTCGGCGTTGGCCTCGTCCTTCATATAGTTGATGGAGGCCTCATAGGCGGTCAGAAAGTTTTCCACAGCCTGGGGATTTTCCTCCACGTACTCGGTGCGGGCCACCACGCAGCCCATGGCCAGAGAGCCCTGGCCCAGGGCGTCCCACTCGTCAGACAGGGAGACGGCCTGGCGCACGCTGCTGTCCTGGATCATCAGAGCGGTGGCGGCGGGGACGGGCAGCATGCAGATGGCCTGCTCGGAGGAGGTCATCTTGGCGGAGACCTCCTGGGCGGTCATCCACTGGATGTCCACGTCGGCGGGGTCCACGCCGTTCTGGGTGAGCAGGTAGTTGAGCACGTACTCGGGGTTGGCGCCCTGGCCGGTGGCGTAGACGGTCTTGCCCGCCAGATCAGCCATGGAGTTGACGCTGTCGCCCTTTTCCAGGATATACAGCACGCCCAGGGTGTTCACGGCCAGCACCTGGATGGCGCCGTCGGTCTTGGCGGAGAGGGTGGCGGCCACGTTGGTGGCGATGGCGGCGATGTCGGCATTGCCGCTGATGAGGGCGTCGTTGACCTCCTGGTTATCGGCCACCACGGTGGCAGAGGCGATGACCTTGTCCTCGTCTGCGGCGGTCTCATTGTCCGCCATGAGCTTGGCGGCGCCCACGCCGGTGGGGCCGGAGAGGACCATGAAGTCGGGCAGGTCGGTGGTGGGGGTGGAGACGCTGCTGGAGGGGTTCTCGGAGCCGGAGACGGAACCGGAGCCGTCAGAGGTGGTCTTGGGACCGCAGCTGGCCAGCATAGACAAGGTCAGAGCGGCGGCCAGGAGCAAAGAGAGCTTCTTTTTCATCAAAATCGTTCCTTTCATGTGGGTGATTGCAGCAGACTCTCCAGGGCGGAGAGACTGGGGATCAAAATGGTTTTTCCCTGGCGGCGGATGAGGTCCTCACGCTCCAGGTCCTCAAAGGCCCGGTAAAGGGAGGCGCGGCTTACTCCCAGGCGCTTGGCCAGGTCGGTGGCGGAGGTTTGTAATTGTCCGCCCTGGTGGTTGGCCAGCAGGTAGCGGGCCAGCTTGGCCTCCGCTCCGCTTTGGGTCACCGACTGGAGCCGCCCCGAGAGAAATCGGATGCGCCCGGTGAGGTAACCCAGGTAGTTGCGGCGCACCAGGGGTTCCCGCTCCAGCAGGGCGTCCAGCTCCTCCTGGGGAAGAAAGAGGACCTGGCAGGAGGTGCGGGCGGTAATGGTGGTGGCGAACTGGTCCACATCCCCGAAGAGGGCGGCGGCCCCGAAGAGGGAGCCGGGCTCCAGCACGCTCACCGAGAGGGTGCCGCTGCTCACCCCGGCCCGGCCGGAGAGCAGCACGCCCAGGCAGCGAAGGAAGTGGTCGGGGGCGTATAGGGTCTGTCCGGGGGAGAATTCCCGCCGCCAGACGCCGGGGAGGGACAGCAGCCGCTGGGCCAGCTCCTCCTCACCGCCCCGCAGCAGGGGACAGTTCAGAAGCACAACGCGCTCTCCGGAAGAAAGCGCCACGGCCATAGAGATCCCTCCCTTTTGCAGAAGTGTATAAAATGAGACAAAAGGATCGTACCACATGGGAGCGCTGCGGTCAAGAGCGAAAGAAAAAAAGGCCGCCTGAGGCGGCCTTTTGAAAAGATGGGGTCAGGGGTTCTGGTCGGGGTCCAGGCGGTTTTTGAAGTAGCCGTCGGCACAGTAGATGGCGGCGGCGGGGTTGTTGCCCGTGGCCCGGTCCTTGGCCACCAGGGTGGTCACCGGGGCCTTGGAGTGCTGGTAGAACAGGGAGTCGTGGCCCACGCACAGCCCCAGGCAGATGTTGAACTGGGTGCCCGCCCGGTTGAGCAGCTCGGCCTGGGCGATGGGGTTGCACATGACCTCGTAGGAGCCGGGGCGTACCCGGTACTCTTTTGGGACACCCACCTGGTCCTTGGGGATAGAGCCCGTCTTGCAGATGACGGATTCGACCTCGAAACCCCACTGGCGCAGGAATTGGTCCACAATACGGGCTTCCTTGTGCAAACCGGCGCAGAAGGCCAGGCCCAGCTTCTGGTAACCCATGCGCCGGGCAAACTCCGCCGTCTCCCGCAGGCGGGGCCAGCGGCAGTAGCCCATGGCCTCGATGACGGCGCTGGAGAGGAAGAATTCGTGGTTTTCCGGCTTGAAATATTCGGTGAGGACCTGCTCGAAAAATTCCGGGTCCCGCATGGGGCAGTTCTGGGGCATCTCGGTAAGCTTGCCGCTGCGGCAGGCCTCAATGGTACAGGCGGCGCAGGTAAACATGAAATAGGCCTCCCATCCCGGTCATTTGGTCCCAGCCAGATAGGCGGCGGGGCCGCTCTCGTACAGGTCGCCCCCGTGGGCGTCCAGAATGACGGTGAGCGGGAAATCCTTCACCACCAGGCGGCGCACCGCCTCGCAGCCCAGGTCCTCCCAGCAGATGACCTCCAGCTCCTGAACGCTGGCGGCCATGAGGGCGCCGGCGCCGCCCAGGGCGGCCAGATAGACCGCGCCGTTGCGCACCACCGCATCCTTGACGGCCTGGTTACGCTTGCCCTTGCCGATCATAATGGCCTGGCCCAGGTCCAGCAGCCGGGGGGAGTAGGCGTCCATGCGGCCGCTGGTGGTGGGACCGGCAGAGCCGATGACCTGGCCGGGCTTCTCCGGGGTGGGGCCGACATAGTAGATGGCGGAGCCCTCCAGAGGGAAGGGCAGGGGCTCTCCGGCATCCAGCCGCTCCATCAGGCGCTTGTGGGCGGCGTCCCGGGCGGTGTACACCACGCCGGAGAGCAAAACGGTGTCCCCGGCGCGCAGGGGAGCCAGATCCTCCCGGGTGACGGGAGTGGTCAGAGAATATTGCATGGCGATGACCTCCTATTTCCTGGAATCGTAGATGGCGGAGACGATACAGCCCGTGGCAATGCTCAGGCTGAGAATGTAGCCATCCAGATGAAAAATGTTCCCGAGATAGCCGACACAAAGCACGATCAGTGCAGAAAATAGTGCTTTGAACAACATGGCTTTTTCTCCTTTACAGCTGAGCGGTGGCCCGGCGGGTAACGTGGCAGCTCACGTTGACGGCCACGGGTAGTCCGGCCACGTGGGTGGGAGCGGTCTCAATGGACAGGCCCAGGCAGGTGGTGCGCCCGCCGAAGCCCTGGGGGCCAACGCCCAGGGAGTTGATGGCCTCCAGCAGCTCCTGCTCCAGCTGGGCGTAATAGGGGTCGGGGTTGGGCTGGTCAATGGGGCGCAGCAGGGCGTGCTTGGCCAGATAGGCCACCTTATCAAAGCTGCCGCCGATGCCAATGCCCAGGACGATGGGGGGGCAGGGGTTGGAGCCGGCCAGCTTCACCGTCTCCACCACGAACTTCTTCACGCCTTCCACGCCGTCGGCAGGCTTGAGCATGCCCAGGCGGCTCATGTTCTCGCTGCCGAAGCCCTTGGGGGCCACGGTGATGGTGCACTGGTCGCCGGGGACCAGACGCACGGTGATGGCGGCGGGGGTGTTGTCCTCGGTGTTCACCCGGCGCAGGGGGTCGCCCACGATGGACTTGCGCAGGTAGCCCTCGCCGTAGCCCTGGCGCACACCCTGGTGGATGGCCTCCTCAAAATTGCCTTCGATGTGGACGTCCTGCCCCAGCTCCACAAAGACGCAGGCCATGCCGGTATCCTGGCAGACAGGCATGTCGGTCTGCTCAGCCAGCTTCATGTTGTCCCACAGCAGGCCCAGGGTCTCCTTGGCCAGGGGCCAGGGCTCCTCCGTACGGGAGCGGTCCAGGGCGGCCACGATGTCCTGGGGCAGATGGATATTGGCCTGGACACACAGCCGGGCCACGGTCTCCGTCAGGGCGGAGGCTTGGATGGTGCGCATGATTGATTCCCTCTTTCTTCGCCGTTTTTCTTCATTGTACCAGATAAGCCCCCGCCTTTCCAGAGGAGATGAAAAAAACACCGACCCGTCAAAGACGGACCGGTGAAAAGATAAGGAATCAGCGTCCCTGAATGAGACGGGTGAGCTGGATAAGCAGGGTGGGGGCGAAGGCCAGAAGTACCACATACAGCACATCCATGCCGGTGAGGGGAGCCACCAGGAACAGGCTCTCCATGGCGGGGACGAAGAGCACCAGGGCCAGCAGCAGCAGACCCACGCCGAAGGCCATGAGGGAGTACTGATTGCTGCCCAGGCCCAGCTTGACGATGGACTCCTTGCCGCGGCAGTTGAAGCCGTGGAACAGACGGGCCAGAGTCAGGGTGGCAAAGGCCATGGTGCTGGCCAGGGCGGGGCCGGACTGGTTGAGGCCGATATAGAAGGCGGCCATGGAGGCGATGCCGATCATCAGGCCCTGACCAAAGACACGGCTGAGCATGGGCTTGTCCATCATAGAGGCGTTGGGATCGCGGGGAGGCTGGTCCATAAGGCCGGGACGGGCGGGCTCCATACCCAGGGCGACGGCGGGCAGGCTGTCGGTGAGCAGGTTGATGAACAGCAGGTGCACGGGCTGGAAGGGAACGGTCAGTCCGGCGATGGAGGCGTAGATGACGGCCAGAATGGCGGCCATGTTGCCCGAGAGCAGGAACTGAATGGCGTTGCGGATATTGGCGTAGACGCTGCGGCCATTGAGCACCGCCTTGACGATGGTGGCGAAGTTGTCATCGGCCAGGATCATAGCGGCGGCGTCCTTACTGACCTCGGTGCCGGTGATGCCCATGGCCACGCCCACGTCGGCCTTCTTCAGGGCGGGAGCGTCGTTGACGCCGTCGCCGGTCATGGCGGCGATGCAGCCGCGGCGCTGCCAGGCGGTGACGATGCGGATCTTATGCTCGGGGGAGACACGGGCGTACACGGCGATGTGGGGCAGCTTCTCATCCAGCTCCGCATCGCTCATGGCGTCCAGCTCCACGCCGTCCAGGGACATGTCGCCGTCGCTGAAAATGCCGATCTGCTTGGCGATGGCGGTGGCGGTCACCTTGTGGTCGCCGGTGATCATCACGGTACGGATACCGGCCTTCTTGGCCTCGGCCACGGCCTGGACGCTCTCGGGACGGGGCGGGTCGATCATGGAGATAAGGCCCACGAAGGTGTAGTCCCGCTCGTCCTCCAGAGTGAGCAGACGGGCCTCACCCATGGGACGCTGGGCAAAGGCCAGCACACGCAGACCGTTTTCAGACTGCTGGCGGTTGACCTGCTCGATCTGAGCGCGGAGCTCAGGGGTCATAGGCACAGGGCCGTTGGCGGTGAGCAGGTGGGTGGAGCGGTCCAGCAGAACGTCCATGGCGCCCTTGGTGTACAGGGTGGGGCCGTCGTCGGTGTTGTGCAGGGTGCTCATGAGCTTGCGGTCGGAGTCAAAGGCCAGCTCGGCCAGACGGGGGTGCTGGGTGCGGTAGGCCCGCTCCTCCACGCCGAAGCGTCCGCCCAGCTGAACCAGAGCCACCTCGGTGGGGTCGCCCACGGAGGCGCCCGTCTCATGGTCCATGGTGGCGTCGCTGTCCAGCAGCGCGATCTTCAGCAGGGTGCGCTGGGCGTCGTTGGCCAGCTCCAGGTCGGTGCCCCAGGTGAGGACGCCGTCGGCCCAGATGTTCTGCACGGTCATGCGGTTCTGGGTCAGGGTGCCGGTCTTATCGGAGCAGATGACCTGGACGGAGCCCAGGCTTTCCACCGCCTTCAGCTCCTTGATAATAGCGTTCTGCCGGGCCATTTTCTGGGTGCCCATGGCCAGCACGATGGTGACGATGGAGCTCAGGGCCTCGGGGATGGCGGCCACGGCCAGGGCCACGGCGAACATCAGGGAGTCCAGAATGCTCATGTGGCTGCGGAAAACGGACAGCAGGAACACACCGGCGCAGATGATCATAATGACCATGGCCAGCTTGCCGGAGAAGTCGTCCAGGTTCTTCTGGAGCGGGGTCTTGCGCTGCTGGGTCTGGTTCATCAGGCTGGCGATCTTGCCCAGCTGGGTGTCCATACCGGTGGCGGTGACCACCATGACGGCGCGGCCGTAGGTGACCAGGGAGCCGGAGAAGACCATGTTCTTCTGGTCGCCCAGGGCCACCTTCTCGCCGGTGATGGCCTGGTTGGTCTTTTCCACGGCCTCGCTCTCGCCGGTGAGGGAGCTCTCGTTGACCTTCAGGGACCAGCAGTTCAGCAGACGGCCGTCAGCCACGATGAGGTCGCCGGCCTCCAGCTCGATGATGTCGCCGGGGACCACCTGGTCGCTGGGGATCTCCAGGCGCTGGCCGTTTCGAAGGACCTTAGCCGAGGGGGCGCTCATGGCTTTCAGGCTTTCCAGGGACTTCTCTGCCTTGAAATACTGTACGGTGCCCAGAATGGCGTTGAGGATCAGCACGGCGAAGATGACCAGGGTGCTCTCCATATTGCCGGAGAACATGGAGATGAGGGCGGCGGCAATGAGGATCACGACCAGCAGGTCTTTGAACTGCTCAAAAAAGACCGCGGCCACGCTCTTCCGCTTGCCCTCGGCCAGCTGGTTGAGGCCGTACTGCGCCAGACGCTGGGAAGCTTCGGCGCTGTTGAGACCGTCGGAGGTCACATTCAGCTGTTCCAACGTTTGCTGAGGGGTGAGATGGACATAGTTTTGTTCCATGGGGGTTCGCCTCTCTTTTTTAAAATGAAATGGAAAAGAAAAAAGACTTTCCGGCAGGTACGCTGATACGTCCATACCGAAAAGTCTTGTTACCACCAAAAATGGGGGGCGCGTCCTGCCAGGTCTGTCTCCCAGAAGGGGAAAGACCGGGATGTTGACAAGACGGCTTGCAACTACTCCCTTTTCCATGTAGGAGGTACTATATCACAGGGACCAAGAAAAGGCAAGAGGGAAAATCACGACTTTTATAGGATGGACGCAGGAGGTGCAGAACATTCCATATATAATAGGAAAAACGGACCGGGAGGCGTGGGCGGGGGGAGATTGGGAGAGGGCGGCGCGAAGGGAAGAGAAAATAAAATTGAATTTTTTCAGAAAAAGTGTTGACAGGGGGGATAGGCTGTGGTAATATAATGTTCGCGCTGAACGACAGCGCAAACCACCCAAGCGCGAGTGGTGGAATTGGTAGACTCGCTGGCTTCAGGTGCCAGTGCTCGCAAGG
>OOBP01000347.1_pt1 | contig 41346 bp, 34 predicted proteins | sample 1671681 | NCBI WGS metagenome assembly OOBP01 (sample SAMN06348181, study PRJEB24527) | human gut metagenome
ATAGTATTTTAGTGCATATTCTATTATGTCTTTATTTATTGTGTCTTTAATTATAAGTCCAACTTTAATCATTTGAGGTTGTTTAATTGTTGTTCGATCGATTTATTTCTAATATTATTTTTAGCTTCGTAGGTAAAACTTCCTTGTAAACAATTACTTTTCCAAATATATTAACTTTCTCCTTTCTGAATAGACTTCTTCTATTAAATATCTTAATGAGATTGGCATCTTCAGACTGATGTACGAGTTTTTTTTCAAATAACCATGTTTTATATGCATGGCTTTCCATTTTAAACGTATTCTTAATAGTATTGGTTTCATGCCATCTATATGCATGTAACACATCTGGAATATAACCAAATTTTCCTAATTTACTTAACTGGAGCATAAGATACCAGTCCTCTAAAGGAGCTTCGTCACTAAAGTCGCCTATACTCAACAATTTTTCTGTTTTAACTAGGAAACCATTTGGAATATAATTACCAAGTACTAATGTTCGATAACTACCAAATTCATCACTTGAAAAATTTACATTTGATTTATATTCTAAAAATGAATCAAATGTTGCGTATTTTGCTCTTTCTAATGAAACACAGTTCCTTTTTTCATCCCAGCCTACTTTTTCGGATTTGCTATTTATAATTTCATTACATCCAACCGCTAAAACACATTCTTCATTTTCAATAAAATGCATGACCTCTTTTTCAATGGCATTTTTTTTAGATACATCATCTGAATCTAGAAAATAGCAGTACTCGCCTCTTGCTAGTCTAATGAGCTTATTTAGCGTCTGACATATACCCACATTAGTATGTCTTTCTAACACAACTCTGAGGAATCTTGATTCACACTTACTTCTCAGCTCTAGTAGTTTTTGCCAAGTCTGGTCCGTCGAACCATCATCAACAACTAGTAACTCTATTTTTTTATAGGTTTGATTAATGACAGATTCTATTGTTTCTTTTATATAATTTTCATGATTATATGCTGATATAATCACTGAAACCAAGCCATTTTCCATGGTATCATTCGCTATATAAGTTTATTATATTAACAACTTCTTTATAATCTTTTTCATTTAAAACAGGAGAGATTGGTATTGACAGTACCTCTTTATGAATCTTTTCTGTAATTGGCAAAGCAATATTATTGTATTCGCGATAAGCTCGTTGTAAATGAGGTGGAGTTGGATAATGTATTATCGTTTGTACATCATTATTTTCTAGATACTTAATAAGTCCCTCTCTGTTTTGACTCCTAATAGCAAATATATGCCAAACATGAGCTCTTTCATCATACGTACCTGGAAGAATAATTTTATTGTTAATTATATTATTTCTGTAATATTTAGAAATTTCACGGCGAAGTGCATTTTCTTCATCTAAATATTTTAATTTTACATCCAATACAGCAGCCTGTATTTCGTCTAATCTGGAATTTATTCCCTTATAAATGTGATGATACTTGTAGTCAGAACCATAATTCGCTATCGCTTTTATTTTTTTATACAGAAAGTCGTCATTCGTTGTGATACCCCCCGCATCTCCTATCGCCCCTAAATTTTTTCCTGGATAAAATGAAAAAGCCGCAGCGTCCCCTAGATTTCCAACTTTTTTCCCTTTATATGTAGCTCCATGTGCCTGTGCCGCATCCTCTATGATCTTTAATTTATATTTTTCAGCAATTTTCCAAATTTTTTCCATTGGAGTTGCTTGACCATACAGATGAACCACTACTATTGCTTTTGTTCGTGGAGTGATAGCTTTTTCTATCAGTTCTGGATCAATACAATAGGTGGCAATATCTGGTTCTACAAAAACAGGCCTACATCCATTTTCTGATATTGCTAATACTGTCGCTATAAATGTGTTTGCTGGAACGATGATTTCATCACCATCTCCAAAGCCATATGCCTTTATGATTAAATTTAATGCATCCAAACCTGTAGCTACGCCTAGTGCATAGTTGGTTCCACAGTAATTAGCAAAATGAGTGGAGAATAGTTCATTCTGTTCCCCCTGTAAATACCACCCTGAGTCTAGCACTGTTTTTATTCTTTCTTCTATCTCATCTCTAAATCCATCGTTAACCTGTTTCAAATCTAAGAATTTTATCATAATATTTCCTTTAATTGTTTTTTTGATTAAATACTTTTTTATCGCGTATATAATCCTCAGGGTCGTATTTTTCAGAAGCCAATACAAGTAAAATACAATCCCTTGTTAAGTTCGTAAACTCTCTCCAAACAATTCCTGACAAATATAATCCTTCAGATGGATTATTAAGAGTGATAACTCTTTCTCCCGTTTCGTCCTCTAGGTAAAAATCACAACTTCCTGATAGACATATTATCAACTGTTGAAGATTATTATGAGCATGTTTGCCTCTTACTACATTTAAGCCAGCGCCCCAAATGTAGTAAACTCGTTTAACTGAAAAAGGAATGTCTTTTTGAGCTTCTATTGCTACTAAATTTCCTCTTTCATCTTCATGATTGAAGAGTTTAATCAGCTTAAACATTTTTTAATATATTGTTCATTCTTTTCAAAATCAATTCTTCGATATTATTTTCCAATAAATATCTTACAGAGTCCGTCATTTGTTTCTTTAACGTGATGGACATTAAATCAATATCGCGATGGGCTCCACCTAAAGGTTCTGATATAACTCGATCAACTAAACCTAACTCAAATATCTTTGATGCGGTTAGGCACAAAGCATCAGCTGCTCGAGGAGCTTCGGAGGCTGACTTCCATAAAATGGATGCACATCCTTCAGGGCTAATCACCGAATAGGTCGAATATTGCAACATCATGGCAACATCGGAAACACCGATAGCTAGTGCGCCGCCGGACCCCCCCTCTCCAATTACACATGACAGAATCGGGACATGGAGTGTAGCCATTCTGTAAATATTGTGGCCGATCGCCTCTGATTGTCCTCGTTCCTCTGCATCGATGCCAGGATATGCCCCTGGGGTGTCAATGAGCGTAATAATTGGCAAACCAAACTTTTCTGCCAACTCCATCAGTCTCAGTGCTTTTCGATAGCCCTCTGGGCGAGGCATACCAAAATTGCGCTCAGTTCGCTCTTTTAACGTGCGCCCCTTTTGATGGCCAATCACCATTACATTCATGTCAGCAAGGCGCGCAACACCACCCACGATAGCCTTGTCGTCTCCAAAAGCTCGATCGCCATGGAGTTCATGAAAGTCAGTGAAGACTGTCTGAAGGTAATCCATGGTGTAGGGGCGTTGCGGATGGCGCGCAACCTGTGAAATCTGCCAAGGCGTCAAATTGCTGTAGACCTTGGAAATAAGCTGTGTGAGCTTTTTCTGCAGTTGATTAATTTCTGCCTCAATGGAGACGCTCTGATCTTTATCCGCCGTGTTCGCGTTCAATTCGCGTAGCTCGGCAATCTTGACCTCGAGTGCTTCGATGTCATGCTCGAAGTCCAAATAGACCTGTTTTGCCATTTTTGTTCCGTAGTTGTGTAATTAGAGGCGACGCCATGTCGTACCAGCAGCGGTATCGAGGAGTTCAATACCTTCTCCTGTGAGTTGCTTGCGGATTTCGTCAGCACGTGCGTAATTTTTGGCTTTCTTAGCCTCAACACGTTCCGCAATCAGCGCTTCAATCCGTGCTACGTCATCGGTGCTTGCCCCGCCCTTTAAAAAGGCTTGAGGGTCGTTTGTGAGGATATTGAGAACGGTCCCTAACTTCTGAAGCTGACGAGCCAGCGCCGCACTCTTCGTGCGATTCACTTCTGTCGCGAGCTCAAACAGCACAGCCACTGCTTGGGGTGTATTGAAATCATCATCCATGGCTGCCTTAAAGCGCTGTGCAAACGTCTCGCTCCAATCAAGGGCGTTACCGTCTGGCGAGACATCACTCAGTGCGCCGTAGAGACGAACGAGGCCTTTTTGCGCCTCTTCAATCAGCACGGGTGAAAACGAGATTGGTGAGCGATAGTGGCTACGGAGAAGGAAGAATCGGAGCACCTCAGCGCCATTGCCCTCCCCATAGGTTTTATTCGTGTCAGCGAGCGCATCTCGAATGGTCCAGAAGTTCCCAAGCGACTTGGACATCTTTTCTTCATGTCCATCCTTATCGCGTACACGCAACGGACCAGAGTGCATCCATACCTTGGCAAAGGTCCTCCCCGTGGCGCCTTCGCTTTGAGCAATTTCATTTTCATGATGCGGAAAAATAAGATCCGGGCCGCCCCCATGAATATCAAAGGTGTCTCCAAGAAGCTTCGTTGACATCGCCGAGCACTCAATGTGCCAGCCAGGACGCCCCTTACCCCACTTGGAGTCCCACTGTGGCTCTCCGGGCTTGGCGCTCTTCCAAAGCACAAAATCAAGCGGGTCCTGCTTGCCCGTGTTGACGTCTACGCGAGCGCCACTTTGCAAGTCGTCAAGAGACTTCCCAGAAAGTTTGCCGTAATTCGGGAACTTGCGAACCGCAAAATCCACGTCCCCGTCGCTGCCTTGATAAGCAAGGCCCTTCTCCTCAAGCTTTTCCACGAGTTTAAGCATCTCAGGGATAAATTCAGTTGCGCGCGGCTCCATGGTCGGCGCTAGGCACCCAAGTGCCTTCATGTCTTCCTGCATCGCACGCGTAAATTCCGCAGTTAGGCTATCAATAGAGATATCTCTTTCGGCAGCGCGGCGAATGATCTTATCGTCGACGTCGGTGACATTACGGACAAAGGTTACGCGCATCCCGCTTGCCTCCATCCAACGACGAATGACGTCAAAAGCGACAAATGTACGCCCATGTCCGATATGGCAATAGTCATATACCGTGACACCACAGACATACATCCTTACGTGGCCAGGCTCAATTGGTTCAAAGACTTCCTGTTTTCCAGTAAGGGTCGAGTAGATAGAGAGTGACATAGCGAAACCTTGTCCTTAAAGTGCTACTTTTTGAACTGATAGCTTTCAGAATTTTTTGAATATATCTATGAGTTATGCGCAAGATATTTATTTACTCTTGCGCACTTCCCTCAACGTTCGCTCACAACTGCATGCCTTGTGACGAACGAAATTGGGCTACAATTTCCCATTATTTGAGAGTATACCGAACCGTCTTTTCTCCTGTTCGCCATTTCTTACTGGTTAACCCATATGGCATCGCTTTTAGAAGGGAATCCTGAGAAAGCGCGGCCTCAAAACTCTGCGTCAACAATGCACCCCATCACCTCAAAATCTCTGTTTTCACTTGTGGCCTGCTGTGCTACTTTGGTCCTAGCTTCCACTCCCACTTATGCAGCGACCACGGAGAGCGCTAGCGTTCCTGTTGCAGCTGCCCCCAATAGTGCTCCTGTCACCGTCGTACAGAACCCGCTTCTTCAAGGGTTAAATCCATCGGATATTCCCGTTCGCGTGGAAGATCTCCTCAACGAAGGGAAAAATGCCCAAGCACTGGCGATTGCTGATGCTGGGCTGACGCAAAACGCCAATAATCTCAAGCTGCGCTTTATGCGAACAGTGGCGCTTGAGCGGCTTGAACGCGTGGATGAAGCGATTTCTGAGTTACGCCGCATGACCGCCGATTTTCCAGAAGTACCGGAACCATACAATAACCTCGCGGTCATCCTCGCCAAGCGTGGCGCCCTAGATGAAGCCGAAGCGCTTTTGAAGAAGGTCCTCTCCATTTCCCCTAACTTCGCCGTTGCGCGTAAAAATCTTGGCGACGTCTATCTGACCAAGGCGCTTGACAATTTTGAGGCGGCTGCAGGTGGAATTCATCAAAACCCTGAATTTACTGAGCGCCTCGAGACGCTCTCTCGTTGGTTTGGCCGCACCGTCAAAACGACGGCTTCTACGCCTGATGTTGGCGCACAAAGTACAACTCAGGCTGCGAAGCCCCAAGCAACGTCCTCTGAAGAGCGCTCCTTTGCCACAGAGTATGACAATGACAGTCGCAAGTAACAGCCGCTGCGTGTAAGCGCCTTGCGCCATACGTTTCACGACAATTCACTAGGAATTTAGACTATGAAGCTTCGTTCTCGAATCGCTCTTCCGATTATTGCTCTCTCTTCTCTACTCATCGCTGAAACTGCGCTTGCCGCGCCCGCACCGCGTGTTGAACTCACCACGAGTGAAGGGCGCATTGTGGTGCAACTTGAGCCCGATCGTGCGCCGCAGACAGTGAAGAACTTTCTCACCTACGTTAACGAAGGCTTCTACAAAGGGACGATCTTCCACCGAGTCATTGGTACATTCATGATTCAGGGTGGTGGCTTCACTCAGGATCTCGTGCAAAAGCAAACCCACAGTCCCATTCCGCTTGAAGCACGCAATGGACTTTCAAACGACAAGTACACCATTGCCATGGCTCGTACCAGTTATCCGCACTCCGCCACGAGCCAGTTCTTCATCAACGTAGCTGACAACAACTTCCTCAACGCCAGTCAAGCTCAAGATGGCCAGGGCTACGCCGTTTTTGGCCAAGTCGTAGAAGGAACGGATACGGTTGACAAGATCGCTTCGGTGCAAACGACTACAAAGGGCGGCATGAGTGATGTGCCGGTGAAGCCCGTGGTGATTCTTGATGCGAAAGTCATCAAGTAAGCCAGCTTTATCATGAAACTCGTCCTCCGAGCGTGAGAGCGCGCAACTAAACTCTGAGTCGCAAATCTGAACGCTCTAGGCAAAACTCCTCAATCTGTGCCAAAATGTGGCGCAATGCTCAAAGGGGAGCGCATCGGATGCCCCTCCTTTGAGCCCAAGACACTTAGATAAAGGAAATCAACGATGATTCGTTTCACGACTAACAAAGGTATTATCGACATCGAGCTCGATGCTGAGCACGCCCCAATTACGTGCGAGAATTTTGTTCGCTACGTCAAAGAAGGGTTCTACGACGGCGTGATCTTCCATCGTGTGATCAAAGACTTTATGATTCAGGGCGGCGGCTTCCTTCCTGGAATGGAGCAGAAGGACACGCATGAACCGATTAAGAATGAAGCCGACAACGGCCTCAAGAACGACCGCTACACGATCGCAATGGCTCGCACGAGCGACCCGCACTCCGCGACTGCTCAGTTCTTCATCAACGTCAAGGACAACAGTTTCCTCAACCACACCGCACCTACCGCTCAGGGTTGGGGCTATGCGGTCTTTGGTCATGTCGTCGCTGGCATGGATGTGGTGGACGCAATCGCCCACGTGAAAACCTCAACGCGCGGCTGGTACGGTGACGTTCCTGTCGAAGACATCGTCATTGAAAAGGCTGAAATCATCGGCGAATAATCGGCGCTTGCCCGACTCTCATTGATCAAGAGCGCAGGCTTCCTTCTGGAAGCGGCGCTCTTTTCATTTATCGGTTGCCCCATGCGACGCGAAGTACTGCTCGACCAAAGTAAAACCACGCCTGCGGTCTGCCGAGAGCCTCTCTCTCATTTCACAAGCGACAAAGTAAGCCACTTTTGCTTTGAGCGCACTTTGCTCCCCCGTATCCAAATACTGCATGAAGAAATCCCAGACGGGTCGCCGCCACGCCCTCAAAAGCGGAACAAGCCTTCCTTGCTCAAGGTCGTTGACACAGTGCGAAAGCGCTAAGTCCTTCGTGATACCAAGCCCGGCAATCACCGCTTGGTGCAAGCTATTCATATCTGCAAACCAACTCTGTGTCTTCCATTGGAGATGCGCCGTTTCACCGGTCTGCTCATTAACGAGACAACCGCTCACAGGGAAGAGATCTGGTGTTTTGAGCATCCCAGCATGATGCCTCAGATCTGCCGGTGTCTTTGGGATGCCATGCTTCAAAAGGTACTCAGGCGAAGCTAGTACCACGGTCTGTGCATGGATGATCGATATCTTCGATATACGTGCGTTGGTGGTGTTCTCTGGACTAATTAAGAGATCACAGCGTCCCTCAAGCAAATCGATAACCCCACCAGCCTGCAACACCTCAAATCGGCAGGTATTTGGAAAGGCTGCCATAAAGTGCCCAATCGCCTCAATGAGGTAGCGCTGCACCATTGCCGTCGGGCCAGCAATTCGGATAAGCGGTAACAGCGCTACATTGTGACGACCACGCTGCTCGGCGTTCTTAACAGCTTGTACGAACGCTCTAAAAGGAGCGTGCATAATCGCATAAAGTTCGCGACCTTGCGCAGTCATCACGCATGGGCGGCTCGTTCGATCAAAAAGCGTTGTTCCTGCAGCCTCTTCGATGCGTTGCACCGTCCTCGTTACAGACAGCGCATTGATACCAAGGTCAATTGCCGTACGTCGAAAACTCCCGGTTTCTGCGAGGGAGAAGAAAACTTCCCAATCAGCGGGAGACAACGACTGCAGCAGTGGAGAGGATTTCATGACACCCATTTGAGAAAAGAAAACCGCTCAGAAATCCTACAGGATTAAGCCTTAGCCCACAACAAAAGTGGGGGGACGGAGCCATCCCCCCTCTAGTATGAAGTTCAATCGAACGCAACAAAGTTAACGAACTTTTGCGGCCTCGCTGCCCGCAATACGACCGTTCACTAAGCAGTCTGTGACTGCGCACGATCCCAGTCGAACGGCACCGTGCACGCCGCCAGTTGCCTCACCCGCTGCGTATAGTCCCTCAATGAGTTTGCCAGCGATGTTGTAGACTTGGGCGTGCTCGTTGGTATAAAGTCCGCCCATGCAGTGATGAACCTTGGGCGAAAGGCGAGCAACATACCACGGTCCCGTACCAAGCGGCACCATCTTGGTATTGACGGGGCGTCCCATCGGATCCTTTCCTGCAGCAATTGCCTCATTGACACTCGAGAGCGTCTTTTTGAGCTCTTCGAGCGGCACCCTAAATGCCTCAGCCACCGCTTCTAGTGTCGGATACTCAAACACCACACCACGCTCGAGTTGCTTTTTCAACATTCCCGGTCGAATTTCTTCAAAAGATTTTGCGGTTGATGCGTCCCCAACTGCGATACAGACATGCCCCAAGTTGAGCTGCGTCAGCACAGCATCGGCACGAACCTTGCGATTTGCTAGCTCATTGATGAAGCGCTTCCCCATTGCCGCATCAATCCAAAAACCAAACATCGAAACGTGTCCAGACCAGGCAAATCCAATGCCGAAGCCTTTTTCATCGGGTGAGGTTTGCGGCAGGCACTGAATCCAATCTTGTTGAATCATTTGACAGCCGATCGCCGCTGCCGCGCGCCACGCCTCTGCCGTGGCACCAGGCTGATTCGTGCTCTGAAAGCGATCGGTGAGTTTGGGATCGTACATCGAGCGATACTCCACATCCGCGCCGAATCCGCCATAGGCTAGTACAACACCGCGGCGAGCTTGAATAAATTTCACCTCTCCCGAGTCATTCTTGGGAAAACTGTAGTTCTCACGAACTTTCACCCCGATAACGCGACCAGCTTCATCTTGGAGAAGCGCCTCCATGAAAACACGAAGTCTCGGGCGCACCCCTAACTTCTCAAGGTAGGCAAGTTCTTTCTTGACGATTTCTGAGCCAGAGCCGTTCTTAGTAAAGAGACTCCGAGGAACCGAGTGTCCACCCTCTTGCTTGACGTTGCTTTGCTGATATTCAACGCCCAGTTCATTGACGGTCCATTCATAGGTGGCCAGAGCGGCTTCAGTAAGTGCCTTAACCTTGGCGGGGTGATTAAGACCTTCGCCCGCTCGTATCATGTCTGCAGCCATAAGCTCAGGAGTATCCTCAATACCCAAAGCTTTTTGCTGAGGGGTTCCTGGCACACCGAAAATCCCGCCATTAATAACGCTGTTACCACCAGCGGTTCGCATTTTTTCCAATACCGCAACGCTGGCTCCCGCCTTCTTGGCCTCAATGGCGGCTGCGAGCCCAGCAAACCCCGAGCCAATCACCACAACATCAACCGACTCATCCCAGCGTTTTGGTGCGGGCGTCGTTTTACTAAAAGCTGGCGTGATGAACCCTGCAATAGATAGGGCGGGAATGCTACCAAGCAACTTTCGACGTGAAATCTCTGCCATGTGTTTCTCCTTAAGAAAATGGATCTTTACCCGAACCAAGTCTAATGACTAACCATTAAGTCGTAATTCTTTAGAAGAAACTCATATTTCAAAATCTGAAACTTATGACGCTCACCAAGAGGGTGAGGAGTTGTCTTTCTTCAAGACTCATTCTCTTCAGGGGCACGTTTTCGTATCTCTGCCGTCAGATAGCCCTCAGTTTGTTTCTCAATTGTTACCGCCGACGCGGCGGCGGTGAGAATCGCTTAGACTTAAGTCTTGGCGGCTTGTGGTATGTGCTCTGCCTTTGCGCATACTGCCCACCCTTGTGACCACAGTGATAGAGAATTCTGCAACCTATGTCTGACATCCAAGTCCCCGCGCTTTCTGCCCTCTCGCATGTTCCTCCGCTCTCCAACCCCATCGTGATCGCTGATCTGCACCTCGATGTGCATAAGCCGAAAACGATCATGGGATTTTTGCGTTTCATGAAAAACATCGCGCGCCGTCACGCTGAGTTGGTAATTCTTGGGGATCTGTTTGACAACTGGGTGGGCGACGACGCCAATAACGCAGACGATCTGATCGCTGCAGAATTAAAGCTGCATACCTCTACGGGGCGACGCGTCCTTATTATGCGTGGCGAGAGCGACCTGCTGCTCGGGCACTCATTTGCGCAGAAGTGCGGCGCTGAGCTCATTGAGGATCCCATCGTCATTGAGGTTGGCAAGCGCCCTATCCTCTTTAGCCATGGCGATCTTTGGTGCACAGGCAATCATGCTTTGACGCTGATGCGCCGCAAGATGCGCGAACCAGATTGGCAAAAAGAGGTGCTACGCCACAGCCCAGAGGAGCGCCGTGAAATCATTCAGCACCTTGCTGAGACGTGCGTCAAAGAGTCTGAAATCGCTGGGCTTGCCGCCGAAGGGGCGGAACGCATCAGCGAGCGTGCTGTGGCGGAAGCTGCGCGCGCGGCTGCAGTTGATTTGGTTATTCATGGACATACGCACCACCCTGGGGCTCGCGTCAATGCCATGATTGAGCGCTGGGTCGTGCCAAATTGGGACCTCGATAACCCTGAAGAAGGCACCGCCAAGAGCGGCTACATCGCGTTCAAGGGCGAACGCCCACAAGTTCAGATGCTCTAGCGGTGACGGGGAGCTTCCAATGACAGGGAAGCTCCCCTATTTTTATCTGCCCAATCGGCCTCATACGGCCATTGGGCGGTTTCTCGGACTTACGGGACTTTGTAAGTGTAGTTGTGGCAGCCACCACAATAGTTCACCCCTGCTTTATGCCCCTTGTGGCACTCGGTGCAAGGAAGTGCACCGTCGTGCTGAGCATGGGGATTGACCTCATAGCGCCCTTTTGTGCGCTCGATCATCTTCTTATAATCTCCGTGGCACGAGACACAGACCTCTAGATCTCCCACCATTTTGATCTTCTTGTCGGGCGTGTGACAGGCATCGCACGCCACCCCTCGCGCTACGTGGCGATCTGCCAAAAAATCAGCCCCCATCGCGACGGGTGTCACGGCCGCCGCCATAGTTGCGACAGCTACTGCCGTGAGCAAATTCTTGAACATGGTTGTCCTCCAGTTTTTAAGCGCATCCTTAGATAGTTACGCCCCAAGGAGGGGCTTCATGTCTGAAGCACTCCTTGGGGATACGCTGTCTTACGCTGATTAGAGCTTTGTTGACGGGAGTTTGGCCACAATCTTGCCGCAGTGGCGGCCATAGACCAAGCATTCCGTCAAGTTCCCGCCGCCCTGATAGACGAACTTGAGCGCAGAGGCCACTTCACCAACGCAGTACAGATGCGGGATGGGTTTACCTTCCCAAGTAAGCACTTCACGGTCGGCGTTAGCAAGCAGCCCACCCTTGGTGTTCGGGCCACCTGCCACGAGCGGCATCGCGTAGAACGGGCCGTGTTCGACCTTGCCGAGCGTTGCGGCACGGCGGTTGAAGTCTCCATCCTTCTTCTCGTCGCAGAACTGGTTGAAGCGCTTGGTCGTTTCAACCAAGTTTTCGACCACCATACGACCCTTGTTTTCGGGGTGGTTCTTGATCTTTTGCGCGAGCTCTTCAATCGTGTCCGCCTTGAGGATCAGGCCACTCTCAATCGCCTTGAGGTTGTCCTTATCCCAGTCCACAAGGCCATAGCCCACGACCGAGATACCAAGGCCAACCAAGGGCTTCGAAGCACGCAGTGTTTCATCAAAAATCATCCACGAGGGTGTGCGCGGGTACGAGAGCGAGGTGATATCAAACTGCACCGCAGCCTTGTAGAAGAAGTAGCGCGAGGGGTTATCCGTAACCTTCGTTTCTGCTTCGTAGCGCTTACCGAAGTTATCCACGACAAAGGAGTTGGGCGAGCCTACTGAAGGCGTGATCGAACCTAAGCGCAGACCATTGAACTTAACCTGTGTGGGCACAATCACACGTGCTGCCGACTTACCGACCTTCTGTAGCCCGGCGCCCACTGCCATGCCCATCGCAATACCGTCGCCCGTATTCGACGTCGTTCCGTAGAATGCCCAGCCATTGATACCAGGACCCTCGAGGAACGCCGAACGCATCGCAGGATTGTATTCGTAGCCGCCCGTGCAAATCACCACTGCCTTCATGGCGCGCACAGCAATACGCTTCCCTTTCTGCGTAGCAATGGCACCGACGACCTCGCCTTTGGCATTTTTGAGAATTTCCACAGCTGGCGCTTCCCAAAGCACCTTGATCTTGTCGCCCTGCTTTTTCACGCCTTCAGCCAAGCAGAGCCAGAACGCCTCACCAGAGCTCGTTTCAGACTTGGGCTGTTTGTAGGAAACCTGATTGAAGTTTTTCATGCGCTTGGTGTAGGTTGCACGGTACGCGTTGTAGCGACTTTCTTTCGCTCCAGGGAAGTTCGGGAATGCCGCCTTGTCAAAGCCAGGCTGACTGCCGCCAATAAAGTCCGCATCGAGGCTCTGCATAAAGTCGAGGTTGGACGGAGAGAGATCTGCCCAGACCTGTGCAAGGCCTTCCGAGTACTCGGGAATTTCGCCCTCTTCCTTCCAAGGAATATTTTCCCCAGAGAACATCGCTTGAGCATAGTCTTTCAGAGCCTTGGGATCGCCATCCTTAAAGGGCGAGTGGAAGATACCACCCGACATACGCGTGTTGGAGATGTGTGCATCTTCGGGGTTTTTCTCCAGCACGAGTACCTTCGCACCATTTTGCGCCGCCACAATCGCTGTCGTTGCCCCCGCTCCGCCAAAGCCAAGCACCACCACATCGGCTGTGTAATCCCACTTCTTGGGAAGCGGGGAGTCCGCCGGCGCTGCAAAAGCAGCGGGCAGTCCCACAGTCGCCACAGCACCGCCGAGCGTGCCCTTCAAAAATTCACGACGATTGGTCATATTGTTTCTCCTTGAGTAAATTCCCGAGCGTCTCCGCCTTGGGGTTTGAGAGGGGCGCTGCACGATTTGGCCTGCGCTCCTTAACCCTCATCCTAGGCGTCACACGTCTGCTTTCCAAGTCACAGCTGTGCCTTGACGACAGAGGAGAAAAGGAATAAAGTTAAAAATTTGATTGGCGCTTTGTACGCTCTCAGCGTGCTCAGCACCCTATCGGGTCGCTCCCCTGAGGAGCCATCCTTCGGGCTTAGACTCGGCAATCAACACTTTCGTGCTACGTTGCCGGCGATCTTAAGAAACGGGCTTCAGAATGAGACGCTTGAAAGAGAGGCTCAAAGGACTATGGTGTGCGCTCTGCACGCATCCTAGTAACCTGTCCGCACAGCGCAGGATCGCACAAAATCCTCTGCGCCAAGGCGCTTTTTGCCTGCACCTTGCTCTCTGCGCGAGCCTTTTTCTAAGTCCCGCGCTTGCTCAAAAAGCGCCTCTAGAATTCTCAGCAAACTCCCCAACCGCCGAAATCCACGTCAATCCAAGTGCACCGACTCCTAACGCTGACACGGTGCGCGCGTTGCCGTCACAGCCGACGATCACCATTGGCTACGCAGCCTCCTTGGAGCCCGCCTTTTATATCGATGTGATGGTCCCGCTCATCGAGAAGCTCAAACGCACCTTTCCCAACGCATCCGTCAAAAGTCGTGAGCTCAACCTCTCAGAAGGAATTTCGCCAGAGCGCGTTGCTAACATCGACCTTTTACTTCTATCTGGCGCCGAGGCACGCATGGTGAGTTCACCCGCGCCCCTATCCATGGCCACGCTCACCAGCGGTGCGCACGCCGACGTCAACCACACGGCGGGCTCTGTCTTCATCACCGCCGCAGACTCCACCATCAAGACCATTCGTGATATGCGCGGCAAACGCGCTGCTGCTAATGATGCGCAATCCTTTGATGGGTGGCTTATTGCCATGAACGAATTGGTGCTCGCTCATCAAGAGCCGCAGGGCTTTTTCAAAAGCGTGACCTACACGCATTGGCAATATCCCGACGTCATCACACTGGTGCTTGCCGGCGTTGTTGATGTCGGCATTCTGCCCACATGCTCCCTTGAGAAAGCCGCGCAGCTCGGTGCACTTCCAAGCGATAGTATCCGTGTTGTGGGAGAGCGAACAGAGCCTGGCGAGCGCTGCCGTCGATCCACTCCACTCTTTCCTGGGATTCAACTTCTTGCTCTGCCGCACGTAGATCCCGCCATTGTCAAGCGGGTCATGACCGCCGTGATGACACTGCCGCCCATGACAGACGGCTCTGAGTGGCTCCCCAATAACAATACGGCAGCGGTTGACGAACTACTGAAAAATCTGCACCTCGGACCCTTTGCCTATCTCGAAACCTGGTCGTGGCCTGCGCTCTGGGAGCGTTTTCGTTTTTGGATTCTGACGGGCTCTGCGCTCATCGTGTTGCTGGTGGTTGACCTCTTTCGCGTGAATCGAATTGTCAAACGCCGCACCGCAGCGCTCTTAGCAGAAAGTGCTGCACGGCTCGCCGCAGACCGTGCACTCGAGACGAGTCAACGGCGACTGGATTTGCTCGAGCGGGCAAGCGCCGTAAGTCAACTCTCCGCAATGATCGCCCACGATCTCAAACAGCCCTTGACGATTATCGTCAATTACCTCAATGGCCTTGCACTACTCATCCGAGAGGGTCGCGGTGAGCGACAAATGCTCAGCACCACCATTGAAGCGGTACTCGCAGAGGCCTACCGGCTCTCTGACATTATCGAGCGCGTTCGCGCGTTAAACCGACGAGAGTGGGCTCCACGAGAACGTATTGACTTACGCGTACTTCTCAGTCGCGTGCTAGATGTGGCAAAATTACCAATTAGTTTGAAGAGCACGCACACTTCCTCGCTCATCGTTCTTGGGAACGCGCTCGAGCTCGAGCTCGTGATCATCAATCTCTTGCGCAATGCCAACACCGCGGCTAAAAGTGCCCAAGAGGGCGGTGCCGTCACGGTCACCCTCACTGCGCACGGGCAAGACGCCGTACTCTTTGTTGACGACAATGGACCGCCCATTAGCAACGAGGTCTTTGAGTCGCTCGGACAAATTACTCGCAGCAGTAAACCCGATGGCATGGGTTATGGCCTCGCCATTGCCCACTCGATTGTTGAAGCACACGGCGGGCATCTCAGTTTTGAGCGCCTCACCCCACAAGGCCTGCGCGTCACGGTGGTACTACCGCTCGCTACAGAGAACTCCGATGCGCACGTGAGCGTGCCCGCGCAACCACCCCAAAAGGAGAGCCCGCACCATGAATAGCGCCCTCATCCGACTTGTTGATGACGACCCTAAAGTGGCCGATAGTTTGCGCTTCTTTTTGCAGGCAGCAGGCTACGACGTTGTCGCCTACTCAAGCGCTCCCGCTTTTCTCGAGGAGGACGATGCGAGCCGCCGCGGTTGTGTGGTGCTTGATGTGCGTATGCCGCAGATGAGTGGCATCGAGTGCCAGCGCGAGATGATTGCTCGGCACGCCGATTTGCCCATCGTATTTCTCTCAGCACACGCGGACGTGAGCCTTGCCGTGAGCGCAGTGCAGCGTGGTGCATCGGGCTTTGTGGTGAAACCACCAAAGGTCGATGCGCTCCTTGGCGAAATTGAGAAAGCTGTAGCACTGCACGAGAAGCGCCAACGGATGCGCCGCGAGCTTGAGAGAATCGAGCAGCAACTCGCTCAGCTCACCCCAAGTGAGTTCGAGTGCGCGCAGCTCATCGCAAAAGGCCTCTCCAACGCAGAAATCGCTGAGCTCCTTGGCATTAGCGAAGGCACCGTGCGTCACCGTCGAGCAGATATCAGCACGAAGCTAGAGACGCGAAATGCCGTTGAGGTCGCAGAGCTCTTTAGCTGGCAAGCAACGCTCAAGCAGACGCTCCCTTGATGCGCGCGCCTTAGGCTCTAGGTGTTATGCTCGTTGGGTGAAAGTTTTTGCCTTTTCCTTGGTGTATCAACCGTGATGGAAAGCGTTGCCAACCTTTGCCAGCAACGCCTCTTTGGAATTAACACCAAGCTTACGGTAAAGCGTTTCTCGCTGGTGTTCAAGGGTTCGAACAGATATTCCAAAACGCTCGGCCATATCGCGATTAGACAAGCCCTGAACCACCAAGGCAGCAATCTCAATTTCTCGTCTCGTCAACGTTGAGGACAGCGCCTCCAAATCCATTTCGTCCTCGGCTCGAACGCTTCCTTGCAAAGACTCTCGGATGACCTGGATGAGATTTTCTGGGTTAATCGGTTTCTGCAGAAAATTCACCGCCCCTTTTTTTACCGTTTGAACAGCCATTTCAATATCGCCATGTCCCGAAAGAAACACGATCGGGTTGGCATAGTTGCGCTTAATCAGTTCTTCCTGTAATGAAAGTCCAGACATTGTGGGCATTCTCACATCCAAAATCACCACACCGAAGCGCGACGGAATGTCTCCGCGCAAAAAATCCGACGCCGAATTGAAAGTGATCACGTCCCAACCCTCAAGACGAAGCATATACAAAAGAGCCTCTCGAACGGCTAGATCGTCATCTACCACGCGGATCAAAGGTTTTTCAAGCATCGGATACCTCCTCATATCGGGGAAATCTCACGTCAACATGTAAGCTTCGGCTTGATGTAAGAGAAAAACAGATCTCTGCCCGATGAGCGATGGCCAGATCTTTGATAATCGAAAGTCCCAGCCCCAGCCCTTCTGGCTTCGTTGAATCGCCCGTCGTCACGATGTTTTCGAATTCAGTTTGCGAAAGTGCTCGGCCATTATCCTCTACCGAGACGCCGGTTGTTCTCTCATCGGCAAACACACACACCGCGATCAATGGCTCTGCAACATCACTGAGCGCTTGAGCAGAGTTACGTAGCAAATTGCCCACAATGAGTTCTATCTCCAAGGGATCGCCCTGTACCGTGGTGAGTACAGGATCACATTGCGTCACCGTAATCGGTGTAGAGCCAATACTCGTTAAGCGAAATTGCCGAATTGCTTCTGCAACAGCATCAGACAGTCGTAATACCTTGTTTCTAGAGGATTGACTTTTGACGTACTCGCGCACTTTGTTGACAATAGAGCTAGCTCGCATCGTTTGTTCATCGATCCCATCGAGTCCCTCGTAGACCTGCTGAACTTGCACTGCCGGTAGCGATTTCATCAGTTTACGAATGCCATACGCATAGCAGTTCACGGCATTCAGTGGTTGGCGCAACTCATGCGCAAACAGACTAGCCATTTGACCAATGGTTTGGACGCGCCGCAGTTTATCTAGACGCTCGTGTGTTCTATTGGTGTCCTCTCGCAGAGCGTGTTGCTCTGCCAAGGCTATCTCGAGCTCTTTCGTTCGACGTTGCACCAGTTTTCTGAGCACCATCATGTTGGCAATCGTCAATCCTAGGAGTATGAAAACGCCCGCAAACCAATACCAGTATCGTTTAATGAACTGCTGCCAAGAGGTCTCACGCACACTAGCCCATGCATCATTGTTAAGCCTTGCTAACGCCTTGTCTAGCGCGTTAAAACTTGTCGGCAAAGCCCATCGTGCGGCGCTAGAACGATATTCAGTCAGGTAGGCAGAAATTCTGTTAAATGCCTCGACCGATAGCGAGGGCATCGCCACGAGCGTAAATCCTTGAAAGAGCTGAGTGGAGTGTAGACAAGGTAGCGACTGATCTTGCTGCGCAGAGATGACCATTAAGCCAAGAGGAATGTCATGCTGAGCTGCATACTCCTCCAGTGCACAAACGGGCAGAATCAATACGTCAGACTCATCTTTAGCAAGCGCACTGAGACCACCACCAATATCTGTAGGGCTGACAGCATCAAAGAGGCGCTGACTTCTTCGTTGAACCGTATCCTGTAGGCTCGTGATCGTTGTTTGCGAGAAATTACCTGCTGCACTGACACGCAAGTCAATCCAGTTCTCTATACGTGCCTTTTCCGCTTTGTTTAGGGTCGTGAGAAAGAGAGCGCCATCACTGCGATTGGGATTAGCACTAGGGGGCGAGACGGCAACCACAATACTTTGCGTGCCGCTAAGAAGGGATTGACGATAGAGTGTGCTCGACGCCAAAAAAAGATCGTACTTATTTCGTTTGACATCTGTAAGTAAGGTTTCTGCAGCAACACGGGACACCTCCACACGATAAGTTGGACTGAGATGTTCTATCAACGCAGCAAGACTTACCGAAATGAAGGCAGATTGACGAGCGTCGTCAAGTTCGGACGAGATTCCAAGGCGAATGATCTCTTTAGGAATGTTTGCTGCAGCAAAGCACGGGATGACGCAGGCGCATACACTAAACAACGCCAAAAGCGTCATGAGTCGGACTTCTCGGCAGCTATCAAGAAATCTTTTCATCTGACGCCCTCTGTGCTGTAAGGTAGAGGATGCAGGCTCGTGCGAGCGCCTGGGCTTTAGCTAGAGCCGTACCCATAATGAAGGAAGCGCCATGAAAGCCCCCAATGACCTCACCAATGGCAAACAACCCATTGATAGCAGTGTCGTCCGTCCGCTGAACTCGAGTATGTGCGTCAACACTGAGTCCACAATAGGTACCTAACATACAGACTGAGGCAGGCATGACGTAAAAGGGAGCCTCAGAAATTGCTAAGAGTGCTCCGTTATTAACCGATAGAGGACCTCGTGGCAGATGTTCGCCTGTGAGGCTAGCGTTATAAGCTCGTATGGTGCGCTGTAGCTCGACGGGATCAAGACCTGCAGCTTGAGCGGCTTGCGCTAAGCTATTTCCAGCAAACACATAGTCGGGCACAATCCCGTGATCAATCGATGCCCAAAGATGATGGTCGAGCGTCTGCTCCAATGCCAATCGGCGAATCCTTTCGTCAAAGACCACATAACTTTTCCCGCCAGGTTGCTCTAGAACCACACGAGCAACTTGCTTATAGGGGAGGGACTCATCGACAAAACGCTTAGCCTGCTGATTCACCACAACTGCGCCGTAATACGGCAACAGACTCATATCTTCTATGGTGGATGGTTCTTTAATAAACGCGTAGGAGCCTTCCAAATAGGCCATATCACGCAAACCAGCACCAAGCTCTAATGCCATCAGCAACCCATCACCCCGTGCACCCTGCGCAGCGATGCTAGTGACGTACTTCATTCTAGGTGCGAATTTGGACAGCAACTCTGGATTGCGCCCAAAGCCCCCTGTAGCGAGGATGACGCCGAGCCTAGAGCGAAACTCGACAGCGCCTCCAGCTCGGGAGGCTAAACAGCCGATCACACGATTTTGCTTTTGGTCAAAAAGAAGTCTTTCGGCTTTGGTGGCTACGCGGATTTCTCCACCCAGCTTTTGTGCTTTTTGTAGTAGTGCACCGATGAGCTCATGCATTCGAAAGGCATGCGCGCGTGGGAGTCCAGCACCTTTAGTAATCGCATAAGGGCGAACACCAAGATTGTTGATAACCCACTCATACTGTGGGCGGTTATGTTGAATAAAAGCAGCCACAACATCTGGGCGGTTTTTATGCTGGCCCACAGCAAAAATATCCTGGGTAAATGCCTCATCAGTGTCGACGATATGATTCTGAGCCTGTAGCTGCGTGCCAGAAACAGCCCACAAGCCGCCACTGATAATACTGGTGCCTCCAACCATTGGCTCGCTCTCAAGGAGCAACACCCTTGAGAGTCCTCGCTCTAGCGCCAAGACCAAGGCGCTCAACCCTGCCACGCCACCACCAATAACAATCAAGTCGTAGGTATTTTCAGCTTCCTGAGAGCGTGTCAGTGTTGGCATTGAACTCAGCACCGTAGCAGAAGCGGCAAGAACTATGCGTCTTCTGGATATTGGCATCTCCCCTCCCAAGCCTTCAGAAAATTGGGCTGCTTTATCAACAAAGCAACCCAATTCTAAAGTGAAATACGGCTACTTAACCGCTGCTAGCGTCCTGACGGCAATTCGCCCAAAACACATAGCTTTCGAAAAAGCCGTACCCGTCATGTACGAGGCTCCATGGACACCACCGGTCATTTCGCCTGCTGCATAAAGGTGCGGAATTTTTTCACCGAAGACATCAAGCACTTCAGCTGACGGCGTGATACGAATGCCGCAATATGTACCGATCATAGCACCCACTGCAGGATAGATGAAAAATGGGCCCTTCTCAATCTTCACGAGCTGTCCTTTCCCAGAAGCCAGTCCTTTACGGCCAAACTCTGTGTCCTGGCCTGTTTCCACCGCCATGTTGTAGCGAGCAACCGTTTCAGCGACCGTCTTAGGATCTAGCCCAGCCTTCTGAGCAGCTTCCTCTATGGTATTGCCCATGAAAACATAAGGCGGTACCTTACCTTCATCAATCGGCTTCCAAAGGATGCCGTCTTGCATCGGGTCAAGTTCCATCGCCTTACGGCGGATCGCATCATCAAAGACCATCCAGGATTTCCCTTCTGGTTGAGCGAATGCAATATCTGCCTGCGTTTTGTAAGAGATGGATTCATCGACGAAACGGTGACCGAGCTTATTGATCAGAATAGCTCCTTTGAACTGAGTGAGCGCCATATCTTTAATGGTTGATGGCTGCAGTTTGAAACCGTAAGAGGCTTTAATGTAATTCGTATCGATCATGTCCGCGCCATACGCCTGTGCCATTAAGATGCCGTCGCCCTGTGTACCTAGCCCAGCAATAACAGCCGCCTTCTCAAGGAGCGGAGCATATTTTTTGAGCATTTGTGGATTGCGCGAAAATCCTCCCGAAGCAAGGACGACACCTTTTGTAGCACGCACAAAAGTGGTCTTTCCTCGGCGTGTGACTCGAACACCCGCAATACACAGAGCCGCTTCGTCCCAAATCAGGCGCTCCACTTTGGCCTGCGTAACAACCTTAATTCCATGGGACGTTGCATATTTCTTGTAGCCTTGGATGACTTCTGCTGGCTTGAACGTATGGGCACGCGGCACGCTCATACCACCTGAGAGTGTGACGGAAATCGGTTTGATACCTAAAGTCTTCGTCACCCACTCATAGAGGCTCTTGGACTCCTTGACATACGCACGCACGACCTCAGGGTCATTTTGATTTTTACCCGTCGTCATCATGTCGTTGAAGAAAATTTCTTCGCTATCTTGGATGCCACGTTTTTGCTGCTCTTCTGTGCCACCGACTGCCCACTGACCGCCACAAATAACCGACGAACCACCTTCGACGGACTCCTTCTCAAAAACGATGGCGCTGAGTTTTTGATTCACCGCTTCGGTCGCGGCCGCTAACCCTGCCCCGCCGGCACCCACGATCACCACATCGTAAGTTTCATCCCACTTTTGCGGCATTTTGGTCGGTGTCGCTAGCGTCGGCATGGATGCCACCGTGGCTACAGAGGCGAGAGATAGATTCAAAAAGGTACGTCTTTGCATAACTTCATCCTTTCAAATAGCAAGATGTGTCGGCACATCTTCCGCTAGAGCTATGTTCTAATTCCCACTACCTAGGTAGAAAGAACATTTATCAAAGTACTGCAAATTCACTTCGAGAACCCGCGCCTACCATACTCCGCCCACGAAGAACTGTCGCACAATGTACCCAGCACCATTCAGCGTCCATTATCTGGACGGTATACTTTTTCACGACGATAGTCAGCTATTTCTCTGGAGTCTGCTATGAATGATGCCCGTAGAGCACTGCTTACGGCGCTGGGAATAGGAACAACGCTTGGTCTATTACCCGCCTCAAGCGCTTGGGCTTACCAGATGCCCGCGAACGCCAACACCAGTAGCAATCTCGCTGAGAAGACTGTTATCCAAGCCGAGACGCAACAAGCCTATGCGCCCACCTACGACGTGGTTGTGGTGGGAGCTGGCGGCGCCGGGCTCGCTGCTGCGGCAAGCGCTGCGGCAGCGGGGCTCTCCGTGATCGTGCTCGAAAAAATGCCCAACGTGGGCGGCAATACACTTCGCGCAGGCGGCTACTTCAACGCTGTCGCCGCTAGCAAAACTGGCGCTCGTGCCGATAGCGAAGCGCTCTTTCTCGCGCAGACACTCAAGTCTGGCGGAGGGCGCAACGATGAGCAAGTGGTTCGTGCGCTCGTTGCTAACGCAACGCCCACACTTAACTGGCTCACCTCACTTGGGATGCGCTTTAACCCAGAGCCCATGGAAGTTTGGGGGAGCGAATGGCCGAGAAGCCACCGCCCCACAGAGCCGCGTGGTCAAGGCTACATTCGCGTACTCACCACGGCGCTACTACGCGCAGGCGGCATCATTGAAACCGAGGCCCGAGCCACAAAGCTCCTTCAAAACCCAAGCGGCCGCGTCATTGGGGTGCGCTACATTTCAACTCGTAAAGCGCGCCCTAACCGCCGCCCAGATCCCGCCACCAATGACAATGTCGCTACCGACGCCATCACGGCTCCCACCGAGAGTGAAACGGTCTACGCGCGAAAAGCAGTGGTGCTTGCCGCAGGGGGTTTTGCTGCGAGTGGTGCGATGATGCGCCGCTGGGCGGCTCCGTGGGCAGAGCTCGCTACCGACAATAACCCAGGTAACACAGGCGATATGCTTCTTGCCGCCGAGGAGATCGGCGCTAAGCTCATCAACCTTGAGCTAGTGCAGGTGGTTCCTGGTGCGCCGGGCGCCACCGCTGTGCGGCTCGATACGGATATTTCGCGCTCGATCCTACTCAATAGTCTGGGTGAGCGCTTTGTCGAAGAAGATGCGCCACGCAACGTGCTGGCAGCCGCCATCGTGCGCGAAAGTAAGCGCGGCCCCATCTTTTCAGTGACCGTTCAGAGTACCGTCGATCGGCTCGACGTTGTCTCGCAACGCGATATCTACCGAGGGCTTGAAACGGGCGCCGCATGGCGCGCTGAGAGCGTCGCAGAGCTCGCACGTCTTCTGCACGTGCGAGAAAGCACGTTGGTGCAAACATTGACCAGCTACGCTCAAGAGGTGTCGCTGCGCCAAGGTAAATGCGCCCACCTCAGCTGTGTGCCACTTGACGCTGCGCCCTACTGGGCTGCCCCGATTACCATGACCGTACACAGTACGCTCGGCGGCGTTGCCATTAACGCACATGGACAAGTCCTTAACACGCACGACACACCCATTGCCGGTCTCTACGCCGCAGGTGAAGTCACCGGCAGTGTGCATGGCGTCAACCGTCTGGGCGGCAATGGAATCGCCGACGCAATCACCTTCGGGCGAATTGTCGCGGCTGATATCTTGGCTCAGCTGGGCGCAACATCGCACTAAGCGAGCGCCTAGCCACAAGGCTATTCCTCCTTTCCCGCAACGTCACCACGCTCGCTTGCGCCCGCGCTTTGCTTGCCCTCATCGTCCCAAATCACAGCAGCGACGCGCCTCGTTATGGCCTCCTCTGTTGCCCAAAAGCAAAATTCCAAAGCCGACCTTATGGCACTTTTGTCAACGACTTCGCTGTCACGAGTCAATGCAAACCCAGGGGAATACGCTCAGGTCAACCGCGATGCTGGCACCGACCCCAGGATGGCCTCAGTAAACGACAACCTCACACTCAAGAGCGGAATCATCAAGGCCGCACAGACCTATTTCAAATATCAGGAAACGGGGATCAAAGGAAGCATCGGCAGAGCGTATTTCGGAGGGGCTTTCTACACATCACCCGACGCTTTTGTGAAAGACATGACGCAAAAGGCCGAACACAACCCAGAAATGGCGAATTTCCTGAGAGAGTCAGCCTCTGACACAAAGATGACTGATCAAGACTACTTTGAAAAACTTCAGAAATTTTACAAATAAAGAAGCAAATTATGTACCACGATAGAGAAACACATAGCGTGTTACCACCACCAACGCGAAAATCCTACTCCCAAAAAACTCAAACCGCGTTTTCTTCTAGGATCAATGGGCGTTTCTTTGAAGGTGGTACCTGGAGGATAAGTCCAATTGCAAGTCCAGAGTCCCTTGTGTCTGAAAAGCCACTGATAGAGTCCCTTATCAGTAAAGTTGGTTTTTACACGCCGAAAACAGAGATCAAACGGCAATTTAATAAAATTCATCACGTAATAAAATGCACAAAATACACAGAATCTATAAAACCGAGCTCGATAAAGCACAACTTTATCAGGGTACTCTTCAACAAAGTAAGTTGTTCCAACAAAGTACATAAAAATCAAATCAGTAGATCAAATGATCTTAATATTGATCCTAAAAAATCGGCTTGCTAAAAACAAGATTTAATAAATTTAATCACATATTAGACCTGTTATTTCTGAAAGTCAATAAGCTTTATCGTATCGAAAATATTTCGATTATTTCAGACCGACTTCCAATACCCTTAACGGGAATTCTCCCGCTAGAGCAGTGCTCGAGCTCGAGTGCTACCAATTGGAATCAAAGTCATTCATGCTGGTGCTGTTCCACGAGGAGCCCCCTGTGTCCCAACTCGCTGCAAAGGGATCCGTCGCTGACGCCCCGCTATCCCAGCTCGAACCAAAGGGATCTGTCGACGAAGCATCGTGATCCCAACTCGAGCTACTCGCTATGTCAACCTGATTGGCAGACCACGCGTCCGACTGAAATGGGTCATTCTCATCGAGGTACGACAGGTGCTGTGATGACGTCGGGTCAAACGCTGGATCATTGTGATAGATGTTCTCTGGCAGATACGCGTACGCGGGATCCACAATCGTGTCGGGCTGATTGGGCCAGCTGTTCCACATATTCCCTTGCATATAGGCAAATGCTGGATCGCTCCAGAGGTTGGGCACGGGGATCTCTGCCGGGCCTTCATGCTCGAGAGACTGCACCGCGCTGGCCGTTTCGCTCTTCATGCCCGAATAAGCCATGGCTCCTAGCGCAACGCCCGCAGCAACGGCTGCCGCGCTTTCCATCGTTGCACGCTCTGGCTCAACAGCAGAGACCCGCATGGCGGCACGCATGTTTTCACGACGCGCAGGGGGTATTCCCTCGCTACGACTTGAATACAGATGATCAAACCAAGGCATGGGTGCGTCGCCCTCAGCGTCACCTTGCGAAGATTTCCGCGCCTGCGTCTGCACTGGCATGGCTGGGAGCGCTCGTACGCCAAAGCGCCTCGGCCCATCAAGCTGGTAGGAGACAAACTGATCCCAATCGCACCAGTCATCTGCTCTCCGAGCCCCCTGTCCACGGCCGCAACTGCCCCATCGAAAAAGTCGGTCATATTCGGCGCGACTCATGGGACGCGCGTTCTCATCGCGTAGCACCAGCTTTTCGTCTGGCCCAAAGAGGTCAACGTTTGTCCACCAACTTGGCCGCTCGCCGAGCCACTCAAGAAATGCAGGGTAGTAGAAGGGATATCGCTCAAAGAGCCCCAAGAAGCGCAAGGGTGCAGTTAAGAGACTTGCCGCAAGGAAAAAGAGTGCGCAGATCGCAAAACGCCAAACTGACAGTCGATAAAGCGCCGTGTAGCGCTTTGTTCTACGAATGCCGAGGTACATGACCCAACCTTTATCCAAATCCTAACGATGCCAATTCACGAGTGGCGTGTCAGCTCATGAAGCGGCTCATAACTCGATACGACACGTCATAAACCCATATTAGTTGAAAGGATAAGACCATGCAACTATCACTTGCTATCTTGACCAGCACTACGCTGAACTTGTTCCTCAACCTCCCTGTCGTTCCGTTCTACGACGGAGACGATCCGCGGCTCAAGGCGCTCAAGGAGTTTCTTGAGCGCGCGGCGGAACTTGTGATCGAACTCATGAGTCGCTTGGACATGACGCTGCCGCCCGAAATGCTCGCAGAGTTGCGCCGACTCATTGCGCTTCTCTTTCACCACGACCTCATTACGTTTGCGCAAAACCTCTCCCCGCTCTGGAGCTAATCCATGGAAAAACGTGAGGCGAATCGCATCGCGCATCTCATGGGCTTTGGCGACGTGTGCACACTCAGCCAGAAAACGCGTGCCCCCGCGCGCTTTGCAGCGCTCCTGCCGCCGCCCGCTGCAAACGCCGAGTCGACGGGAGCCGAAGACTGTAGCGAGCGTCAATTCATTGTGTGGGCAGGGGTTACGCGCGATGCGCGATGGGCCTTTGGACGCGTGGAAACGAGTCCTCGGGGGCTCGGTCAGCTTGATCAACGAGCACGCGCCGAGGCGCTCGTCTATGTCGCAGCAGAACGCGTCGCGGCTTCGGCGATGCCTGCGCGGCTCAGTGCTGCCGTGACCGTCGCCTACCGCTATGGGCTCTCCTTTACGAAAGAGGCGGGACTACTCTCGCTTGTGACGCCCGCGCTTACCGCACTCGCGCCCCCCGCGCGTCTTAAGCGCGGCAATGCGCTTGCCTCCCTGCGCTTTGCGGAGTCTGCCCCACTTGGGTGGAATGCGCTCAAGCGCGCGGCGCTCAGCACTGAGCTCGATCGGTGGGAAGCGTTTTTGCTGCTGCCTCGTACCGAGACAGTGCTCGAAGCGCTCGCGGACTATGCCCGTGCTGCGCTCGATGAGCCTGAGAAAACCGTCTTTAGCCACTGGCAAGTGGAGCTCTCGGCAAAAGGGGGGCTTCCCTGGCCGCTTGAAGCTGAGCCCACAGAGAGCGCGTTTCTCTCGGTCGCAACGCTCTACGCGGGACAGTCCGAGGTGCTCGCGATTGGCTTTTGGCCGCGCGAGACCGCGCTTGACGTGGGCCCCGTCTACTACGCGCAGGTGCGACTCTCTTACACCTATCTGCGCGCAAGGTTCGGCGCGCGAGAGGGTGAGCTCATCCCCACGCTTCGCACACTCTTCCCAGGGAAGCGCTTTGAGGCGGCACACCGAAATCTACCTGCGGGCACGGCCGCTGCCGATACCGAGCGCGCTCGCGCGAGCCGCAAAACCGAAGCAGCGTTCAACCGTATGGCCGCACGCCTTGCTGACTCACCGCTTCTCTTTGCGCGAGAGCTCCATGAAGCTGCGGCAAACCTCTCGCTTTCCCAGTACCAATACGTGCGTGCGGTGATGCCGCTTGGGCACCTGAAAAGTTTTCTGACGGTAGCAGACCTGCGCATTGCCGCCGCGCTCGAAGCGATGAGCCTTGCGCGCCGACCCATTGGCCGCACGCTCGCTCATAACCGGCTTCTTGCCTATGCGCTCGTCGAGCGCCTCGTTTGAAAAGAAGGACTCTGCGCTATGCAAAAACAACGCCTCAAAGCCATGCTCGAGCAGCTCGGCTTTAAAAACGTCATGAAACTTACGCGCGGCAAAAGTATCCGTGAGTTTCTACTGCGCTGCTACGAGCGTGCCCCGAGCGACGTTCCCTCCTTTCGCGGGCTCTACGCACTTGTCTCCGCCCAAGGCACGTTCTACTTGGGACAGAGCAAAAATGTGTTGCGCCGCCTCGGTCAGCACCGTGAAACCAAGACGCTGCTCACCTTTGAGTGGGTCGCGTTTATGCCGCTTGAGACGCTTGACCTCGCCATGAACGAGCGCGCGCTTATTGCGCTTGCTACGCGCTTGGGGTTCCCTCTCTCAAACAAACAACAAACTGTACAGGCAGGCGCAGGTGCCGATGCGATAGCGCTTGAGGCGCTCGTCGCGCCCGTTGAGCAATCACGCTTTATCGAGGGTGACGCACACGCCAATTGGATCGCGCTCTGGCGCGCGGCGCACCCAGCAGAGCGAGAAGCGTGGCTTAAGTTTCTCACGCTCCCTCACGCAGACAAGCTCCTCATATTGGCGCGCGCAGCGGTCGCTGAGCTCATCATTAAGCCGCGCGTGACGCTAGAGCACGCCTGGCAAGCGGAGCTCCCTGGCGGCAGCCGCCGAGACACGCGCCCCGTGCTCGCGCTCTACGCAGGAAACGAACAGATCCTGCGCTTTTTCTGGCGTCCAAGCGAATCGCATCCGCTGCGCGGCCCCAGCGCTTACTATGCAAGGTTGCGGCTCAATACGCGGTTTTTGCTTGCGCCCATGAAGCGCGCGGAGCGCTTTCTTGCCACGCTCTCGCGCAACTATCCCGCCTATCAATTTAGCTTTGTGAGTAACGAGGGGCTCTCGCCCGCAGAGTTTATTGAGCGCCGCGTCAACGAAGCAATGGCACTAGAGAAAGAAGTCGTGCGCGAGTGGCAAAACGACGCACCGACGGGCTTTACGGCGCCAAGCGCAGAGAATGCGCTCCCCAAACGCCGAGCGTGTCCCGCGCAGCGCAGCGCGCTGCCCGAGAGCAACGTCCCCACGCTTGTTGAGCTCGAAACGGCTATCCATGCGGGCGCAGCCATTGCCGCTGAGCCGCGACGGGTGCAAGGCCTAGCGAAAAGCGTGACGCTTGACTCCTATGTGGAGCTTATCTGTCCGGCGGAAGCACTTCCCGAGGTGCTTGCTGCAGAGTTTCTGAGTAAAGCCGCGCGCCTTGAAGCCATGGCCCTCATGGCGCAGCGCCCTGCGCTGCTCACGCGTCACAATCGACTCCTTGCCGCCTATCTCTTGGCGTGAAGAAGAAAAAACGGCACCGCACACGCATAAAAAATGCCGACTGAAGCATTGCGCTTCAACCGGCACACGACCTGTGGCGAGACAAACTTACTCTGTCGCAATCATCACGTTAGAGGCCTTGATCACGGCATAGACCTTGGCACCCACCTTGAGGCCAAGCGTCTTCGCTGAAGCCGTAGTGATCGTGGAGACGATCTTTTCACCAGCGGGCGTTTCAACCGTGACTTCGGTAGAAACCGGGCCTTCGGTCAGATGAACAACTTTGCCTTCGAGGCAGTTACGAGCGGAAATTTTCATTTTTTCTCCTTTGTCGGTCAGCTCAGGCGGAATTGCCTGATTCGAAAGAAGTGTACCAATTTCGCAAAATTAGCGTCAAAAAACCTTGCTTCTGAGCAACATTCAGCGCTCCCAGCTCCCACATCCCCAAAAGCCGTGAGGCAGTTAAGTGTGAATTGTATTATCATAACTTTTCATAAATCTTCATACGTTTGTCATAGCTTTGACAAAAGTTTGAATCGCTTTGAGGGTGTCGATACCTCTCAACGCGCTGCGTGGCGCACAAGGCTAAGGCGCAAGGCACCACCTTCACTCACTTCACCCACACTGATCTCACGACCAAGGAGACACCACTCATGACAATTCGACGCACGCTACTGCGCGCAGCCTTCACGTTTGCGGCGCTTCTGACACTCTCGGGGCCTCTGCCCGTAGCGCACGGGGCATCCGCCGCTCACCAAGAGTCGACCTATCCGTACACGTTCACGGACCTTGCTGCGCAGCGCGTCACGATTGAGAAAAAGCCCGAGCGCTTTGCGCTCGCCTACTATGTGCCGAACTTTTTGATGGTCGGAGGCGACGCGGCGCTTGCGCGCGTGGTAGGTCTAAGTAAAGACGGCTGGGGCGCGGTGCGTGTCGGTGAAGAGAAGCTCTTTACGCGCGCCTACCCAGCACTCAGCGCGCTGCCGAGTATCGGAAGCTACCACGACGATACGCTTGCCACGGAGCGCATCTTGGCGCTCAAGCCCGATGTGCTCATCATTAGCAAGATGCAATACGCGGCAAATGCTGCGCGGCTCCCCATCTTTGAGCGCGCCGGCATCAAGGTGGTGGCACTGGACTACCACTCGATGCAGCCCGAGCGTCACCAGGCAAGTACCGAGATTCTCGGGCGGCTTCTTGAGCGCGAGGCAACCGCAGCCGCGCTCAACGCGCGCGCGGCTACGGTGCTCGAGACGATTCGCAACCGTATTGCAGCGCTCCCCGCCGCAGAGCGCGGGCGTGCTACCTATGTGGAACTTGGAAACCAAGGCGTCGCACACTATGGCAATACCTATAACGGTGAAATCCTCTGGGGCGGCATCTTGAAGTTTCTTGACGCAGGCAACATTGCTACTGGTATGAAGACGCCGTACGGCGCGGTCACACGAGAATTTGTGCTCGCTGCGAACCCAAAAACCATCATCATCGCGGGCTCCATTTGGGACAACAAGCACGCAAGCGACCAAATGCGCATGGGCATGACCGTCAGCGAGAGCGAAGCGCAAGCGCGCCTTGCTGGCTTTGCAGCGCGCCCACTTTGGGAGCGGCTCGATGCGGTGAAGAACGGAGAGCTCTACGCCGTCGATCATGGGAGTCTTCGTAACGCCTTTGACTATACGAGCGTGATGTTCCTTGCGAAAGTGCTTTACCCAAAGACCTTTGCCGACTTTGACCCAGCGGGTGAACTTCGTGCGCTCTACGCACGGTACTTACCTGCGATCAAGCTCGAAGGGACGTTCTTTTTGAAGCTCAAAGCGCCTACTGCGCATAACGCTGCCGCCGAGCGCGCCCAATGATCGCACGCGACACATTTGAGCGCCTCCGTGCAGGGCGCATCGCCGTGCTCAGCGTACTTTTTTGCGCGCTCGTGACGCTTGCGCTCTGCGACCTCACGACGGGCGCAAGCGGCTTGAGCGTGGGCGAGGTGCTCGCGGCACTCGCCGCAGGCCACGCGGATACCGCGCTTTCCTCACTGATCGTCTGGTCGATTCGCCTCCCGATGCTGCTTACGGTCATCACCGTTGGGATGGCCTTGGCACTCGCTGGGCTCTCGATACAAACGCTCACCGGCAATGCACTTGCCTCACCCGCAACACTTGGGATTACCTCGGCAGCAAGCTTTGGCGCAGCGCTTGCCATCACGGCGGAAATTGCCGTGGGTCCCGTTTGGCTCGGTAGCGCTCTACTGTCGCTAGTCTTTGCGCTTTTGGTGAGCGCCCTGATTTGGCTCCTAGGTCACCGCCGTGGCATGCGCCCGAGCTCGCTCATTCTCGCTGGGATCGTGATGAACTTCTTTTTCATGGCGCTTCGCGAGTACCTCCAGTACCGCGCCTCGCCAGAGGTCGCTCAGCTTATTGCTGGTTGGACCTTTGGAAACTTGGAGCGCAGCGCGTGGCTATCGGCTGCGGTAGCGGGTGCCGTGTTACTTCTTGCGCTCCTTGCGCTTTTACCCAAATGCTGGGCGCTTACGGCGCTTACCTTGGGCGCGGAGCGTGCGCAGAGCCTAGGCGTGCCCGTAGCGCGACTGCGCATTGAGCTCTTTCTCTTGAGCGCCGCGCTCGTTGCGGCAAGTGTCGCCTTCATTGGCACCATAGGCTTTGTGGGACTCGTCGCGCCGCACTGCGCCAAGCTCATGCTCGGGAGCGATCAGCGTTACGTCATGATTGGCTCCGTACTCATGGGCGCGGTGATGATGCTCGCGAGTACCATCGCCGCAAAACTTCTCTCTAGCGGCGCCATGCTTCCTGTTGGGATTGTCACGAGCTTAATTGGCGTGCCATTTTTGCTCGTACTACTCCTGCGCGCAGAAGGAGCCCGTTAATGCTAAAACTCACTCTCGATAACCTCAGCGTTGCGCGGCACGGCACACGTATCCTAAGAGGCATCTCCGCAACGCTCAGCGCTGGGACACTCACTTCCGTCATCGGGCGTAATGGCTCAGGAAAGACCACGCTTCTGAAAGCCATCGCGGGACTCCTTCCCGCCGAAGGCACTGTGCGTTTAGAAGACGCTGGTGAATCGCTTACGCAAGCTGCGATCGCCTACGTCCCACAACTCTCTTCCGTCGAGACGCGCCTCACTGTGACGGAGCTCGTGCTGCTAGGGCTCGTGCGAGAGCTCGGCTGGCGCGTGAGCGACGAAATACGGGCGCGCGTCGCGGATACGCTTGCGATGTTAGGGATCGAGCACCTCGCCACACGCACGCTCAATACGTTGAGCGGCGGGCAGAAGCAGCTCGTTTTCATGGCGCAAGCGTTTGTGTCTCGCCCGAGGCTTCTGCTCCTTGATGAGCCTACCAGTGCGCTCGACCTCAAGCACCAGCTCATCGTTATGAACGCAGCGCGTCGCTATACCGAAGAGACGGGCGCAATCATGATTGCCGTGGTGCATGACCTTTTGCTTGCTAGCCGCGTGAGCGACCAACTGCTCCTACTTGATGCGGGTGGCGTGCGTGCCACGGGGCCCGTGGCCGAGGTGCTGACACCCACGCTGCTGCAAGCGGCCTTCGGGGTGAGTGTGAGCGTTGAACCCACTCGTGCAGGGTGCCTCGCAGTCGTTCCACTAGCACCGCTCTGACAGATGATTCACTTGGCTAATGAAGATTCCATATTGACTGAAACCTGCCAAGAGGTTCTAGACTTTCTGCTATGGCTTCATGCCAAAAATCGACGGACTCAAGATCCCACTCGAATATATCCTTCGCCGCGGTCTCAATGGATTGGCGACTTAGACTGACGAAAAACTTCTGCAAAAGTGGTCCTCTTTGTAAGGGAGAACTTTCAAAGAGAGTAGCCACAATCTTTTTGCCCAGCAAAAATCCCATTGTGTACTGCCAATCGTAATAGAGAACATCCGTGCGGAAAAAGTGAGGTTTGAGAGCCCAGTAGTAAGGATCGATTCCGTCAACTGAATCACCGAACCAGTGCTGCCAACACTCCTTGACGCATTTACTGATTTCTGCGATTCCCAAAGGACCGTTGATCCTGTGGTTTAGCAACTCCTTCATCAGATGATGCCGCATTGGCAGCCACAATAATTTGTTTGAGAGGCTCCTTAGTTGATACCACAAGAGCTCTTTCTCATCAACAGAACGCTGATGAGCGTAAAACTTCAGCAACTGCTCCATGCCTACCTCCGCAGCTGTCTCGAGGACGCTGTATGGCGTGCTCGGCCTAAAACTCCCATGGTGATTGTGAAGATAATGGAGGTACCCAACGGCGAACGGGTGTGCCAACTGAACTGCTGCAGCAAGTCCTGAACTGAAGTTAGCAAAGATCACTACTTGCTTCGTCGCAGGATAATTTTCGCACCACGTACCACCCACCTTTTTGGAGTGGAGTCGAGCATCAACCCATTGGTTTTTCTGGATGTCATCGATGAACTTCACAAAGTCGCTATCCAGCTCCGCATAGGATTGCGTGATTTGTCTCAAAGTGGACTCGTAGTTCCCGAAGTCTTGACGGGAAGCCTGAGAAGGAACGACAGAAAAAAGCTCGAATGCAGGTAACTTTGCTTGGTGCTGGGCTTTAGCTCTTAAGGTGACACTTTGCCTCGCGTCGACTTTTGCATCCTCTAGCGCTTGAAACATCGACAAATACGTCTGAGGCTGAATGGACTCTTCTCGAAAAGCGCGCTGCATCAAGGACTCTGGACTACACCGAGAATTCGCCTTGACCGCAAGTGTCAAGTTGAGCAAATCCATGAACAAAAGTCGATTCTGAGAGCACCAGACATTGCTAGCGAGCCACGCACTCTTTCTGAGAGCAGAGTCGTCGGATGACTTCAAGATCTGAAGTGTCTGTGAATAGCTCAGTTGCTGTGCTTGCCCGTATTGATTGTGAGCTTGGATGAGGAAGGCGCTAAATATGTGGCGATGTATCGAGCTCAATGTTGGTATCAAATCAGATGCCAAACTGCTGTCACAAGATGCCTCGCCACTCGCGCAAGACGCGAAGCTTTCGCCAGACTCTGCCTGCGTCAGCCTTCGCCACAAAGAAGTGAGGAAAGCCGCTTTCTTGCCAATCTCAGTCCTTACAGATATGAGTCCACTACTTTGAGGATTCATGCTCTCGTGCGCGCGCATGGCGGTTTTGATCGAAACCAACCTTACCAGTGCTGCCTCGACCAAGTCACGCAACACTTTTTTAGCACTTTCTGTCTCGCTGACGTTGCTAAGCGCTTCAATCGAAACGCAATAGGCATCAAACTCCTGCCGAAGGGCGGTGAGCTCTTTCGAGTTCCAAGTCAACCAAGCATTTCCTAACCAACTACTCCTAAGATCACCCACGCTCCTCTCCTACTGACAAGTTTCTAGCTCGGCAACTCAACGTCAAATATGCCACGTTAATCTGAACTTATTTTTGTATTTCAGCTCACACAGGGAAAACCCTTACTAAATCAGTAGTTTCCCTTATTCTTCAATTAAGAATCTGCCTCAGTCAATATAACCCTCATATTACCCGTCGTCTAATACGCAATTAAATCTAAGGGAACACACTAAGGGAAATCTCATTCTTCCCCTAATGCCATTGTGTACATGTCCGCCAAAATTCCATAATAGACCGAGCTTTTAGCCTAATGGGGAGAGACAGTCATGTTAGGTATCATCATTGGTCTCATTACCATGGTCATCGTGGGATGGGCAATTCTAAAAAGTAAGTACCCGCAACTCGTGCTATTTGCCAGTGGACTTTTTATGCTGCTGTGCGCAGTAGCACTAGATTTGGGCCCGATCCTACCTAAAAAAGCACTACCGACTGGAAATGAATATTTAGATGTAGTGGAATTTATTCGCTACATGTTCTCCAATAATCTAGCCGATTTAGGCTTGCTCATTATGGTCATGGTTGGCTTTGCGAATTTCATGACCCATATTGGTGCAAATGATGCCTTCGTTAATTTTGCAATTCGCCCTCTCTCAATTGTCAAAAATACCTATATTCTGATCTTTTTTGCCTTCCTCCTAGGAAAAGCAGTTTCGATGGTGATTACCTCGGCTGTGGGCCTTGGCGTGTTATGCCTGACATTGATGGGGCCAGCCTTGTCGCATATGGGCCTTAACAAGAAGGCTATAGCCGCGATTTTCGTCACCAGTGGAGCCGCCTCGATGGTCTTAATTGGCGGGACAACGGCAGCCTCTGCAAAAGCCTGTGGCATCTCCATTTTGGATTACGTGTTTTTGTACAAAATCCCCGCGGCGCTCCCGACTATCCTCTGCATGGGCATCGCACATGTATTTTGGCAACGCTATCTGGACAAGAAAGAAGGTTGGGTTTGCGCGGACCATCGCGGAGAGACCATGGTCTTTGAAGAAGATGTCAAAGCGCCCTCAACTGCAGCACCAAAGATCTATGCCTTTTTGCCATTTTTGCCGATGGTCTTCGTCGTACTCTTCAGCGAATACGGCATCAAAGGCATCAAGTTACACATATCGGCGCTGATCATCTTCTGTGTCATTATTGGCCTTTTCTGCGAAGCGATTCGGTGGAAGTTTGACTTTCAAAAACTTGCTGACGGGCTAAAGGTATTTCTGCAAGCCATGGGCAAATCCTTAACGGGAGTAGTTTCACTGCTGATTGCCGCTGGTGTATTTGCTGCAGGCTTTAAGGCTCTCGGCATGGTTGATGCATTAGTTCACACTGCCAACCAATTTGGCACTGGTGCCATCGGTATGTCCATTCTCTTTGTGGCAATCACTAGCATTGTGACAATCATCGCGGGTTCTAACGGCGCCTCCTTTTACCCGCTTGTCGAGATGATTCCCAAAATCGCAAAGGACATGGGAGTCAACCCAGTCGCTCTTGTTCTTCCTATGCATCAAGCCAGCACTATTGTCCGCCCGCTGTCTCCAGTGGCGGGAGTGGTCGTCGCGATCTCTTCGATGCTCAAGATGAATCCCATGGATCTGATCAAAAGAGCCAGTGTGCCATCACTCGTTGGTTTGGTTGTTCACCACATTTTCGTCTTCTGGCTTTCTGTTTGAGATTTCCGCAAGGTGAGTGACATGAGTTCGAACAAAACAGAAACATCCTCTTTAGTCAATCTTCGAGACTGCCCAACTTGGCAAATGGACGATGCCTACGGTGACATAGGGGATCCGCGCTATAACGCTGCGAAGCGCTCTCTCACTGAAATACGCAAGAGACTTGAAGAGCAGTGCAACGCTCTACCGGATGAGATCTCGCCAGCTACGGTAACGGCCTTTTCAACTGCCCTCAACACTTATGAAGTGGGCTATGAAACGGGCAGCTCATTACTGGCTTTTTTGAAATGTCTCGGAGCCAAGGATGGCTCCCGTCAAGACGTTGGTCTTGAACAGGCAATACTTACGCAATGGGCACTCTCTCTCGATGCCCTCGCGACCCCCTTATTCCAAAAATTGCAAAAGGCTACCAATGCTCCAACGATCTGGAATACCCTTCTAACAGATCCTTCAATTGCTACGTGGCAGCATGAAATTGATCATCGCTCCAAAGACTGGGTTCTTTCGCTAAGTCCTGAAAGTAATGCTCTCTACACCTCTTTAAGGCAAGGTCCCTTAACAGCGCTCAATGATATCCACAAGTCCCTTCAGAGGCTAATTGAACTCGAAGTGCATGATGCTCAAGGAGTTCCTCAAACAGTAAAGGCTGCCAAACTTGTCTCGATTCTAAAAGGACACCCTGATCGTTCATTGCGACATGAAACCGCTCGAGCAATGGAGCATTTCTATGCTCAACACGGGGAGCTCTGGGCTAAAGCGCTGAACACACTACATGGAATCCGGTTGCCTTTTTTAGCAGCAGCCAATACGACTCCTCTTCGTATCTCGCTGTGGCAAAACCATATGAGTTCCGAAGCACTAACCAGCATGGTTTCAACCATTCAAGAACACCTAGACAGAATCCAAGATGCCGTTCGTTACAGAGCCAAAATTTTCGAGTCAGAACTTTTGCCCTATGAAGACTTATTGGCTCCGTGTCCCCTACAAACAAAGAGCACGGGATCCGCTTCCGAAGTGATCCCCTACGCCGAAGCACTCAGCGTCATTTCAGAATCTCTTGCCCAAATCTCCCCTGAAATGGGTCATTTTCCACAGATGATGCTTGAACGAGGCTGGATTGACGCTGCGCCAAGTGAGAAAAAAATAGGCGGCGCCTTCTATACGCGCTTTAACGCACTCAAAATGCCCCGCGTCTTCTCTAGCTACACTGGCACCCTCAGTAGTGTCCTTCAGCAAGCACACGAACTTGGGCATGCTTTTCATTACTGGGTCATGCGAGATCTTCCGAGCATTGAGACGGAGTTTCCCATGACCTTAACCGAAACTGCTAGCACATTTAATGAGGCACTTGTGCGAGAAACACTCTTACAACGAGCCTCACATCGGGATCAGTTCTCCATGCTCTGGCAGGACATGCGTAGCGCAGCAAACTTTTTGCTCCATACCATGACCAGGTGGGACTTCGAAATGAAACTCTTCGACCAACTTGCTAATGGCTATGTGAACTCAGCGCAACTCACCTCCCTGATGACGCATAGTTGGAAAGCGTGGTTTGGTGACACCGCCACAGTTGACAGCTACTTGTGGGCATACAAGTTGCACTTCTACAAAACCGACCAGTGGGTCTACAACTACCCATATACCGTTGGCTACTTGATGAGCCAAGCACTTCTGGAGGAGAAAGATCGACGCGGATCCGAATTTTATGCCTTCTACAGGGAACTGCTCAGAGATACGGGGCGTCTCAGCGTCGATGAAATCATCGAACGGCACTTCAACTTAGCGCTTGACGAATTCTGGCGTCAGGCTATTGCACGGGTTCTACGACGCATCGATGATTTCAAAAAATATTTTGAAAACGAAAAATTTATCCTCTTAAATCACTGACCTATGTAATCGCTAGACAAGGAGATTGATATGAAACTTAAGCGATCATCACTACACCCAACCATCGCTCAAGCATGTTTGCTAGCGCTCACCGTGATCGGTGCGAGTTCTGTTCAGGCAGCCGAAGTCTCTGTATACGGGCGTGTCGACACTGGGTTTCTTTTCCAAAATTTAAAAGGACAATCGAGTACGTACACTTTAAATTCTGGCGGCCGCTCAACGCCACGTATTGGCCTGAACATCATCGAACAAATGGACAACGGGCTACAAGCTAAAGTCTATCTCGAAAATGGTTTCAAAATGGATACTGGAGAATTCGGTACGAACAATAGGTTGTTTGATCGCCGCAGTATTCTTGCGCTAAAGGGGAGCTGGGGTGAAATTGGCGCTGGGCGCGCTGGTACCGTTCAGTCGACCATGGCGCCCTATTCGATGGGTTCGATCAAATGGGATCCGTTTGGCACAAGCTATGGCTTTGCTTCCGTTGGGTCGACTTTTGCCAACACAGGACGCACCGACAACGGTCTCTTCTACCACACTCCCAGAATCCACGGCGTGCAGGTTGGATTGAGCTATTCAATGGGAGACAGCGGTGACGATGCGGTGCAGTGGCATCAGAAAGCGCATACCTTTGCCGCTGCGATGAACTACAAAAACAAAGACCTTTGGGTCGGCATGACATTTGCACACATTGAGCCAAAAGACGAAGAGGCTAAAACACTACCTCACTCAGACCTTATACAAATTGGCGGTTGGTGGCGTTTCGCTCCAGAGTGGCGACTTTTTGCTGGATCTGGCTATCAACATAAATTTTCAACGGGTGGCAAACTCAAGAGAACCGTTTCGATTAACGGCCTTAGTCTCAAGGATACGTTCACGGGAAGCAGCTATCTCCTCGGCCTTGATTGGACGCGATTACCTCACAAGATTATCCTTGGTGCCCAGCATTTTCGCGGTAACACGGATCTAGCCTCGAGCGCCTTAAAACGAACCGTGGCAAGCGCTGCGTACGAATACTATCTGCGCAAAAATGTCATTCTTTACACCGCCTTTAACTACTCTAAAGTCTCTGGCGATACCATCAGCGCTGACAATCAGTATGATGGCACCCAGCTTTACTGCGGTCTAAATATTAATTTCTAGCGATCCCGCCTGTGCAGGGTGCCTCGCGGTGGTGCCTCTAGCGCCCTGCTAGCCAATGCATTCAACTAGAGCGCGAAGCTAGAGCAGGATTTCGTTGCCGCGCTCGGGAACCTCGGGTTTGGGCTCGGCAGGTGCAGGCGGCTCAACTGGGCTCGGTGCGGGTGCGCGGCGCTTAGGGGCGGCCTTGGGAGCCTCGAGCGTCTTTTTGTACTCGGGCGTCATGTAGAGGATCGTTCCCGCACCAAAATCCATGAAGCTCGAGCTCATCTCGATGAGTAGCGTTTTCTTCTCCCAAACGAGGTAGCGGTCACCCGCAAACGGAAGCTGCCCCGCTTTGGGCTGTCCAAAGCGCTTCACGAGCTGACGCGCATATTCATCAAAGCTGCTACCCATCATGTCTTCGGGCGTCTCAAGCGCCACAAACCAAATGGGCTTATCGAAAGCGGGCGCTCCAATGATGATGTTTGTAAACGGCACGCCCAAGCAGCGCGGTGAGACATTGATCACACTGTCGCCCGCCACCTTCACAGGACAGGTAGCGCTGCGGCGCTCCACATACTCCTCAAGCGTGGTCCGCCCAATTTCAATCCCATCAAACACTTTGATCGCGCCGCTTTTTGCGGCAGCGAACGCCGCAGTCGAAGCGGTCACGGAGATGAGCGCCACCAGCGCGGCCGCGGCTAAGGCTCGCGCTCGCGCAACGCTTGGCATCGACATTTTCATCTTGACGACTCCTTTTTGCTCGCGTGCACCTCGCCCACACGCGTTTTTCTTTTTTTCGAGTCTACACGAGCGACGCTCAACACCGACCGTGTTGCCGCTCTGCGCTTCGTTGCGCATTGTTACTGCAAAGAAAGCGGTTACGGCGTGCCGCTCTGGCGGCAGACGTCTCAGACGACCTAAGTCGAAAGAGCGAAAACCAGCTGAACGTCAAGGCGCATTTTTGCCTGCACCCCTAGGGAAAACCCTAGTTTCTTAACGAGTAGACGCTACGGGGATTGTCTATTTTTTAGACCACAAAAATCCTACAAATTCGTTTTATTATCAAAGCATTATTAAAAAATAGCGAAATCATAAAGCTTTCTTGTCTTGAGCTTTTTTTAATACGAGTTTGAGAAATTCTCATGACGCGTGCGTTTTCGTGAGCGCATACTGCGGAGCATTCAATCTAATTCACTTGGATTAAACCTACGGAGACTCTCAAAGATGAAAAAACTTATTCTTGCGCTCGCTCTCACTGGCGCGCTCAATGCTTTTGCTCAGAACGTTCAGACCGACGTGGTCGTGATCGGCTCGGGCGGCGCGGGCCTCTCTTCGGCCGTCACACTGCATGACCTCGGCGACAAGGTAATCGTTTTGGAAAAGATGGGCATCGTTGGCGGTAACACCAACCGTGCTGAAGGCGGTATCAACGCCGCGGAAACCCCGCAGCAGAAGAAGGCTGGCATTCCTGATACGGTCGATCAGTTCTTCTCCGACACGATGAAAGGTGGCCACGACATCAACGATGCGCGTCTCGTTCGCACGATGACCACGCACGCCAAGGATTCGGTGGCTTGGCTCGAAAGCTTGGGTGCTGACCTCTCTGTGGTGGGCCGCGCTGGTGGCGCTAAGTACAACCGTGCGCATCGTCCGTCGGATGGTTCCGCCATTGGTCCGGAAATCATGAAGACGCTCTACAAGGCGGCCACGGATCGCAAGATTGAAATCCGTAAGAACTCCCAGGCCACCGAGCTTGTTAAGAACAAGGCCGGTGCCATCGTGGGTGTGAAGGTCAAAGGCAAGGACGGCAAGGTCTACACAATCGACACCAAGGCCGTGGTGCTCGCCACGGGTGGGTTCGGTGCAAACCAGGCCATGCTCGTCAAGTACAAGCCCATGCTCAAAGGCTATGCCACCACAAACCAGCCGGGCGCCACGGGGGACGGTATTGGCCTCGCTGAAAAGGTGGGTGCTTCGCTCGTCGACATGGATCAGATTCAGGCCCACCCGACCGCCACGCCTGACGGCACGCTCATTTCTGAAAGCGTTCGCGGTGACGGTGCCGTGCTCGTCAACGCACAAGGCAAGCGCTTCACGAACGAATTGCTCACCCGTGACGTTGTGAGCGCCAATGAGCTCAAGCAGCCGGGCAAGTTCGCGTGGATCGTCTGGGACGAAGCCACCACGAAGACCGCGAAGCTCATCCGTGAATACATCAACATGGGTCTTGCTGTGCAGGCTGACAACTATGCTGACCTCGCCAAGAAGATGAACGTGCCCGCGGATGCGCTCGTCGCTACCATGAAGCGCTACACGGAAATGCAGGCCAAGGGCAAGGACGAAGATTTCGGCCGCGCTCAGATGCCTGAAGCGCTCACCACCGCGCCCTTCTACGCCGTGAAGGTGCAGCCTGCCGTTCATCACACGATGGGCGGTGTGCACATCAACACCAAGGCGGAAGTGATTTCTGTGAAGGGTGAGCCCATTCCGGGCCTCTACGCTGCGGGTGAAGTCACGGGCGGCGTGCACGGTGGCAACCGCTTGGGCGGCAACG